>Ga0187827_10005207_pt1 | contig 15525 bp, 11 predicted proteins | sample ETNtaG_39_FD_167969 | JGI IMG/M metagenome (GOLD analysis project Ga0187827, IMG submission 167969) | Marine microbial and viral communities from oxygen minimum zone, Eastern Pacific Ocean - ETNP2014_SV_150_PacBio MetaG (Illumina Assembly) | ecosystem: Environmental > Aquatic > Marine > Hypoxic...
TTTTTCATTTATTCTCTAGTCTTAATCCTAGGGTTTTTATGCATAAAATGGGTTGCCATATTTATTGTGTCTACTCTATTTAAACAGCACAAAATGTTCCAAGAGTTTCTCACTGTATCTACTCTATACGCTAATTTATTCTTTAGCCCCCTCTTATTTATCACTCTGTATATGTATCTTACTACTGACTTCGCTTTAGATCAGCTAAGTATTTTATTATCAATGACTTTAGTTGCACTTGTATGTGGAAAGATGAGGAGCTTCACTCATATGAGAAAAGTGGTTAGGCTAGATGTTTATTATTTTATTTTGTATATTTGCATTTTCGAAATAGTACCATTTTCATGGTTACTAATCGGTTTAGATTGTTGATTGATAGAGGTGTAGTTTTCACCTCTATAGTATTTGAAGAGTGGAACCCCTAAACGCTAGAAAATTTGAAAGTAAAAACTATACTTGTTTCGCAACCTGAACCTAAGAGCGATGCATCTCCATATCATGAGTTAGCTAGAAAACAAAAGGTGAGCGTAGATTTCCGTCCTTTTATTCATGTAGAAGGTGTAGAAGGCGCAGAGGTACGTCAACAAAAAGTATCTCTAGCAGATCATACTGCTGTAATTCTTACTAGTAGAAACGCTGTGGATCACTACTTCAGAGTTTGCAATGAAATGCGATTTGAAGTGCCTACCGCCATGAAATATTTTTGTATGTCGGAAGCTATTGCCTTCTACCTACAGAAATATATTACCTATAGAAAAAGAAAAATTTACTTCGGTAAACAACGCTTTACTGACCTTATTGACACTATTAAAAAGCATAAAACTGAAAAGTTTTTACTCCCTTCGTCAGATTTATTGAAGCCTGTAATACCTCAATTATTAGAGGATAATAAGGTGAATTACTCTAGAGCGATACTTTATAAAACTGTTTGCAGCGATCTATCAGATTTAGAAGATGTGTATTATGATATTTTGGTTTTCTTTAGCCCATCAGGGATAAAATCATTATTCCAAAATTTCCCTAATTTTAAGCAAAAAGACACGCGTATTGCTGCATTTGGTCAAACAACAGTTAAGGCAGTTACCGAAGCTGGCTTGAAAGTTAATATCGAAGCACCCTCTGTAAAAGCTCCATCTATGACCATGGCTCTTGAACAGTATATTAAGGATGTGAATAAAAAATAAAATTTTGTTTTTTTAACTTTAAAGGGCGATTTATATCGCCCTTTTTTTATTGAATTTTTCTACATTTACACAACTATGACTCAAACCTTTCATAAATCGGAAAGATTAAAAAGTAAAATGGTTTTTAGCGATTTAATTAACGCTGGACATTCAGCTAAAGCATTCCCTTTCGTACTTATTTGGAAGAAGGTAAACACTGAACAAGAGTATCCTATACGCATTGCTTTTTCTGTTTCTAAAAAACGTTTCCCACTCGCAGTAGATAGAAATGAAATGAAACGAAGAATTAGTGAGCTGTATAGACTGCATAAAGCTGAATGGTATAACCAGTTGAAGCAAAACTATGCTACTCTCTTGATTTTCACATCAAAAGAAAAAATGAAAAGTGTAGAATTAGAAACTAAACTAATACATGTATTTGAACGTTTTATTTCTGAAGTTGAGTCATCTAATTAGAGAGATGTTCATCTTTTTGATAAAAATATATCAAAAAGGGATTTCACCTTGGACTCCTGCCTCCTGTAGGTATACTCCAACGTGTTCTTCATATTCGATTGAAGCCTTTCAAAAACATGGGTTACTGAAAGGGTTTGTATTATCTATAAAACGTATTAGCAACTGCCACCCATGGGGTGGAAATGGTTACGACCCAGTACCTTAAATATTTGATGATGAGTAAAATACTTAAAAAATTAGCCTTTTGGACCGCTGTAGGAGTTATCTCTATCTCTTCATTCGCCTTTGTTTCTGGTTATTTTGAGGTGAGTAAAAACCTCGATATCTTCACCACTCTTTTTCGTGAAGTGAATATCTATTATGTAGACGAAACTAAGCCAGGTGAAATGATTGAAAAGGCTATAGATTCTATGCTTAAGGATCTAGACCCCTATACTACGTATATCCCTGAGTCAGATATTGAAGATTTTCGTTTTCAAACTACTGGACAATATGGTGGAATTGGTGCAATGATTCGCAAAAAAGGTGATCATGTAGTGATTGCAGAACCATATCAAGGTTTTCCAGCAGATAAAGCAGGGTTAAAAGCAGGAGATAAATTATTGGAAATTGATGGAAAGTCGGTAAAAGGAAAGACAACGCAAGATGTTAGTTCCGTCCTTAAAGGACAGCCAGGTGTTGAGGTCGAATTACTTATAGAAAGACCTGGGACGGAAAAGCCTCTCCGTAAAGTATTTACTCGAGAAGAAGTGAAAGTGAAATCTATACCTTATATGGGGATGGTGGATGAAGGGATTGCTTATGTCCGTTTAAGAAGTTTTACTAGAAATTGCGCTAATGAAGTAAAGGATGCAATTGATACGCTTAAATCAGAAAATGTTGTCAAGGGTTTAGTCCTAGATTTACGTGGAAACCCCGGAGGTTTATTAAATGAATCTGTTGATTTATGCAATCTATTTATTGATAAAAATCAGGAAGTTGTTTCTACCAAAGGGAAGATTAAGGAGTGGGAAAAATCATATAAAACTAGATATAATCCTCTTGATAAGGAACTGCCATTAGTTGTATTAATTAATCAAAGTTCTGCATCTGCTTCAGAAATTGTTTCGGGAACCATCCAAGATTTAGATAGAGGAGTGGTTATTGGGAAAAAGAGTTTTGGAAAAGGCCTAGTACAACAAACTCGTAAATTGAGTTACAACTCTCAGCTTAAAGTTACTGTTGCAAAATATTATACTCCAAGTGGAAGATGTATTCAAGCATTAGATTATGGGAGCAGGAATGATGATGGAAGTGTAGGTAAGGTAGCAGATTCTTTAAAAACTGCTTTCAAAACCAGAAATGGTAGACTTGTTTACGATGGCGGAGGAGTAGATCCTGACATTATAGTAAAGCAAGATACGTATGCTGAGATTGTTGGAAGTCTTCTTTCAAAACAATTGATTTTTGACTTTGCTACTGAGTTTGTCTTAAACAATGCTAGTATTGATGTCCCAGGGGAGTTTCAAATTACAGATGATTTATATGAAGGGTTTGTTAAATTTTTAACCGACAAAGATTATGAGTATGAAACAAATACTGAGAAAGAATTGATTGAATTGATTGAGCTTGCTGAGGAGGAATATGCCGAATTTAAAATGGATCTAGAAGAGCTTCAAAAGAAATTGCAGTCCTATAAAGAAGATGATATTCAAAAATATAAATCACAAATATCTGAATTGATACTAAGTGAGCTTATGGCCCGTTACTACTACCAAGAAGGTAGGATTGTAGCTTCCTTAGCAGATGATGTTGTATTGGAGGAAGCAATTTCTGTTCTTCATGATAGTAGTCGTTATAATGGCATTCTTTCAGGTAAAATAGATGCAAAATAAGCAAGACTTTAAGTCAAACATATACTTTTTTGCTGTACTAAGCTTTGTGATAGGCTTATTCACGCAAGATTTTTTTAAAATTCCTCTGACAGGGGGGATTATTATTATTGGTTTAACCTGGATTTTGACATTCCAGTTAAAAGAAAAAATTCAAAACCTATTTTCAAAACCATTTGCCCTAGGATTCATTTTATTTTATCTCCTACACCTTTTTAGCATTTTATATACTAAGAATGTCAATGCCGGATGGAATGATTTGCAATTGAAAATCACCCTTCTCTTATTACCATTGTTTATGATGAGTACATACCTGTTTTCTAAACAGAAAAAGATGGTCGTATTACAGCTATTTGCAATTTTGATGGTAGTAATGTCGGTTACGGATATCGCCTTCTCTTTTTATAATTATTTAGTAAGTGGAAATTCAAGCGTTTTTTATTATAAACAACTACCTCATATTCTAGAGCTCAAACCTCATTATGTGGCTTGGTATTATTCCTTTGCAATGTTTATTATCATTTACCAAATAATAAAAGCGAAGAATCTAAGATGCTGGTGGTCTCTAGGCTTAGTGCCTTTATTGTCTTCATTAATTCTTTTGTCTAGTAGAGCTTATCTCTTAGCATTTTTTATTGTCTTTATCGGGTGTTTTCTCGCTTGGGCTGTGACTAATAAGGTGACTAAATCTTTGTGGATTAAGTTGCTTATAGCTCTTATAGGTGTTGTAACAGTTTTATTTTTTAATCCTAAAACAAATTCTAGAATTAATGATACTATTGTTGAAATGCAAAAGTTTATGGGGGCAGATACCCATAGACAAACGAATCCTCGAGTATATATTTGGGATTACGCTGTAGATTTAATAGCTAAAAAACCTCTTTTAGGATATGGTATTGGTGATGCTAAAAACGAATTAATTAGTGCTTTAAAAAATTGTGATGCAAAATTTTGGAACGGAGAAAAGAATGTTCCAATCCATGCTAAGAACCTAAATTTTCACAATCAATTTTTGCAAACATGGGCAGAGGTAGGTATACTCGGTTTTCTGCTTTTAGTCTTTCTTATGTTTCGCCCGTTCTTTTTGAAGAATCAACATCCTTTGTTTTTGATTTTTGTTAGCTTAACCTTAATTGGTTTTCTAACGGAGAGTATGTTAGAGCGTCAAGCTGGGGTAGTCTTATTTGCTTTTATGTATCCTTTATTGGCAGATATGAAAAGGTAAATATTATGACTGAATGAATACTCTTTTCACTCTTTGCGATACATTGGTAAGCACCTCATAAGCGATAGTATTTAGGCTGCCAGCTATATCAAGAATGTGTTTTTGAGTATCCCAGATGATGACTTCGTCTCCTTCTTGAGCATCAATTATATTGATGTCAACCATACACATATCCATACATATATTTCCTATAATACTCGCCCGCTTACCATTAATAATAACTTGACCTTTACCATTACTTAAAGCTCTGTTCAAACCATCTGCATAACCAATAGGAATGATGGCGATGCGAATTTTTTCATTAGAAATATAAGTGCGATTATAACCCACACTTTCTCCTGCTGGAACTTCTTTGATTTGAGATATCACCGATTTTAAAGAGCTACAGTTTTGCAGGTTTTTATCTCCGATTCCATACAATCCAATTCCTAAGCGAACCATGTCAAACTGAGCATCTGGGAAGTTGGTGATTCCTGAAGAGTTGAGTATATGCTTTAAAAATGGCGTTCTAATAGTAGACTCTATCTCTTTACAGATAGATGTGAATTCATCAATTTGAATCTGAGTAAAGTCTTTGTCTTCAAGGCTCTCACTACTTGCCAAATGACTAAATACAGATGCTAGACGTATTTCTTGATATTTAGAAATCCACTTAATCACTTCATCAATTTCATTGCTCTCAAAACCTAGTCTTCGCATTCCGGTATCCACTTTTAGGTGAATCGGATAATTGGTTAGATTGGATTTACTCAACTCGTGCTGAAGGGCTTTTAATTGTCTGAAACTATAGATTTCAGGTTCCAAACAATGATCTATCAGTTGCTTAAATTGTGCGCCATCAGGGTTGAGAACCATAATAGAACTGCGAATGCCTTTTTTTCTCAGCGCAATTCCTTCATCTACGTAGGCAACCGCCAAATAATCGGCATTGTGGTATTCTAGATGGTGTGCAATTTCATAAGAACCATTACCGTAGGAGAAAGCTTTGACCATAACCATCACTTTGGTCTCTCTGTTTAGCAAACTTTTATAGTAGTGGAAGTTTTCAGAAATTGCATTTAGGTTAACTTCTAATACTGTTTCGTGAATCTTTTGTTCCAGAATTTTGGCAATTTTCTCGAACTGAAATCTTCGAGCGCCTTTTAGTAAAATAGCAGATTCTTTGAAGTCAAAATCTTTACTATTTTCGATGAAATCATCTGTGCTGTTAAAGCATATACAATTAGAAAATAATGCCTGAAAGTCAGTAAAGTTTTTTCCAATTCCAATTACTTGTTCAATCTCATAACTATCCAGTAAACTCATCAATTTAGGGAAGAGTTCAGTTTTGGGAATTCCAGTTTCGTCTAAGTCCGAAAGAATGACTATTTTTTTAGCATTTCCACTTTGTTGGTGTAGAAAATCGAGTGCTATTTTAAGAGAATCGATATCTGAACTGTAGGCATCATTTATCAATAAACTATTGCCTTTTGCTTCCTTTAACTCAAGTCGCATAGTTAGCGATTGCAACTGCTGTAGGCTATTTTGTATTTCTGTATCACTAATGTTTAGTGATATTAACGTACAAATAATATGGATGCAGTTCTCTATAGAAGCTTCGTCTTGAAAGGGAATTGAAAATTGTTTTTCAATGGCTTTATGAATGAGTATTAGACTTGATTTTTTAGACTCTTGGATTATGCTTTTCACATAAATAAAAGCTGAGATATCTTGTTTTGACCAAGCAATTAATTCAGCATTAATTTCCTTAGAAACAATATTGTGAATTTCGGTATGATCTTTACAGTAAATGAGTTTTTCTACTGAAGAAAATAACTTCACTTTCTCCTTAACCTTTTCTTCTAAAGAATTGAAATTCTCAGAATGCGCTTGACCAATATTTGTGAATATACCTATGTTAGGTTGAATGATGTTTTGAAGGTTTTCCATTTCATTACTCTGAGAAATACCCGCTTCGAAAATAGCTATTTCATCCCTTGAATTTAATCCTAAAACAGAAAGGGGAACACCCACCTGAGAGTTATAGCTCTTGGGGCTTTTACAAACTTTATATTGGTTTTGTAGGCAATTACTCAACCATTCCTTTACAATGGTTTTACCATTGCTGCCTGTAATCCCAACAATGGGAATATCAAACTGTAAACGGTGATTTTTAGCTAAATTTTGAAAAGCTTTTAAGCTATCGTCAACTACTAAGAATTTAGCTTGAGGGTACTTAGAAGTCTCAAATTCAGCATCGCTGATTAAGAAATTTCGAAAGCCTTTTTTATAAAGCTCATCAATAAATTGGTGTCCATCGTGGCGAATGCCTTTGATGGCGATAAAAAGGTGATGACTAAAATGCTTTGCTTTTCGACTATCAATAAGAATCTGATGGATAACTTCATCAGAAGAACTGCCTATAAATTGGGCATCGCAAAATTTTGCTAATTGTTCAGTCGTATAGGAAAAGCTTCTCATCTATTATGAATTCTTCTTTAGAAAACATGCTCGGCACAAGGCTTCATATTCGTCTTGCTCACCTAAATGTACTAAATCTTTTGAAGCTACTATTCTATTTGAATGAATTGCTAAGTCACCACAAGTCACACAAATGGCGTGCACTTTAGAGACAAACTCTGCCGTAGCCATCAAATTGGGGATTGGTCCAAAAGGGTTTCCTAAATAATCCATATCCAAACCGGCAACAATAACTCGTATTCCTCTATTGGCAAGTGCTCCACAAACTGCAGGCAGTTCATCGTCGAAAAATTGAGCTTCATCAATCCCGATAACATCTACATCGTTAGCTAAAAGTAAAATGTTTGCCGAAGCTGGAACAGGCGTAGAGCTCACTTCATTAGAATCGTGCGAAACCACCTTTTCTTCGTTGTAACGAACATCGATAGCAGGTTTAAAGATCTCTACTTTCTGTTTGGCATATTGCGCTCTTTTAAGACGTCGAATTAATTCTTCGGTCTTTCCAGAAAACATTGAGCCACAGATGACTTCAATCCAACCTTTGTTTCTTTTATTACTATCGGGTGTTTCTAAAAACATTCAATTCGTTATATCTAAACAAATCTAATAAAATCGGTGTGTTCAACGCTATTTTTACTTAATTTGTTTGTGCAAAGAAAAGACTATGTCGAAACTGTTTTTGGTGCCTACACCTATAGGTAATTTAGAAGATATCACGCTTCGTGCTATACGTATTCTTAAGGAATCTGATCTTATTTTGGCAGAAGATACGCGTACTTCAGGAAAGCTGCTAAAGCATTTGGATGTGAACACGCATATGCAGTCTTTTCATATGCATAATGAGCATAAAATGCTCGATAGAATTATAGAGAAATTGAAAATGGGAAGCCAAATAGCCATGATATCCGATGCGGGAACTCCTGGTATTTCTGATCCTGGATTTTTGCTCGTTAGAGCATGTGTAGAAAATGGAATTCCCACAGAATGTTTACCTGGAGCAACCGCTTTAATTCCTGCTTTAGTGCAATCGGGATTCCCTACAGATCGTTTTATTTTCGAAGGATTTTTACCTGCTAAAAAAGGAAGACAAACGCGTTTGTTGTCGTGGGCAGAGGAAAGTAAAACTATCGTTTTTTACGAGTCTCCACATAAAATTGGCAAGACCTTATTACAACTACAAGAGTTTGTAGGGGGCGATAGAAAGCTATCTGTAAGTAGAGAAATTTCGAAGAAGTTTGAAGAAACGGTAAGAGGTACAGTTGATGAATTGATTTTACATTTTCAAGAGAAAGCTCCAAAAGGAGAATTTGTTGTTATCTTAGAAGGAAAGAAATAAATTGAGACCAGCAGAATTACATATCAAGATTACGGAGTTGTTGAAGCAAAAAGAGCAAAAACCCTTTTTAATTGCAGGTCCTTGTTCTGCCGAGAGCAGAAGTCAGATTTTAGAAACCGGAAGGGCAATTGCTCAGAGTGACAATGCTTCTATTTTTAGAGCGGGTGTGTGGAAACCTCGTACTCGCCCAGGTTCATTTGAAGGAATTGGTGAGACTGCCCTTTCGTGGTTACAAGATTTAAAAGCAGAAACGGGAATGCCTGTGGCAACAGAAGTAGCCACTGCTTATCACGTGGAAGCTTGTCTGAAAAAAAACATCGATTATTTGTGGATTGGTGCTAGAACAACAGTAAACCCTTTCTATGTGCAGGAAATAGCTGAGGCTCTTAGAGGAGTAGATATTCCTGTTATGGTTAAAAACCCTTTGCATCCAGATATAGGTTTGTGGATTGGTGCACTGGAGCGTTTTAACCAATGTGGGATAAAGCAATTAATGGCAATTCATAGAGGCTTTTATTCTTATGAGGCAGCACCATACAGAAATGAACCCAAATGGGATTTAGCTATTAAGCTAAAGCGATGGATGCCAGAATTGCCTATTATTTGCGATCCGAGTCATATTGCTGGATCTACAGAATTGATAGCAGACGTCAGTCAGGCTGCATTAGATTTGGGGATGGATGGTTTGATGATTGAAACACATCAAAATCCAAGTTTAGCATTAAGTGATGCAAAGCAACAATTAACGCCAGCATCACTTTCGGCTTTGATGAATAACTTAGTGCTTAGAAAGAGTGATTTCAACGATACAGTACACCTAGAAAAGCTGAGAATAATTCGGGAACACCTTGATGGACTCGATGAGAAATTATTGAGTTTGTTAGCCGAGAGATTGGCATTAGTGTCAGAAATCGGGGCAATTAAAAAAGAAAATAATGTAATGATTTTCCAGATCAAGCGCTTCTTTGAAATTTTGAAGACTCGTAAGGCATTGGGAGATGATTTGGGCTTACCTAAAGATTTAGTCCACGAATTATTTGAATTAATTCACAAGCATTCAATAAATATTCAGAATAAAATATAAACGATTTGAAAATTTAAAGATGTGTCAATTTAAAGATTATTTTACTGCGAAATAACTTTACCATTGACCACCGTCAACAGACCAACAACCATTTATTATGACTCAAAAAATATGGAAACTCAAAGCCAAGCCCGACGAGCAAAAAGTATTTAAGCTCAGTAAGGAATTAGGCGTTTCAAAAGTTATTTGTGCACTGTTGGTTAGTAGAGAGATAGACACTTTTGAAAAGGCTAAAACCTTTTTCCGCCCTCAATTATCAATGTTACACGATCCATTCTTAATGAAAGATATGGACAAAGCTACCAATAGAGTAATAGCTGCTGTATCTTCTAAAGAACGTATTCGCGTGTATGGCGATTATGACGTGGATGGAACGACTTCGGTGAGCTTGATGTACAGTTTCCTAAAAAGTCAGAATGCCGATTGCGACTATTATATTCCCGATCGCTATAATGAAGGTTACGGGATTTCTTATGCAGGAATTGATGATGCAATTGAGAAAGGGATCACCTTAATGATTACACTCGATTGTGGTGTGAAAGCAGTTGAGAAAATCGCTTACGCTCAAACTAAAGGTTTGGATGTAATTATTTGCGATCATCACCGACCCGGAGAGATACTACCTAATGCCTATGCCGTTTTAGACCCTAAGCGATCGGATTGCGAGTATCCATTTAAAGAATTATGTGGTTGTGGTGTTGGTTTTAAACTGATGCAAGCTTATTTGAAATTACAAGGCTTAGACGAAAAGATTGCTTTCGATTACCTTGATTTAGTGGCTGTTGCCACAGGTGCAGATATTGTTCCTATTGTCGGTGAAAATAGAGTTTTGGCTTATTATGGTTTGAAGCTATTAAATGAAAAACCTCGTATAGGAATGCTGGCTTTAATGAAAGAGCATAAGCGTATTGGCGAAATGACGATTACCGATGTGGTTTTTACCATAGCACCTCGCATAAATGCCGCTGGACGAATGAAGCATGCCCATAATGCTGTGAGTTTGTTAATAGAAGAAAATGAAGCTCAGGCTGTTAAAATGGCTAATGAGATTGAAGAATACAATACCGATAGAAGAGCACACGATCAGCGAATAGCAAAAGAAGCTCTACTTCAAATTAAAGAGAACAAAGAAGAACACAGAGCGTCAACGGTAGTGTTTGATCCTACTTGGCATAAAGGGGTGATTGGAATTGTGGCTTCACGCCTTATCGAAACCTATTACAGACCCACGGTAGTATTTACAAAAAGTAAAGATTACTTAGCAGCTTCTGTTCGATCTGTGCAGGGCTTTGATGTGTATAAAGCTCTAGAGGCTTGTAAGGAACATATCGATCAATTTGGTGGACATATGTATGCTGCCGGACTTACACTGAAAGAAGAAAACTATGAGGCTTTTAAAGAAGCCTTTGAAAAAGTAGTTTCGGAAACCATTAGCGAAGAACAGAAAGTAGAGGTATTAGATTTGGATGCCGAACTAGACTTTGCTGATATCACTTCTGGCTTTAATAATATATTAAAGCAATTTGAGCCCTTTGGTCCTGAAAATATGGCGCCTTTATTCTTTACCAAAAATGTAATGGATAGAGGTTATAGCAGAGCTGTAGGAGCAGAAAATGAGCATTTGAAATTACATCTGTGCACCGAAAAGGAAAGGCTTTCAGAAATGAATGGCATCGCCTTTAAGTTGGGGGGGCATTCGGAATACGTTGCTAAAGGCTTAGCCTTCGATATATGTTATGCAATTCAAGAGAATGTTTGGAAAGGCAAAACTACAATCCAGTTGGGAGTTAAGGATATTAAGATTTCTTAACCTTTGCTTTTATGATTTCTATACACATCAACCGAACAATTGTAGGCCCATTCGGTTTCTCCTTTACCTAATAATTCACAGGCTCCAACTAAATTTTTTAACACTTCAAATTTCTACAATTTAGGGCAAGGTTTGAGTTTGATAACGAATAAATTAGGCTTCTAGACTGAATGTTAAAGCTTAAAGATCAGCATTAACATTCTCTTCCCAACTTTTTATCGATATGCATTGACAGCTGATTGAGCTGTTGGAATTTATGTAGGAAATGGGCCCTATTTCCTTCAGGTATCTCATTGTTTTTCATCTGCTTAAGCATTTCTTCAATCTTAAGCTTTACCTCTTTCGATTTTAAACGGATCACAGCTTCAGTTACTAAATCTTTAAGCTTGTCTACTTCTGTAGGAACAAATATTTCTTTCTTAGACCAATCGCTGAGTTGATGTTTATCACTTAGGAGTTCCGATATGGCCTTAGAAATTTCAGAATCTTGATGACGTACAAAATACTGCGCATTCAGAATAGTACCACTTTCTTGTATGTGAGTTATAAACTCAGAGTAGATTTTGTGAAACGCTGAATGAGTAAACTGGATGTCATCGTCACTTAATTCTGAAATGATATATTCAGCAGTCGATAGATTTGTTTCTTCCTCTTCACCTTCTTCATTTTCATACACAAAATGTAAGGGAGAAGTGCCGTAAATAACCAATAAGCGTATTAATGTACTTTCTTCTAAATCGACACTTAAGGCATTTTTCTTTTTAGTGCCTTGAACGGGACTACTAAAAACTACCTGCATAGATTCAGGTATACGACTTGGTGATTTACCCGAACGTGATTGTTCAATACTCGTGAAAATTAACTGCTCATCAACGCCCAATATTCTCGAAGAACTTTGAGCATAAACAGTTCTAGAAATAACATCTGGAATTAATGCTACTGTAGCCGCAATATCCTTTATGAGTTCTGCACGCTTTATTGGGTCTTCTTTGGCATCCTCTAAAAGTAAGGAGCACTTAAACTCTATAAAGTCTTTTGCCTGAGAGTCGATATAATTCTCTAATTCTTCAGAACTAACTTTCTTTGCGTAAGAATCCGGATCATCACCGTCGGGGAAGGTGAGAACCTTAACATTCATCCCCTCCTGAAGGATTAGATTTACCCCTCTTAAGGCAGCTTTTAATCCTGCAGCATCACCATCAAAAAGAAGGGTGATGTTATTGGTAAACCGCTTCACTAATTTTATTTGTTCTACCGTAAGTGATGTACCAGAAGAAGCTACTACATTTTCCATGCCCGATTGGTGCATAGAAATAACGTCGGTATAACCTTCAACCAATAAACAGCGGTCTTTTTTTACAATGCTGTTTTTAGACTGATACATACCGTAGAGCACCTTGCTCTTAGAGTATATTTCACTTTCTGGTGAGTTCAGATATTTTGCAGCCTTTACATTACTCTTTAATATCCTTCCACCAAAACCTAAAACTCTACCCGATAAGGAGTGGATTGGGAACATAACTCTACCACGGAATCGATCGTAATTTCTCGATTCTTTAGGAATGGTTAATCCTGTCTTTTCTAGGAATTCTAATTTATAACCCTCTTTAAGTGCGTGTGCAGAAAAAGCATCACTCTTTTCAGGGCTGTAACCTAATTGGAATTTCTTTAAGGTATCTTCTCTAAAGCCTCTTTCTTTAAAATAACTAAGACCTATAGCACGCCCTTCATTGTCGTTGAAAAGTTGATCTTGAAAATATTCGTTGGCAATATTACTAACGATATACATACTCTCTCTATCGTTAGCAGCTTCTTCCTGTTCGGGAGTGCGTACCTCTTCTTCAATGAAGATATTGTATTTGCTAGCAAGATATTTTAAGGCTTCGGGATAAGAGAAGTGCTCGTGATCCATCACGAAGTTTACCGAGTTACCACCTTTACCACAACCAAAACATTTGTAGATTCCTTTAGCAGGAGAAACAGTAAACGAAGGAGTCTTTTCGTCGTGAAAAGGACAATTCCCTAACATATTCACCCCACGTTTTTTGAGCTGTACAAAATCGCCAACAACCTCGTCTATACGGGCTGTTTCGAAAATGAGATCTATGGTTTCCTTAGGAATCAATTGTGCTAATTTAGAAAGCTAAAATACTAAAATTTGTTGGTGGAGTATTGTTGATGGTTCCTGGAAATAATAAAACCTAACAACCAACAACTGCTAACAACCAACAACTTCACTTCTTCCGATCAATCACATATTTTATCAAAGCCTGCAACGAGGTCTTTGCTTCAGAATTGGGCATAGTAGAAAGTATTTCTACAGCTTTAGCTTGGTATGCATACATCTTTTCTTCGGCGTATTCCAAACCACCACTTTCGCGTACAAAGGCGATTACTTCTTTCACCTTTTTTGGATTGTTGTGATGTCTTTTGATGGTATTGATGACTGACTTTCGAGTGCTTTTATCACAATGTTGTAGTGCATAAATTAAAGGCAAAGTCATTTTTTGCTCCTTAATATCTATACCAACAGGTTTTCCAATCAATCCTTGTTTTTGATAATCGAAAAGGTCGTCTTTAATTTGAAAGGCAATACCGATGGCTTCACCAAAGTCCCACATCTTTTCGATGAGTTCTTCATCTTTTGAAACGGAAGAACAACCCACAGCACAACAAGCAGCAATTAAAGAAGCAGTTTTCTTTCGGATGATTTCGTAGTATACATCCTCAACGATATCTAAACGACGGGCTTTTTCAATTTGTAATAATTCACCTTCACTCATCTCTTCAACAGCACGAGAAGTGAGTTTTAAAAGATGAAAATCTTCATTCTTTACGGCTAATAAAAGCCCTTTAGAAAGTAAGAAGTCACCAACTAAAACAGCAATTTTATTTTTCCAAAGTGCATTAATCGAAAAGAATCCGCGACGCATATTGGCATCGTCAACTACATCGTCGTGCACTAAGGTTGCCGTATGTAATAACTCAATCATCGAAGCTCCACGAAAAGTACTTTCGTTAGGTTCGCCACAGAGTTTGGCTGAGAGAAAAACAAACATCGGACGCATTTGTTTTCCCTTACGCTTTACAATATAGTGGGTGATTTTGTCCAGTAAAGGCACTTTACTCGCCATTGAAGTTTTGAACTTAGACTCGAAAGAGTCCATTTCATTTTTTATGGGAGCTTTTATTTGATCGATTAGCGACATAGAAGGCCAAATGTAATAATTATTGAAATCTAAATACAAGATACTAGCGACTTTGTACTAGATTCTCTTCTACTTCTTATTTGCCAACTGTCCACAAGCAGCATCTATGTCTTTCCCTCTACTTCGACGAATGTTTACCACCACCCCACGCTCTTCTAAATAGTCTTTAAAAGCATCTACTTTATGCGTTTCAGCTTGTTTGTGAACACCGTTTTCAATCGGATTGTATTCGATGATGTTTATCTTACAAGGAATGTGCTTACTGAATTCGTATAGCTCGTGTGCATCTTGCAATTCATCGTTAAACTTATCGAAGATGATGTATTCGTAGGTAACACGCGTTTGTGTTTTGGCGTAGAAATATTTTAGGGATTTGGCTAAAACCTCCAAATTGTTGGTTTCGTTGATTCCCATAATTGTATTTCGTTTCTCATCGTTTGCCGCGTGAAGTGAAAGTGCCAAGTTGAATTTCACATCATCATCGGCGAGTTTTTCTATCATCTTGGCAACACCTGCTGTAGAAACGGTAATACGCTTGGGCGACATCCCTAAACCCTCTTCGGAAGTGATTTTCTCTATGGACTCCAAAACATTTTTGTAATTCAATAAAGGCTCGCCCATACCCATATAAACAATGTTAGATAGGCTTTGCTTGTGATGTTCCTTAGCTTGATCGCGAATGATTCGAACTTGATCGTAGATCTCGTCTGCATTAATATTACGCATACGCTTTAAACGACCGGTAGCACAAAAGTCACAAGCTAAGCTACAACCAACTTGCGATGAAATACAGGCAGTCATTCTGTTTTCTACAGGGATAAGTACACCCTCGCAAATTTGACCATCGTAGAGTTTGAAGGCATTTTTTATAGTACCATCGGTACTAAATT
>Ga0187827_10005209_pt1 | contig 15521 bp, 7 predicted proteins | sample ETNtaG_39_FD_167969 | JGI IMG/M metagenome (GOLD analysis project Ga0187827, IMG submission 167969) | Marine microbial and viral communities from oxygen minimum zone, Eastern Pacific Ocean - ETNP2014_SV_150_PacBio MetaG (Illumina Assembly) | ecosystem: Environmental > Aquatic > Marine > Hypoxic...
GCAACTGATGAATCGACCATCCACCCCCTCTAGAACAGAACAGGCAACGACAATCCTTGGACGTACTGACAACCACCCTGCAACCTGTTTAACCAACTCAAATTGGGTTTCAAATGGAACTGAATCAGCATCAGGAAGATGCAGGAACAAACAAGGCATTTGGCGGCCACGGCTGTCGAGTACTCCATTGATTTGAATACTCTCCAAAGTACGATAATAGGTCTCATTGCAGACAAAACTACCAGCATCATCAGAAAACTCAACACCGGTCACCAACTGCTCCACCGCCAGCCTGTTCAATGGTGATGTGCTGCTGAGTGTGTCCGAACCTCCATCTACGATGCTAATATTGGAACATTTTCTCCCAGAATTATCCTTAATCCGCATATCAAGTCGATTTTCAGCAAACCTTTCGAATCGAGGTACACTACATGCTGTGCACAAGCCAAGATGGAGAATGGCGTCGCAATCGAAAGATGCTATTCTCTCAGCTGTCCACCTTGAGCCCATTTCGTCACAACTCAGCAATTCAGTCTCCCATTCAATGATTACCCTGTCATTCTCTGACTCCAACAATGGGGAGCCTTTCTCATCCACCCTAGGCGTTGTAGGAATCTGCACAATTGAAGAACCAAGAGACGATAATGCTTCGACCACATTCTGGCTGATATTGTCAATCCCTCCTGCAAATGGAGGGAAACCCGTGACCAGAACCTTCCGTCGCCTCATTTTGCCACCATCCGCAAACTTTCTGCCAGCCGCAGCCACAAGAGCATTATGCCACATGCACAAGCACAGCGCATGGATGACTGGGAGTTGGAGCAGATGTCGATATCTCATTCCCATTCACATTTTCGGGATGATAGCGGTGAGGAAGCCGCCGATCTTGGTATGATTATTGCTGATGTCATGCTTTATTCTGTTGCTGGAGTCTCAATATTCTTTGCAATTTCATCGATATGGGGTGGTGAATTCAATCCAATGAACTGGGAATGGAGTGCTGTAGATTGGATGCTTCTAGGGCCTGGAATCGGATTGTGGTTATGCTCGCAATCAATCAATGATTTCAAACGCCTGCTCCCACTATGGGTCAGAGCCATGTTGGGAATGCAAATGACTCCAAAGGATGTTGCTGACATGTCAGAATCAGCAGTTTCTCGAAGAGCATTCACACTTCTTTTGGCAGGTGTTCTCGCTGGAGTTGCTGCTTGGAGATTCAGCACCATTGAACATGGCCTTGAGAATCGCACCGGAATCCCGTTTGAGTATGTGGTTGGAGTTCTTGCACTTGCCCTCTTCGGCCTTGGATTGATGTGGAAGAAACTGGGTAACAAGGAATCTGAGGTAGTGAACCTTCACGACAGATATTGAATAATAAGGATTGAGACGCAATGGTGATGACGATGAGTGAAGAGGATATCGTCGTACAACTTGCCGTGCAGCCCAAGAAGAGTAAATCGGGAATCAGCAAGGCGATTTGGAGGGAGTTGACTGCAGGAGTGGGCCTTTGGGGCTCGATTCGTCCTTTGGTAGCAGTCTTGTTGGCCGCCATTCCTTTACTATTCCTCGGACAGCATTTCAACCGTGAGCACAAAAAAGCCGTTGACTGGACCTTGCTTCAGATTCCTTTGTCCTTCACTGTGATCCTCTGGATTGGAATCTACTTCTGGTCCATGGTTGATGCTTGGCAGGTATCAAATTCAGCTGTGGCGAAAACAAGAAACAAACGATTGGGCGTCTGAATTCAACCCCACAATTGGTCTACAGTTGCAAGTTCTCCAGAAGCCATACCTGCAAGGTCGTCGAGGTCGTCACTATCGAACTGATCAGGAACATCATTTGAAACGAAACTGGATATGTCTGAGGATTCAATAGCCCAATACATGACACTGTCCTCATTGTTTGAATGCCCAGGATGACCATCATCCTCGTGTTGATGTGATGATTCGTATACCAAATTGATTAGCCCCAATAGATGACCAACTTCATGCACAGTTACTGCCTCTTCAATATCCTCGGCACTCGGACGAGAAAGAAATCCCTCAGCATCTCTAACATCATCCAAGAATATCGCAGCGGTCGAAGCATCAACTGCCACACCAAGTACTCCACTCGCTTCATATGAGCCACTAGGGAACATCAGATGCCATCTGAGTCTCGCCCCATCCTGAGGCACACCTTCTCGCGTCTCTCTTCCCTTTTCCCTGATATCATCAGCACTCCAACTCGACTCGTGCTGGAAATCAGTCTGGGTGACGAGAATACTGACTCCCCCTGGTTTGTCGCAGACCTGCTCCAACCTGTCCTTGAGCGTTGAGATGGTCTGCGAATCTGGTTCATATCCCTCAGAATAATCCACTTCAACCACCATGCTTTCGAATTGGGTTGAACGCAAACATGCAAGAGTCAAACCCCCTGGAATGCCGAACTTCTCTTCAGAATCGGAATCACTGAAGAGTCCCCCTTCTTCGAAGGCACCGAAACAGCCACTCAGATTTGAAAAGAGAAACAGAGAAAGTACCAGTAATGAGGTGCCACGCATACCAGTTCCACCAGTTGCTCATTTTTCAATCTGTGCAGGAAGAGGTTTTCTCAATGGTCCTCATCTATATCCAGCGGAGAGAACAACTGCCCAGGAGTAGATGCCAGCGATAGTCTCTCTCTCACATCCTTCTCCCATGAACGCATGACCATGAGGGCATCTGCATGTGAGATCATCTCATCATTTATGGTAGTACGAATCAATGTATCCAAAATATCCATCCTCTCTTCATCAACCGCATCAAGTAACTTCTCAACCTCAAAGCGTGTTTCTGATTCTTGCTGCTCAGGAATTATGATAGGAAAAGGTTCAGACAAGGCATGTGGAACCACCTCACCATCGCTTTCCGCCTGCACCTTGATTGCAGATAACAAGATACGCGTATATTTGGAAACCACCAGACTCATTTCCAACAGTGGCATTCTCAATTGACGAACCATATGCACAATTCGTTCATGGAGTGTGGTCATCCTCTGTTCAGGATTGCCGCCTTCCACTCAGGCACGCCCCTGCTGTTGTAGCCAGGTCCAACCATAATGCTCCCATTGGCCATCTGTCCAACCGGGGGGAAGCCCTTCTTCAGGAACAGGGGCTATTCTTGAGCTATCTGTTTCTAGAGTTGTTAGTTCAATGGGATTCTGAAGCGGTGGAGGCTGCGCAGCAGCAGGCAATGGAGCGCCCATATTCGGTAGAGGAGGTATTGCAGATGGTAACGGAGCCTGCATGTTTGGTGGAGGGGGGGATGTAGATGTCAGTTCAGGCACAGTTTTCCCATCATCTAAATCAGCCATCACATCCATGGTTTGGTCAAGTTCACCACCCTCATCCTCGCGTACCGATTCGCGATACAGAACCATCATCCAGATTCCATAGATTGCACATCCTAGAGCGATTAGATACAACATGACGCTGAGTCCAGAATTCCCAACTTGAGTGGCCAATGCCTCACCATCTCTAATCACCTCATCGGAGATACTGAGTGGAGTTGTGCTGCGACGGTCTAACTCAAAGTTGCCATCAAATTCTCTGACCCTGAACTCAATTGTTCCCTCTGCATCTTCAGACACTTGATATTGAAGTACGATATGCATTTCACTCTCACCCTTGACGGTGGTGTTTCTCACTGCAACCTCAACCCATCTATCGCCAACTTTCTGCTCAAGGATGAATTGAAGATCCCCTATCAGTGGAATTTCATTTGAACCATGTACCTGTAATTCCACTATCTCCTTCGGCGCCGGACTAGGATTGGTCCATGTCATAGTGGTGTTGGAATCCTGTAAATCCAAAAATGGACCGGTACGAATGAAACCAAATGAAGCGAAAGGTTCAGCTTCAGTATTGTCTTCAGAATCAAATGGATTTCCACTGCCATCTGCTCCAGTCACCCATACATCCAATGTATAGGTAGGGAGGACGTGGGTAGCGCCATCGTCGGTAAAATCAAAGTTGGCTGACCAGAATACTTGACCATCCAGTTCGATTCCATCTGCTAAGGGCAGACTGCCTCTACTGACTTCACTTGCACCTGCCCTGAGCAGATAATGCATGGTAGGAATGGTATTGAGATTGAAACCATGGTCATCCTTGGTTGAAAGAACAACATCTGCATCAGCAATACTGGCTAACGAGATTCTTTCTCCATCAATGGAACTCGCTATCGAGATCCCTTCGATTTCCGGCCTGCCATGATCGACAATAAAACGCAATCTGACATCCTCGCCGGTTTCATCTGTTGCAAGGCCCGGCATATCTTCCATATTGGCCCACAGATCCAGATGCCCGCTTCGAACATCCGGTACAAGGAGATCAAGGGAGAAATGACCTCCAGTTCTCGGCGTTGTACGCCACTCATGCTCTAAGTCTCCAAGAACGATATCGAAGGAGCCGGAAGGAGCAGGGGTTGAATCCTCACTGAACAGCACTCTGCCTGTGAATCTCAATGCTTGTCCTGCCCCGATGAGAGAAGCGGTTTCATCACCATTGAAATGATTCATTCCATTCCTTAATTCCACTGCTGTGAGGTGTCCTTGTTCAAGGTCAAAGCGAAGATCATTATCCAGACTCCACAAATCATTACCCATCCCAACCCTGACCTCATGACAAGGGACTAGAATCTCAAGACTGCAGGAGCGATCAACAACTTCCATCTTTGGAATGAAATATGACAGACCATCGGTATCCCAAACCTCAGGGAAAAACCATGTCAACTGGAATCTGATGTTGATGAATACTCGCGATTGATTCTCAGGGTCCTCGGCAATCAAACTGTAGAGATTACTGACTGCAAGGCCGGAGCCACCTGATGTCAGCACCATGTCAGGTTGACCCATCTCACCTTCTGTGATTTCGACAGTGATTATGGTTTCATCATCTTCAAAATCACCTGCAAGAGCCAAACGTACGCTATTGATATCCTGCCACCCATTCATATCTCCTAATTGTAGGACCAAATTGTAAGGGATACCCGGATGTAAGGGGGATTTGTCATTGTGTCCAACAATCGTTGAATTCTCGGGTGAAAGTTCTGGTTCAAACTCTTCACGGATGGTATAAGTGACCAAAGCATCATCCCAATTAGGAGGATTCTCACCCATCATCCAGCCACAATTAACCGGACTGTCAGGACAGACTGTAGAGCCACCCATAGCCACATGATTCCCTTGTCCATCAGAACCAGTGACATAGAAAGTTACCACTTCTCCGTGAATGAGCATACTATCTTCAATCTGTCCAGCGAAGATGTTGATTCCTCCTGCCTTGACTTCAGGAGAAGTCAAACTCATCATGCGATATTCAAGTGGGTCCGGAAGGTTGTTGAAATTCGTATCCGAACAGGTTTCGTGTCGAGATTTGCAGCCGAACCAATAATGCAGATCTATCTTGGTTGGCGGATCAACACTGTCTTGAATCACAATCTCAATCGATTGGTCAGGAGTACCTTTGTGAATCTCTGAACCATCTTCAGGAGTTGCAGCAACAAGCAAGGGACTGTTTCCATCAAGAATCACCAAGAGAGAATTGTATTCGGGATTAGCATAACTCGAACCATTTGAGGTATTTATTGCCGAAATCTGGAACAGCATGCCACCGGGTGATGATTCCATTGGTGCTAACAATGTGATACTGTATTCTCCATGCGAAGGATTCGGTTCTTCATGCAACAAGACTGGAGAACCGGTTGGGTCACCATCTGGAGTAAGGTTTTGTCCACTGATTTGAATGATGAACTCCCCTGCTTTTGGTGAAAGCGAAGTACCCTCGAAATGGATGCCGCCCGTGAAGGTCATATTCTCTCCACCTCTCATCCAATCATGATTCAGCAATTCACGCTCATTCGCATCATGAACCCGCAGGCCATCTAATTGGATATCATTCTCAACTCTCAGATCAAGATCTTCTGTCTGCCATCCAGTGACTGCCCTTCCAATATCGTCATCAACAGTTACCAATGCTTGCATGTCGACTTCGTCGTTCCAACTCCAGTTTACCTTGATTGGCATCCTCAGTGTCTTGACACCGTACTGATTGTCAACTGAACTACAGTTACCATTGTCGAACATGATGATACCGCCAGCATCATCCAAAGTCTGACAACTATCACCTAATTGCCACATCATTATCGGTGAATCGCCGTGACTGTTCTCCAATTCCACTTTGACACTCATGATACGGTCTGCCTCATCTCCAACTGCAACCCGAACCTCAAGCGTACGCCATTCATCATCAGGCGCTAATGTCCCACCGTCAAGATCTGCATCTAGAACTCTGGTCCGCATTCGATAAGAGATGTCAAGGTCGGTCATTTTGACACGCCCTGCCTCAGCAGCCTTGACCGCTATCGGAATGTCCACAGAACCCATTCCATTTGCAGGAACATGTAGATTTAGAGCATCCACCATGGTTGGCTGATGTGAAACATCCTCCCCAACCACTGAATCGTCGCTGGCAACCACAATGATTCCTTGAGAAAGGAAACCTAATCCTCGCCAATCCCATGTATTGTCATCTCCAATATCGAGCTGAACCTTGTTCGGGAATGCCTCAAGATATCGTAGAACGAACTGATCCATCTTTGGAGTCTTTGTAATATCTGTAGTCTCCATCATGATACTGTAGCGAAGATGACTTCCATTTGAAGTGAAGGACCAATCAGTATTATTCGGCACTTCATCCCAGTTGCTTCCATTATCGTTGGAAACAAAGACCTTGAGTTCAGTATCCGTAGGGACATCAGCTGACCATATAGGTTTTACAAGACCTATCTCGGTCCCTGTCGGGAATGATGGTGACGTCCATGTTCCGACCTGTGCATATGAACTGGAATATTGCATCTTGACCCACCATGAAACTGCACTGGAGCCAATCAGTTGGGCCTTCCACCTCAGTATTGTGCCAGTATTGGCTAAATGTAGAGTAGTGTTGCTCTCAACCGCTTGCCAGTGAGTACCATTGTCAGCACTGACCCAATAATCGACTCGGTCACCGGTTGAAGGTGCTGACCAATGTGTCTCCAGATTGACCGCAATGATCTCAGATGCAGATTCCAGCGGTTCTGACAGCCAAGTCGAAGTCCCAGGAGCGGGAGTGGAAGGATATGCTATGCCTGAACCGAATTGACGGAAGTAGAGGGTTGAGCCTCCCCACGAATAATACCCACAATCCAATGCAAGTATTCTCTGACCATCATATACCAAACCATAGCCAAGTTGGTTGATGTCTCGAGTCCCAGACTGGCCAACCAACTGTGTCGAAGTCGTACTTATCGCCCACGCATTGAGAACATCTGTCGTCGACCATGAGCCAGTTCCTTTCTTGCAACGCATCCAGAACATATCACCATGAACTGCAAGACCTCTGACGAAACCTCCACTCTTACCACAATCATATGAACCACTTCCTGGGGAGGAGAAGGTGTACATGGTATCGCCTCGATCAAAATTCCCATTTCCAAGGAATTCATAGGACACCAACCTTCTCTGACTACCATGGGCAACCCAAATCTCATCATTCACCCTATCGTATGCTATTCCAGTATAATCACTGAACTGGGCTTTGATGTCATAAGTATCAACACATTTCCAGACATCATCATAGCTGATATCAATCTCAAGTACTGAATGATATTGTACCGGTGCAGTGGAACCATAGTGATAACGATAAGTGGAGAAGATGCCAAACATCCTCTCATCAGGCGTCACTGTCCAATCTCTGAATCCATATGAAGCATAATATGTGCTGGAGGGTTTTTGTGGAAGAGTGCAACTACCTTGTTCAAGGGTGATGGTTGATTCAACACTAGCATTATTAGGCCACAAGCGTTTGATCATGTTGGAAAACGTAGTTCCACTCCATGTCGACATGAAAAGCCAGCCATGGTGGCTGAGAATGGCACCCTGTCCTTGGGCCATGAAACTGTTGCTGCTCATCTGAGACTGGGGATTGAAACGCGTCTCAGAGGTGTTTCCAGTATGTGGTTGACGAAGAGCGAAACTTCCATCATCAAGCCAAGCCGTGTTATTGGCATCAAGCGAATCATTAGGAACATGGCTGTAAAGAACATCATTTGCCGAACCAAGTCCAAGCGTCAATTCGTCGGAACGAGCGTCCATGGAATTAGCATCGCCCTTCATCCAATCGCTTCGATCCACTGCATCGACCTGAGACCACCCTGTGGCTGAAGCACCTTGGAGTGTCATCTCAATATCGGTGATTTCTGCACCCTTAGGTATGGAGAACTTGTTGGTAGCATCAGCTCCAGCTCCCTGATACAATGCAGTGGCTTCAATATCGCCACCAGAGAAGGTATAGATGTGCCGAACCGAACCACCTGCTGCTGAAGCTGTAGGAAGCAAAGTGGCAAATGGAAGGCTAGCAGAAACAAGCAGCAAAATGACAAGTGAGATGGCTCTTACCGAAACCGCACTGTTTCCGCGAGCCAATACACCCATGAAGACCCGAACTAACGTCATGCTTTCAATGCAGCGTTTCATGGACACCATAGGTGTCCAAAAAAATCATTCAAGGTTCTCTGACATCGTATCTGAGCGGAGAGCCATCACCACGAACCCCATCTTGTTCATCATCCTCGACCTCAAACCAGTCCACTGTCCAATCTCCATCACTGTCCCAATTCAGTGGATTCGAGCCATCTGCGGTATGGTCTCCATCGATGTCAAAATGCCACCATCCATACTCCCACTCGCCGAAATTCAATACCGGTGGAGAATCAGGAGATAATGGGAAGGCAATCTCCCAATCATCGGTTATTGAGCCATCGCAGAGTGTGATATCATTCGACGCATCAACGGTCAGGAAATTAGTATCTTGATCATCAATTCTGAGTGAATAGATATTGTCGCCGGGCATCTGATTCATCCTCAGATAATTGCTGGTACTCGGGTTGGCAGATTTCGTATCCAACAAATATTCTCGCAACTGCCACCACTCGGTGACGTTGCTTCCATGATAAGTCAGGCCAGCCAGAAGCACTGCATTCGGTGATGTAAGAGTACTGTTGGTTATCATATAGAATTCTTGGAAATTGGTATATGGCGTATACACGCAGGTAGCCGAGCAATCCCAATCTCCATCCATGTCATAATCATGATTGGCATCACTGGGATCCGCTGGGTTGAAAGTGACCCATACCTGATTCAGGTTTGGCCGCTCGACTTCATCTGTTGCCATGTTGTATTTCAGTGGCTTCTTGCTTGAACCCCAATCCTCCCATTGAACTTCCACGCTCAACAGGGTTGACCAATTAGAATCAGCATCATTCCAGCCATAATAGTATTCGTACCAATCGGGTAAGAAATCATGATCTGAATCGTTGTCCTTTGGATTCATCCCATATTTGAAAACCTCACGCCCATCAGACAGGTTGAGATCGATTTCATACGCCAGTGTCACCTGTGAATCAGCACCAGATGCAGTACGATTCATGACCACACAATCACCATCTGAATCGGTTAAATCTGGACGTGTGTTGTTCCTGTATTCCATCAGGTTGGTGAAAGGCAAATCACCTGGGCCTGGTGATATCTGAAGCCCACTCTGTGTGAATTCACGGTCAGCCCATGTCCCTTGGGCCGCTGGAATATCAAATCCATCACGGTCATACCAGCCATCACGATCACCATCATAATCGGCATCGGCAGGATTGACTGGGTTCGCCGACCAACGGAGTGGAGATGACATCCCCGTCATGTTCAGAGCCGCATAGCAATATTCCCAGCCATCCGGAATCAAGTCCCCATCTGAATCTGCAGAAGTTGGATCTGAAACTCCGAAAAGACTGCGGTTCCAGTTATCAGGGTCGTTCAAATTAATCTCTGCCATCCTGTCTGAACTCTCTTGGTCACGAGTTGACCATGTGATGTATAGTTGCAATCGGGCTGCTGATTCACTGAGTCCATTCTCCCCCACCAAAGCAGCGACTGCATCATGACCGAAACCACTGTTACCCATACGTCGGTCGTATCGCCCATATACTAGAGATTGCCACTCACGGAGATTGGTGAAAGTCTCATTCTCGCTTATGCTTCCATCCTCATCACAATCCCAAGAGTCATCGTCGCTGTCAAGATCAGTATCCGTGGTACTGAGCGGGTTCATTGACCAACGATTGAGTGATAAATCCCATTTTGTGAACCAGTATTCGAAACCATCTGACATTTCATCGCCATCAGTATCATTGTTGCTTGGGTCGGTAATTGACATCAGCATATTGAGGAGTGGAGTGGTCTGCGAGGTTGCTGCGAAATTCTGCATTTGTTCAAATGCTAGACCGCCTCGTAGTTCCTTGGAATACAACATATAGGTTATCCGTGTGGTTAATCCCAAAGGTTCCTGGAAAAAGGCATCCTCATGGAATAACCACGCATCCGCTGGATGGTCAAGACCATTGTTGGGTTGTGACGATGCGATTCCCAATTCCTGAGCATCTGTCAAGCCATCATTATCTGAATCGAATTGTCCGTCTCCTGCAACCAAAGGATTCAGTGTCCATGTCTCAGTAGAAGTATTCCAATTCGTGAACAACTGTTCAGCACCATCCACAAAACCATCACCATCTGTATCTGGATCGGTAGGGTCCGCTGTCCATCCCCGCCGAGCGACCTGTTCAGGAGTGATGAACGAGCCGAAACTCTCGCCAGACACAGCAGAAGGCCACTCCTGCAACAATGTTACATTGCTTGCTTTCAATACGAACCATTGTGGGGCTGACTTGTTGGCATTGGTCTCAGTAAGCAATGGATCAATAGCATTGTATTCCTCCCAATTGGCCATCCCATCCTTATCTGGGTCCCCCCCAAAATCACTGTTGTTGACCGGATTCAATATCCAGTTATCGGCAAGAATATCCCAACGAGCATAGCGAATCTCCCAACCATCCGGCATTCCATCACCATCGGTATCAGCGTCCAAAGGATTGCTTGAGCCGTGATGTTTAGTTGGTTGACCTACCGTAACAGTGGTCGAAACATGTTCTCCAAAGGCTGATTCCGGAGCACCCCAATCAGACATGTTAGTGAATAATGAAGTTGTGAAATTCTCGGGTAATTCTATTCCATCAGCGGTCTGGTTTCCTGAGAACAAAGTATCTTTGATATAATATTCAAGATAATTCACGAATTGCTCATCGATATCAAGGACTCCATCGTAATTCATATCGAATCCATCACCATCGGGATTGTTGAATGCATCACTTCCATTCAATGGGCTTATTCCCATTGCTGAGGCATCCCACAGACACTGATAGAGAGCTTCCCATCCATCTGGAAGGCCGTCACCATCCGAATCTGCATTGTTCGGGTCGGTGGTGACCCACTCAGCTGCAGCCTCTGGAGTTTCAAAATGTGAATCTAGTAACTTTCCGTCGAGCCCATCTTGCACATAAGATTCCCAATTGTATTCACAAAGATTTGGCATTCCATCTCCATCCGCATCCCAGTATCTATCATCAAAACGTAATGGGTCAAGAGTCCAGTTGTTACCTCCAGAATAGGTGGAGCCAATCCACCTGCGATGTTCGATTTCCCAGCCATCTGGCATTCCATCGGCATCACTGTCCTTATTGGTAGGGTCGAGCAATTGATCTGAATGAAGTCCATCCAGATAAGTTGAATTCGCAGATGCACCTACCGCCTCTTCACTACAATCATAGGTCATGTTTGGATGATAATGACACCACAGGTTGGTCTGTGAAAAATAGAAGCCGAAAGCCTCCGTTCCATCTGGAAGGCCATCATCATCCGTATCAACATCACGTGGGTCTGTCGAATTTGAACCACCAGAACTTATCGGAGAATATCGATACTCCAAGAGATTGGTCCAGTTCCGCTCATTCATTGGATCCTGCGCGTAATCCATGTTGACTCCATCTCCATCAAGGTCAAGTTCAGCATCCCACGGATCGGTGGGATCAAGACCGTAGATGTACTCCCAACCATCTGGAATACCATCGAAGTCAGAATCATTGCTTCCAGGGTCAATCAAAGCGATATTGGAGAACCGCCCCGGGTCACACCCTGCGAAAATCAGGACCTCGTCATCGACCGTCATCATCAGAATATCGTTGATATGTCCGGGTATCCTCTCCTGAAGTGTGAATCCTTGAATTGCTGCATATGTGCCTTGCAATGACCACATTCCCGACTTTGAGCCAATCATCAACTTCCCATCAGCCGAAAGGATTGAGGTGACTGCGTTTGCCAGATCTTTCGGGTTCTGATCGATATCGGTTGGATGAGCCTGCAATCCTGAATGCTGTATAGTATCCTTATCCAGATTGAACTTATGTAAGCCTGAATTCGTACCAAACCACAATACAACAGGGTCGGAACCAATCGGCCCATCACTGATGATTGTGTTGACATACTCAGCATTGGTATTTTTCGGAGCAATTGATGGGACCTCCCTCAGGTTATCATCATCAACAGCACTGAAGTGCCACAAAGGAGAGGTGAATTCCCAGCCATCAGCACCTGAAGATACTGTTGCTTCAAGCATCCCCTCAGAGGTCCCAACAAATAGACGGCTGCGACCAGAATGTTCGACATGGATGGCATCGGTTGGGATGGCATCGGCATCGAATATCACTTGCTCAAGTTCCGTTGAAATTTCATCGACATCAATGACCGTTCCATCGAATCCAGAGATTCGAATGATGGTTCCACCATCCAAACCAAGTAGAAGTGCGTGAGAATCACTGCCATCCTGCTGTAGAATCGCTACTGTGGAGTAAGACTCTCCCTCCATAATATCCCATGTCGATATCGCTGCTGGAGTATCTGAATCCTCATCGAGTGGAACCACTATCACACCCTTGTTGGTGGCTACGATTAGAACATCCGTATCTCCTGCGACCAATTCGACATCATTCAATTCCCAACCAGTCGGGAGCCAATCATCCTGGGAACGGCCTTCATCGAGCATTATTGTTGAAAATCCAAGACGTGTACAGGCGATGAATGTTTGATCATCAATCTCTATCAACTCCTTGACATCATGGTGAAGAACCGAATATGTTCCTGCGGCAGAAGAGGAACGCGACATAGGGACTTGTTCCAGACTATCCTCCGTTGAACCCTTCAAGACTGATTTCAATCCAGCCATCACCCAGTTCTCATCATCGAGAAAAACATTGTACTCTTCAAGATTGGAGAATTCTTCTCCAGCCGCAAGGTCTTCTATCTTGCCTGAAACATCCTTGCTGATGAAACCATCTTTATCAATATCCCAACCATCGAAATCAGGGTCTTCTAGACGATCACTTCTGTTCAATGGATCCATCCCAAAGAATACTTCCCATCCATCGGGCAACCCATCCCCACTTCCCGAATATTCATTGATGGTGAAACCATCATACCAGAAACGATCGCTGTCTGCCTCTGAAGGATTGGTTCCTAGCCAAACATCCTCTCCATATGCGGCAGTTTCATTTTCAGTACAAGCCTCATTTATGTTCGGCCATGACATCGTGAGGTATGGCCACTCTCCATCATCATTGGAAGTCGGTCCTTCTGGTGGAGTGAAACTACAACGAAGACCATCCAGTTCAGTTGTCCAATTATCGCCGGCTCCCATTGAATATTCTTCGGTATTGTTGAACCATTCATGAGGCTCATAGATTCCATCTCTATCTACATCAAAACCATCCCTGTCTGCATCGAGGGCACCATCTGATGAATTGAGTGGATCAAAACCTTCGCTACAGGTATAGATATTATTTTCAGCGCTGTAGGCATTTCTCGCGGTGACACAGAGATATACCTCGAATCCATCGGGTAAGCCATCGCCATCGCTGTCAGCACGACGGGGGTCCAAGTGTATCCGTTCTCCAGTCTCAGTATCCAGAATTCCAGTCAGGCCCTTTGCATCAACAGTGCAGTTCCATCGATAAGGCCAACAATATTCTTCGGTATTGTTTAGTCCATCATTATCAAAATCATCAGAAGCGTCGCTGGCATCCATACGATTCATCCCTTTTATTGAGACATCACGTGCATCGGAGGTGGTCCAATTCAACATTTCAGAATAGGTATTCTCATGAACATCTGGTATTCCATCGCCATCGCTGTCAGAAACTGGAGGCGGTTCTTGATTAGTTTCCAGTGGATTGGCATTGTCAACTTGTGATACACTTGGCATCTGAGACAATAGCATCAGACTCGCAATAAGCACTGCACTTGTGACCAATGTTGTCTGTTTGCGCCGCATTTCAGCCACCTGTGACGGCACACCGTCATGTGCGAAACCCCCCAAGGCCGCTTATGAGACTGATGGAGCACGGTTCATACGCGCATAGCCGCGTCACGCGAGAGGTGCGCCGGTAGAGGCGTATCAGTAGCCCAATATGGCGCATCAAAGCTTCATCATGGGATTCATTGAAAGTCCGTCTATAATCCCAAGCCGATGTTGGCATGCCGCTCTCAATCACTCATCTCGGAAGTGGAAGCCGTGGCAACGCTACATTGCTGCAGAGTGGTGAAACGAAAATACTCATTGACCAAGGCTTCAGTGGGCGTCAACTGAACAAGAGATTGAATATGATTGAGGTTGAACCTGAGCAGATTGATGCCATAGTCCTCACCCATCATCACGGCGATCATGCTGGAGGTGCAGGCATTGCTAACAGACGCTGGAACATCCCTGTTCATTGCAACTTCCGGACAGCAGAAAAACTGGGTTTCGACCCGCTTAATGATGTAGAATTGTTTGAATCATTACAGAGAATGGAATTTGGCGGTGGCCTTTCTCTTCTTCCTGTCCCCGTCCCTCACGATGGAGCTGACAATGTTGCCTTCATCGCCAGTTGTGACGGACAGCGGGCTGCAGTAGTTACTGACCTTGGGTCGACCACAGAAGAATTGGCTTCGCACCTACGTGGTTGCACCCATATTTCTATCGAATCAAATTATGATCATGGGCGCTTGTGGAGGGGACCATATGCAACCTCTCTGAAGCACCGGATATCTAGTGACGAGGGACATCTTTCAAACGATCAGACTGGGGAACTGCTCGCTGATGTAGTATCCAGAAAAACTCAGAGTCTGGTCTTGACCCACCTCTCCCAAGAAAATAACCTTCCACACCTTGCTGAGAGTACGATTCTATACCACCTTGATGAGGTGTTTCAAGGTGATATTGCCATCAGTCTCCAGGATGGTCCTGAATTCACACATTGGATTGGACAGTCAGAGAAAGAGACCGAGTTGAGAATCTGAATCAACATTTGGCGATTCCGCAAGCAGCAAGAGGGAGAACTGGACTCGAGGCCCAGTGGTGGGGCTGATGTAGCCCTTGAGGCCACTTGAATTGGGATACCCATATGTACGGCGCCGCGGCAATGCCGCGGCGTGCACAGCGCATACGTACGTGAGAGCGGGCCTGCTGAGGCCGCGTTGAAGTCGGACCGCAAGGCGGTCAGTGAAATCATCGGAGTCGTCATGTTACTTGCCATGTTGATAACGGT
>Ga0187827_10005215_pt1 | contig 15506 bp, 17 predicted proteins | sample ETNtaG_39_FD_167969 | JGI IMG/M metagenome (GOLD analysis project Ga0187827, IMG submission 167969) | Marine microbial and viral communities from oxygen minimum zone, Eastern Pacific Ocean - ETNP2014_SV_150_PacBio MetaG (Illumina Assembly) | ecosystem: Environmental > Aquatic > Marine > Hypoxic...
TTGCCTCAACAGCACTTTCATAAGACCTTGAAGCAGCAGTGATATCGACCATTTCAGCCATGACTTGGACATTCGAGGTATAAACATATCCATTTGCATTCGCATCAGGATGATTGGGTTCGAAAACAGCAGGTGCAGGCGCCATGTCTTCAGCTATCTCCGCTACCCTTACACCCCCAACCGTATCGCCCCTATTTTGATTAACCTCAGAAGCCAGAATAGTTTGAAAAATTACTCTCTTGGCTTTGAATGCTTCTTCAGCACTTCTTGCTTGCGTATCTGCGTTAGCTATATTCGATACGGCAGCATTGATTCGAACAGTCTGGGCATCCATAGCCTGCCCTGCGATACCCATGATATTTTCAAAACTCATAACCTAGATCCTCTAATCTGCTTTTATCTCAAGAGATCCAATACGAGTTGAGTCATTTGATTCGCTTGCGCTAGCATATTTGTACCAGCTTGCTGAATGACCTGAGACTTCGCCAATCTTGCTGACTCAAGTGCAAAATCTGCATCGTCTAAACGAGACCTGGCATCGGCTGTTTTCTCAGCAATGTTCATTAAATTTGAAACTGTATAAGCGAGTCTATTCTCTATAGCACCGAGGTTAGCTCTCATCTGAGCGACCTTATCTAAGGCTGCATCAATTATTGATATGGAGTCTCCAGCCGAGATTGCCGTGTTTATCCCGATCTGTGTTAAATTCTTGAGAGTAGAGGTTGATGATCCATCTACGTAATAACCTGGAGTCTCTATAGTAATAGCGTCGTTGTCAGACACACCATGTCCAGCTACTAGAGCTGGAATAAACGATATATCATTTGTATTCGCCACACCGGTAACATAATGTAGTGGAGAGCCCGTCTCTCCAGCAATGGTAAATGTACCTCCAATAGCCAGGCCATGACCCGGATCCAATGTAAGAACCACATCACCATCGGCGATCCCTTGATCATTCACCAGTGTCGTAGTAGAGGGATTGGCTGTCTTTTGGTCTATTGAAAATGGGTTGGGAGAAACCAGTTTTAGGGTCCCAGTAACACGTGTACTGTCGTTTGCTCCGGATAGACCGAGATCAACCGGCGAACCAATTACATTAGTAGTAAGACCGTCCTCTCCTAGTTTCGATACTCGGAGATCTATGTGTCCCGTAAGGACTTGCAGATTTTCAACCGTAATATCATCGCCATCACTATCAAACAGGATGACTTTGTTGGCATTGGAACTCGCTGTAACACCGGTAGAACCCGAAATCTGGTTGATGGCTTCAACAGCAGATTCCACGTCTCCACTTGAAATTACAAAGTTTCCTGTTGTATAGCCATTAATTTTTACGCTGTAAGTTTTTGATGTTGAACTGGTAGATTCTAGTGAAGCATATGTCTTGGCATGCGCTTTGACCCCGGTTTCTCCGGTTAGATTATTTACTTTCACAGCAGTCTGTTTTGCTGAGTCTCCAACACTTGAAGAGGTCGACTTTGTTCCCAGAAACCCAAAAATCTCTATGTCGTCTGAAACTGTCGTTGGATTTGCCAGGGCTGAGGTCGAGGCAGCTCTTGCGCCAACGCCAGTACCTACTAATGTATGGGCCCCAACATTTTCCGCTGCAACCGATTCCACAGAGAAAATGATATGCTCACCTTCTTCTATACCGACCTGTAGAGATTTATTTAGAAAGGTTCCATCAAGAATTAATTCACCGTTATAGCGAGTATTAGAGGCAACACGCGATATTTCTTGAATTAATAAGTTAACTTCGGACTGAAGAAATGTTCTATCTGCGGAACTGTTAGTTCCGTTCGCAGCTTGAAGCGATAGTTCCCGCATTCGCTGCAACATATCTGATACTTCACCCAGCGCACCTTCAATTGACTGAGTTAAAGCCTGACCGTCGTTAGCATTCTTGACCGCCATAGCCAACCCTAGAACTTGGGCGGTCATTCGTTGAGTCATCGCTAACCCAGCAGCATCGTCTGCAGCACTATTAATCTTTGAGCCTGTTGATAAGCGCTCCATTGCTGTCTTTAGTTCTTCACTAGACTCAGCTAGAGCTCTCTGGGCCGTTAATGAGGATACGTTCGTGTTAATTACTAAAGCCATAACGTTACCTACTCTTTATAATCCTTTGTTAGCTACTCGCCTCGAAGTGCACGACGTACACCACCGATCCGATTCTCAATAAATTGCAGAGTCGCGGTAAAACGAGCTGATTCTTTACCAAATTCAGATTGCTGTACTGAAAGTTCGACTGTATTACCATCTGCCGAGGGGTTTAGTGGATTTCGATAAACTAATCCGTCTTTACCAGACATAGAGGCATTAATGTGAGACCTGTGAGTCGTAGCCAGTTCCTTAATACCTGCTTGCGTGGACTTCATAACAGACTTGAAGTCGACATCACGTGCCTTGTACCTCGGGGTATCCGCGTTCGCTATATTTTCAGCGATAACGTTTAACCTACGCTCTCTTAGCTTTAACGCACTCTCGTGAATACCAAAAACATTCTCAAAAATTGTCACAGTTCCTTCCATCTTTCCTAAAGTTCTTGCACTTGTTGACCGATTAGAGGATTACTATTCCTTCGGCTGGTACCTGGGTGTAGCAACCATCGTGCCAATTCGTATTTGATCTTCCTAACTAGTTGAAATAGAATAAAAAAAAGAGTTTTTATTAATTGCGAAAAAACATTCTAGAATCTAGGCGGCAATATTTACCGGGGTTATGGACAGATTGGCGGCACGTTACTGCCGATAATCAATTGCGATGGACAGACGATCAAATGTGATGTTAGCTGTATTTAAGCGCTGAATATTTCAGATTACTTGTATGGGGAAATGACAGGTCATCTAACTGCTGATTCAATCGCCAGCAATAGAATCGCACGGTTCTTAGGTCAAATCAGTGAGTAGCGTCAATTGCCTAAAGTTATTACCTTTGACAGTGCTTCTGAGCATAGGAGCGGGCTATTTTCTTGACAGTAACAAGACAAAATTACGCCATGCTTTAATTCAACCAATCAGGCCAGTTCAAAATGCAATTGTTGAAAGCCTAAACAGCAATTTTTCAGGGGAGTGTTCGAACTCTCACTCGTTCCAAGCCTTTGAGCAAACGCGATAAATTGTTGATATACAAAAAGAGCACTACGACGTTGGATCAGACAGGGCAGTTGGTTATTTATCACCTGTTGAATTTAATGAACAAGCAGCATAAAGTTTGGAAACCTTATCGAGAGTGTGGTGATAATGCGCGGAAAAGGTAAAGAATTATGAAGCGCTTCATAACAATTATTGTATGTCTAATGGAGCTAACTGCTTTCCTAGTCTTGCATGAAGCCACAGCTGATTCTGTACCTTCGATTCTAATAGAACTAAACGAATGGCTAACAACAGTTGAGGGAGAAAGTGTCGCATTCGTGTCCAAAGATCTTAGAGGCCCAATTACGAGGAAAGAGTGTGATAGACCGATCCACTTTTATTTTACTAATTCTTCAAGGCGCGTGATTAAAGCGGAATGTGAAGACCAATGGCGTCGATTCATAAAAGTGCCAGAAAGAATTCATTTAGCAAAACTAAGTAAAGATCTGATTCCTAGTCGTCAGCATGATCTCAATGCTTATGTTCTAACAGCAGACGTATCAAAGGGCCTTAAAATTACCGACGATATGTTAGATAGCATTCGTTCAAGTAGATCTGTACCAACTAATGCCTTTACAGACATTTCTAAGTTGGATGATCTGTACCTGCAACGTGATAAGAAGAGAGGTGATATTTTATTAAGCGAGGATTTAGATACTTCCAAGATAGTTGTTGTTCCAGTGGTAATTCTGCCATCGGGCTCACCACTCGATACAAATACCTTAATTGAGATGACCAGATTTTCGGATGTACCAGCTGATTATATTAGCTCGATCGCTTCGTTACGTTATATGGAGCTAAGTAAAACAGTTGGGGTTGGGGAAATAATTCGTAGCCGTCACTTGAGGAAAGCAAGATTAATGCGGCGAAATGAATTAGTTACGATTTATTCAATTTCAAATAACTTTAGTATCGAGACCAAAGCGATTGCCCTTTCTGATGGCTATCTTGGCGAAAGAATCGAAGTAAGAAACCCAGAAAGCAATAAAATTGTTACAGCTAGGGTTGTAGGATACGGCCTATTAAGTCTTAACTAACTTAATCATAAGAAATCTTACGCACGTTCGAACCCGTACTTTTTTCCTCGTCTCTGATAGAAAACACCCTGTACCAATAGTCACCAAGATCTACAGGCTTATCCGAAAAAGAAGTGTCAAATGTTGTTCCCAATACCGAATAAAGGTCCAGTAAATTCTTTTTACGCTGAATTTCAAATTCCCCTTCATATCCTTCTTCGTCGACAGTCCATGTTAAATTCACTTTCTCAAAACTTCGTTCCGCTGTCAGGTATTTTGGAGTCGGTAAAAGCCCCGCTCGACTGAGTTCTATAATATTAAACAACCCGAATGTATTTTGGCCTCCACCAACTAAGCTAGTATCAAGCGGCCCTAGGGAAAACCGGATTCGCGAATCAGACTCAATAGATGCTTCCATCATCACATGCAATCTGCAAGAACCCGATGGACAATTTACAGAATAGGTTAAAGAGTTGGTTGGGCCTAAACAAATAAGAACACTGCCTCCACCAAGGCTGCATTCCCAAGTAACAGTGTCATTTGGAACAATGTACCCAAAGCCTGGATTAAATAAAAAATTGAGTTGATTACTCGATATCAGAACACTTGTTTCAACTTCATCCTTAAACTGTATATCCCAATTTGCTGTTCTTTCCAGATAAGTCCCTGATGGTTGTACGGCACCATCTAACTGCACCCTGTCATCCTCACAAAGCCCGCCTACTCCGATGCCTTCAGTCCCACCAAGACAAACGAACTGATGGACCGACCATTCACCAATGAGTTGGGGTAATTCGAGCTTTTTCTGAGTTTTCCCTAATCGATCATGAATATCATTGATTACATCGGCTGACAGGGTATCGGATGGGGTAACGGTTATGTTGTACCGATCATCAGCGCCGACATTTAACCCAATCAAAAAAGTACCCAGAAAACATGACAAAAATCTTATCACTGACTACTCCATTTTCAAATTTTCAATTGCAAGTTCGTCAAACTTGTTTTCACGGAGATTAACAATTGCAACCAATATCGATTTCGAGTCATTCCCTTGACCATCAGAGGCAATTATTTCTATCTCAAAATAGTTATCACCGTTGGTATCTTTAGCATTCTCATAATCAGGACCAAAATTAAACCTTAGTTGATTCATCTCGTCAATATAAAAAAATTCCTTATCAGTTCCATCAACAGACAGGCTGACTTCATCGTCATCTAAGTCCGAATAAGCTACCTCACCAACCAAACTCGAATTTTCAGTTACATTGTAGTCTTGGTTCAAAACCAAGGACGGTGGATTATTGGAGTTCAAGGACTCGCTAGAGTTTGGATTGGAATTGCCACAACCAGCCATCAACAGAAGAAGATAAATAATAACTGGAAAATATCTTAAATCTATCATATAGTCATGTGTGGATTTTTTTTCAGATTTACCTAAAGATTAATGAGAATTGACCGATTAATACTGAGTGTAATCCCTCTGTGGAGTTAAAGATATGGTTGACAACGTAAATAGCGTTGGTTCTGAAAGACCTAACCAAGTACAGAATTCACCTGCCGCACCGAGTAGAGATGCTGCAGAAGAAGGTGGAAATCAAGTTCAGAAAGCAGGACAGGTGCCGCCGGCCGTCGATGTTGAATTAAGTGAGGCCGTTAAACAAGCTGAAGAAAAAGCTGCTTTCGATGAAGTTAAAGTTCGCCAGCTGAAACAGGCCATCGAATCTGGAAATTATCCTTTGGATTCACGTAAGATAGCGGAAAGTTTTGTAGAACTCGAAAGATTACTTTAGAAACTCCAGCATGGCTGACTCAGCTATTCCGGACATCAGATCCCTATCTATTCTAATTGAATCACTAAGAACTCTTCTTGATGAGGAGTTTTTGTTTTTAGGCTCTAAAGATCTTGACGCAGTTGAATCAATTCAAGAAAAAAAAATGAGTTTAATGGAGGAATTGGGAAACCTTTGGTCAAACTATTTAGAAGCATCATCCGATTCGAACGAAGATCTTCCTATCAAAAAAGAATTTCAGTCAAAATTAATTGACTGCCGCGACAAACATATTCGAAATGATCTTTTATTGAAGAAACAATTAGAAATTACTAAAAACCTGATACAGGTCATCACTAATCGTAGTAACGACCAGGTAAATATTTATAATCGCTTAGGTCGTATCTCATAGAGAAACATCACCACGGTGTTTTACCTTGCAATCGGTACACCCAAGCCAGAACAATTGCAACTGATTTAAAAAGACTTTCCGGGATCTCTTCATTTAGTTCAAGCTGAGCGAGCGTGGCTGCTAACAACCTATCCTCAGTAATCGGTACATCCGCCTCCTCAGCTTTCTTTACAATTTTCTCCGCCAGTTCTCCCGATCCTTTAGCCGTAAGTGTAGGGGCTTTAATTCGGTCATACAAAACGGCAACCGCTATTTTCTCGTCCATTCCTTCATACATCAATGCTAATCCCATTGCTTCTTTTTATTAAATCGTTGGAATACCCTATTTGCTCTGCAGATGCCTCCAATCTCTTTGAGACCGGAAAAATATTTACTTCGTAAAGACTTATCCCCAATTCCCCGAACTGGGACTTCAACCACTCCAAATGATTCAATGCTGAATGACAAAAATCTAAATCATCTGTCCAACAGTTTAATCTGACCTCATCGCTGTTAGAGACAGTTAAAGAAACATCCAGGTGTTCTGAATCACTTAAACTGACCCTCAAATCAATTTTCCATTCTCTCTGCTGGTCGTCTTCCGAACCTTCTTCGTCACCCATCCTTGATTCCACTTGGGCGAGAATTGGCCAATCATTAAGTACGGGAATCAGCCAATTTAGAACTGTGTTTCTATTTAATTGATTTCCAAGTGCTTCTAGTTGAAATGACTCTAATTCATCCAAGGCTGAATTTAACTGGCTCAGATCAGCTCCAAGATTGTTATGTGACCTTTTCAGAAGCAACAGAATAGTCTTTAAGTTTAAGGCTGGTTTATTTTGTTTAAAGACCTCAGATTCGTGAAACAAGCCACTTCGATAAAGTGTAGATCTTAAAGCTTCAGCAGTTTGAGAGTCCGGTTCAAATGAAGACATTTGAAAACTGCTAAATAAATTCCTTAAACTTGGCTCTCTTACCACCATATTCGTGATTCTAGAAAAACTAAATAGACCAGATATCGAGGTGTTTTGTATCGCACGCCCTAACAGGCTATGTATTCTGTCTATCGAAACCCTTGAAGCTACTTTACGCACTTTATCGGGCTGCAAAGAAAGAAGCATCGAACCACCAACCAAAGCGGTAGCGATAAAGCTCGCTTTTCCTTCACTTGCAGCAAAATTGCTAGGTAACATTATCGCAGTTTTCGATCCTGTTAGAAAAACATTACCATCTGGCCTATTAGCAATTACCCCGTTTACTAGCTGTCCTTCTCTCAACCCTAGTGATCTGGCTTCAGGAGGTTCAAGCCTTAAGGTATAAACAGAACTGCCCCCCTGTGAATAGGTTGCATTTACTCTGATGGGTTGATTGACAGAGTCCGGGCTAATCATGGACCTACCCAGGGATACTGAATCCAATCCTTATATGGTTCGGTCAGTTCATCATTCTTTTTTGAATTCTTATTTTCTCTCTTAAAAACCAACTTTCTAAAATCCTTCTCTGATGGCAGCCTTAGTTTTGAATTCGCATAAAGCCAATTTGGATTAGCTCTCTTGAATGCTTTAGGGTTAGCTGCGACAAACGCTTTTTTGAGAAATTCTCCATTTATGTTTGTCTTCGCTATCACTCGCTCTATGATCCTCGATAAGCTATCTCCCCGCTTGACCAAATAATAACCATCCTCATCAATCTGACTGATATCGCCAATAGAAACAGATTCGTCAATCGCTTTCTTTAGGTCAGAAAACATTCTCTCTAACGCATGGGAAAGTTCATCATTCTTATTAGAGTCCTCCATCCCTACAGCGACTCCAGAGACCTCAGACCGCTCAAGGACTTTTGTGAGGCCAGCATTTGGAGGGCTAACATTCGCCGCTTGATCATCGACCGCAACATCACTAGTGAGTGACGTGGACATTATGGCGTTGGAGGAACAACCAACCAAAAAAACGACTATAAAAAGGAGAGATGAGCCCGAATTGATTACTCTATTCATAACATTAACCGTATCGACTTAGCGTTCATTGTTATTCCGCTTCTCAAGTTTAGATCTCCCTCAACCATATGCAACAATGCACTTTGTTGGTTAGACCGAACTATTTCAGCTATGGCTACGCTTTCCAAAGCAGAGGCTATCCCATGACTCCCAAAAATTTCACTACCAGGAAACAATAAAAACCGATCCCCTATTCTAAAGCCATCTGCTTTACCCGCATTCAATCTAAGCGTTTGGCCAGCAATAGAAACGCGGTATGGTTCTCTGTCAATACAATTCAATTTCTCCAAAATTCTAATTCTTAGATCTCTATTAGAATCTAATCTATCAGCTAATCGATTTCTATTCTCAGAAATTAAGAAAACTTCATTTAGAGGTATCTTTATACGCCAATTCCAAGTACCTAGAATCGTAGTCCCTTTCATGAGCCTAAGCTCTCCATGAACCTCAATAAAATTATTAGTTATCGGTATCAGGGAAGAAATCGCTGCAGTTACGTATCCTTTAATCTTTGAAGGCTTGACTCTTTCTTCTATCCGCACAATGGACTCAAGTTTTAACTCGCCCGCATTACTCGAACCCCGTAATGCCAATAGATGGCCGATCGAATTCGCGCTTCGATCACTAGCAAGCAATAATCCGGAATCATCAAAGATCAACTCTCGCACTGCATGACCAGATGATGCACCTACATTTATTATGGCTGCAGAAGGGTGGGGGGGGAGAAGTACTATCTCCCTAAAATCCAGTCTAAAGGACTGATTACTATATTGCGAGGTACAAAGAGCAGGAGAAGATACCGGGGAATATCTACCCTTATCGATTTTGGCTACAAGGCCTACTCTAGCACCATTATGACTATCTGCGACGTCAAACTCTAACTTATCTACAGGTAAATCAGTCTGATAGATGGTTGAGTCTGCAATTATCCTTGATTTAGACATCAATCCCATAGATCGGATGTGGGCACTTTCCTCGATGGCTAATCTAAAAATTGCGTTCCTAAAGTCTTCTAACTCAAATTCTGTTTCCGCAACACTAAACGAACCATGCATGCTACATAGAAGTGAAAAAAGCAAGATAATAGGGGCTCTTTTACGAGAACCTAGACGATTCGTCATGTTTGCGCTCCCATAGAGCAACTGAAAATTTACTCAGCCACTCATGAACTCCATTCTAAATTCGTACCCTAATCATCGCCTACAGAATCCAAATGCGATTTTCCCCCACTTTCGGCAATCAAATGGGCAACTTCTTCACCACCGATTCTCAACGTCGTCTCATAGCTATGGCCACCAATTGGTCGAATACTAACTAACTCAGCTCCAAAGATAATACCTTCTACTTTTGATCGAAGTGACTCTTCTACAACCTTCGATGATGACATCAAACCGTTCACTTCAATGTATTGACCATAGATTCGCTCCACAAGCGACTTGTAAGCCTCTAACTTCGAGGCCTTTGCCGCCATTAAACGTTTTTCTTCTTCAGACTGGCCCGATTGAGCAGAAATAACGGCATAACCAATGCCAGTGATAGGCTCTGCATGAATCTTGTCTAAGCTAGGGACATAATGATTTGTGACACAACCAATTAACAAAAGCAAGAATGAGGCAAAAAAGAAAATTCTGAACATAAAAACACCCTAAATTCGTCTTGAGTTATTGTCAAAAGTAGTATGTAGGTAAATTGAATCAAGCGGCGTATCTGGTTAACTTGATGTCTGGTAACAACAAATCAACCAGATACGCCGTGTCTTTTCAGCTTCTTAAACACCTGATTCAGTTATAACTCATTCGTCTTGTCACAGTACTTTAATCGGTTCCGGGATGACTTTCTTTAATATAGGCATAGTTCCTGCATTGAAACTGTCAACTAGTGGCTAATCTGCCTTGATTCTGGCAGAAGACAACAATAGAAGGGATTTTATGGAAATTGCCTGGGATAAATTGACGAATATTCGACAATTTGCTGCAAGTTTCCTATGGAGTTCTTTAGCGGTACCTGCTGTGGTACTTCTCATCCTGGCGTTACTCATACTACCGATGCCAGCCTTAATGTTGGACATATTCTTTTCTATAAATATCATTCTCGCTCTACTCATTATCATGGTGGCAATAAACACCGCTAGCCCCCTTGATTTTTCTTCTTTCCCCATAGTCATACTCTTCGCAACCACCATGCGACTGGGACTAAATGTTGCCTCAACTAGGGTGGTCCTTCTCGAGGGTCATCAAGGGGGAGATGCAGCTGGAAAAGTTATCGAGGCATTTGGTCAATTTGTTATTGGAGGCAATTACGCTGTCGGTTTTATTATATTCGCGATTTTAATGATCATTAACTTTATCGTTATCACTAAGGGAGCTGGAAGAGTCTCGGAAGTAATCGCTCGTTTTACTCTTGATGCTTTACCCGGAAAACAAATGGCAATTGATGCTGATCTCAATGCGGGCATAATTGACCAAGACACGGCAAGAGATCGAAGAGCACAAGTATCTCAAGAATCAGATTTTTATGGTTCTATGGATGGGGCATCGAAATTCGTAAGAGGAGATGCTGTTGCCGGCCTATTGATTCTCATGATTAATTTAATAGGCGGGTTAACGATTGGCATGCTACAACATGATCTTACCTTCGAAGAGGCTTCTAGAGTCTATCTATTATTAACTATTGGCGACGGTCTAGTCGCTCAATTACCCGCTTTAATTTTATCTTTAGCTACGGCGCTCATAGTATCAAGGGTATCGACTTCAGAATCTGCTCCACAACAAGCTACCAGACAACTAGGCAATCCAATCGCTTTCGCTATAGCCGGCGGTACACTGTCTATCCTTGGCCTCATACCCGGCATGCCTAACGCAGTATTCTTAATTTTAGGGATATTCTCCCTAGCAATAGCCTTCATTCTCAAAAAGAATCTTTTCAAATCTGATAAACCACTAGAACCATCAGATGTAGGGGACGATCCAACATCACCAAATGAGCTACTAGAGCTGGATTGGGATGATGCAGGGCAAGTTGATGTTGTCAGCATCGAATTAGGTTACGGTCTTATTTCATTAATTGATTCCGAACACAACAGCAGTCTGTTACAAAGAGCCAAAGGAATCAGAAAGAAAATGTCATCTGATCTAGGGTTTCTACTACCTACGATTAGAATCAGAGACAACCTAGACAATCCGCCGACCCAATATCGTATCGTCCTGAATGGTACAAGTAGAGGTAAAGGAATAATAGAAATTGGCCGTGACCTAGCAATCAATCCGGGCAGTGTTTACGAAGAAATTGATGGAATAGCAACTAAAGACCCTGCATTTGGATTAGATGCTGTTTGGATAAAGACCGAAGACAAGGAATATGCACAAGCCTTGGGTTATACCGTGGTGGATGCTGCGTCAGTGATAGCGACTCACATGAATTCCATCCTTAGGTCTAATGCGAACGAACTAATAACTTTCGATATCGCGCAACAGCTTATCGATAGAATTGCCGAAAACTCTCCTAAATTACTTGAAGATTTCATTCCTGATCAATTAAGTCTTAGCACATTAGTAAAAATTCTCCAAAACCTGTTAGCTGAGGGTGTCCCTCTAAAAGACATGCGAACAATTCTCGAAACACTTTCCGAAGGTACTAGCTTTTCGAAGGATTCTGAAAAGCTTACGGCATTAGTAAGGATCAAACTCGGAAGATTAATCATCCAAGAAATAAGCGAACCGGATCATCCACTCGAAGTTATGACTCTAGAACCAAGCCTAGAGCAATTATTAAATGACCTCATCTCAAATGCGCAATCTATTGAGGACGTTGCACTTGAGCCTAATCTTTCTCAAAGCTTTTTCAGTTCAGTTTCTGAAATTGTGGAAGAAATGGAAAAAGAAGAAAAATATCCAATTTTAGTTGTTTCTCCCACAATTCGTAGCTGGTTAGCTAGATTATTGAAACGCGCAAAACCAGAATTATCGGTGCTTTCATATAGAGAAATACCTGACGATCAATCAATTAGGATTGTCCAAACCATTGAATTAAACGATAAAGAGTCCTCTGAGGAATAAATTATGGAACTTAAACGCTACCTAGAAACTAATTCAAAACTAGCCCTGGAGAAAATAAGAAACAACCATGGGGATGACGCTCTCATTATCTCAACTGAGAAAGTTGGTAACAAGACTGAGGTTATTATCGGCATAGAAGAGAAGAAGGACGAGAAAGTTACTAAACCAGAAACAGCCAAACCGGGGTTTAGAAAGCATTTAGATAATTCTCTTGGGGAAAAAAGCTCCGCTTCACCTAAAGATCCATGGAAAGTTTTAGCAAGTATGAATAATGAGATCAAAACGCTTAAAGCTTCTATGGAAAGTATGCAAACCAAGGTTCAAAAAGAGAATCAACCTATTTCACTTGATTCTTTGGATACAAAACTTAATGAAGCCGATTTCAACTTGCAAGCAATCGAGCTCCATAGTAAATGGCAGGATTCCCATATATTCTTAGGAATACCCGGGTCTGGAAAAAGCCAAATAATTAAAAGAATCGCACTTGCTAAATTAGGACATGATGAGACAAAACCTCTAATAATCAGCGCTTCCCAAGAAGGTCTCGAATTAGACTATTCCTTAGCCAATTTCTCAGAGCGTAATAATATTCCTCTTATGGCTATAAGACTGGAACAACTATCCCAAATACTACCTAAAATGGTTGCTATTTTTGATCTTGTATTAATAGAAGCGAATACTGTTAACCATTTAACCAAACCAAATTTCGAAAATTTAGATTGCAACTTGATTAGCCATCTTTGTATAGCTGCCGATTCTGATATTGATTACTTATCTAAGGAATCGAACATAGACTATAATCTATTAAGTTCTGTAGTCTTAACCAGGCTAGATCTCTGTGAAGACCTTCCAGGTAAGCTCTTGGAAATGACTAATCTGAATGTAAAGATCACTGGTACTTCCACAGGTCATAAAATCTAAAAGGCTAAATAATGGCTCATCTTATAGGTATTGCAAGTGGTAAAGGAGGTGTAGGTAAGACCACCATAACCATAAATTTGGCTATAGCCTTACAGAAAAATGGGCTTACTACCTTAGTTCTCGACGCAGATCTTGGTTTAGCAAACGCACAACTAATGCTAGGCGTTAAGCCTACTTATACAATATCAGATTTACTTTCTGGCAATTTGCCACTAGATGAAATTGAACTTAATTGTTATGCGGGTATCGGTCTAATTCCAGGAGCCTCTGGTAAAGAGGCGCTCACCAATTTATCAACTCCAACCTTATTGGATTTAATCAATTTGCTAAAAGCCTCACCTAGGCAAATAGTCCTATTAGACACGGCTGCAGGTATCTCAGGGCAAGATATGCAATTACTGTCTACCTGCGATAGTAAATTAATAATCTTTTTGGATGAACCATCCTCAATTGCCGATGCTTATGGTGTATTAAAAATACAGCAGTCCAAATCTGGACTAGAATCAACTTTTCTCATACCTAACAAAGTTAACGATGAAGACGAAGGAAAACTGTTATACAAGAAAATGAATGGTCTATGTATGAGCTTTCTATCAGAGCCTACCCGGTATCTTGGATCTATTCGAAAAGATCACAAGGTATTAACCGCTATCAGATCAAGATCTCCTTTAGCTAAACAGTATCCAGAGAGTTTAGCCTGGCACGATATCAGGCTTATTGCAGAACAATTGGCTAAGTCGCTGAAGCTAAATTAACTATTTATGAGGCACAATAAACTTGCTAAGCTAGCATTAATTTAGGATACAATCATAATGGCTAATACTGATGAAATCCGGCCTGCCATTTAGAGCAACCGAAAGCAGTAGTAAGCTCTTGCCAGAGCATTACTCTCTCGTCAAAAGAACCGCTCTCTATCTGAAAGCTAGGCTTCCCAATTCCATAGAAGTTGATGATCTAATCCAATCGGGTTTAGGAGGCCTAATACAAGCGCAACAATCTTATGACGCCGGCAAAGAAGTCGCTTTTGACCTTTATGCCAAGACCAGAATCAAGGGTGCCATGTTAGACGAAGTAAGACGGCTTTCGTATGCAACCCGGACGACTGTATCTCTGAAGCGTCAGCAAGCATCGGCGTTTGAACATCTATCTAACAGGCTAAATAGAAACCCTACTAACAGAGAAATGGCTAGTTATCTTGGTAAAGATATGGATACCTTTGAGAAGGAACGCTTAATTGCTTCAGGCAGTGAAACTGTCAGTATCGAAGCTCAACCTTCCATGCACTCAGAGGAAGAAGATACGACATCCGATCCTGCCCATATTTATGACCAATCAGAGCTTTTGATAGAGCTTCAGAAACATATCGAAAATCTGCCAGAAAGAACAAGACTCATTATCTCTCTCTATTACACAGAAGAAATGAACCTGAAGGAAATAGCCGCCATACTCGAAATATCCGAGTCAAGAGTAAGCCAAATTCTTAGTGAAACTGCCGGAAAATTAAAAGACAAATTAGCCTTAGATTAAAGCTATAGTTTTCACAGCAACGTATGAATTGGCACATGATCATAGGTGCGTAGGAATCAGCTATGGGTTTATTCAAAGGATTACAGGCCTCCAAAGAAAGAAAAAAAGCAAAGGAATATTATAACGAAATTCCTAAAATGAACGCTGAAAAGAGAGAACTAAGGAGACTTAAAGCAGTCCTCGGTGCTCGACTTACGGCTTTCATCGATAAAACATTTATCGAAGGAGCAGAGACTATTTCCAGTTGGCAGGAAACAGGGGGTGAGGGGCGTCCGCCTGCAACGTTTTCTAGCGCATTCAAAGATGTAAAGACAATTGGAGGGACTGTTACGGTCTATCTGCCCCAAAAGTACACAAACATTTATTTTGAACTCGGATCAAAATATCAATCGGCGTTGCTTACCAAGAATCAGGTTATTGCCTCAGCAGATGCAACAGTTGCAAAAATTAATGATCATTTGACTCTAGAAAACCCCATCGTACCTCTAGGTTTTCTAAGAGTAGAAGATGAAGAAGATGAAGAAATTTCAGATGAGTAGAAGAGCTAAAAAAGCAAAGGAATTTATATGTCCGTCGTCAAACAAATGGAACAGATGAGCATCTAATTTAAGGGAGTGTTCTGCTCATCGGTTTTCATCTTACGCAGCATACCGTTGATAATGCAAACGACGTTCTGCAAGGGTGTTTCGTTTGA
>Ga0187827_10005218_pt1 | contig 15489 bp, 13 predicted proteins | sample ETNtaG_39_FD_167969 | JGI IMG/M metagenome (GOLD analysis project Ga0187827, IMG submission 167969) | Marine microbial and viral communities from oxygen minimum zone, Eastern Pacific Ocean - ETNP2014_SV_150_PacBio MetaG (Illumina Assembly) | ecosystem: Environmental > Aquatic > Marine > Hypoxic...
AGAGGATATTTTGAATAAAAAAAATGAATACCATTAAATCTTATTTAATAATTAATTTGCACTAAATGTTGAATCTTTATAAAAAGTTTTAAATATTTGTTCCCGCGCGTAAAATTACGAGCACCGGGCAATAAGATTATTATCAAGCGTCCACAGTGGGTAACTGGTTGTGGTGAGGTCATGCGATGCCTTGATTACCCCTTTTTTATGACTACCAGGAATGAACAGTAAAGGTCCGTTAAATTCAGTAACTTCATCAAGAAAAATAGCTACATTCATTGCGCGTGCTGTGGGCATTAAATCATCGTTCATCCAAGTTCCATAATCTTGATGCCATTGCCAAACATCACCCTCGAAGGCCATTTTGCCATTGATTTTAAATTGATGCATATACAATTGTTCGCCAAGTAATTCTTCAACAGGCTTAATCATACGCGGATGACGTGCAAGTTTTGCAAAAGGCTCGCTGTATAAATGAGCAGCAAAATTAGTACGGACTGCATCACTATCTTTTTCACGAAAATTATATTCTTCTCTTTTTTCATAAAGTTTTGGAACGGCTTCCACAAGATACTTCATCTCTTTTTGTGAAAAGAGGTTTGGGAAGAAAAGGTATCCCTCTTCATCAAAACGATTAATATGTTCCTTTGTCAGTTTCATTTATTAATTTTATATCTTAAATAAATTTAATTAAAAGAACGATCATGCATGATTTATCAAATTTTACTTGTTTATTTTAAGCGGGGGTTTCTTAAGTTTTTTAATAATAAATATAACGCACTATGATCTAAATTAGATTTACCTTCTTCAACTATTTTTTCATATAATTTTTTTATTTTTTCAGACAAAGGTAAATGAATTTTGTGATTTTTTGCTGTTTCAATAATATTATTCATATCCTTTAATTGTGTAGAGCACCTGCCTCCTGGTTCAAAGTTTTTTTCTAAAATTCTTTTACCGTGAATTTCCAAAATTGGGCTTCCGGCAAATCCATTCTTTATCGCTTTTCTTACAGCTTTAGGATCTACTCCGGCAGCTTCAGCAAGAATTAGTGCTTCCGAAACTGCACCGATTGTAATTCCTACAATTGCTTGATTGGCAAGTTTGGCAACTTGCCCTGAACCAGTTTTTCCTACGTAAGTTACTGTTCCCATACTTTTTAATAAATTTTTAGTTTTTTCAAAAATTGTTTTTTCACCACCTACCATAATTGCTAATTTTCCATTTTCCGCAGCTAATGTTCCGCCAGAAACGGGAGCATCCAAAAAATACCCGCCCTTACTATTAATTTTTTTTTCAATTTTAATTGCTGTTTTTTGTTTGGTGGAACTCATATCAATTAATATTTGATTTTTTTTTATTTTTTTGCTTAATTCTTTAGAAATTTCTAAACAAACTTTATCATTAGATAACATCATTATAATTATTTGACATTGATTAGGTAAATCAATTAGATTTTGACATACTTTTGTTTTTTGGTTTGTAATTTTTTTCAAATTTTTTGTTGATCTATTCCATACTACTAAAGGATAATTATGTTTTGCTATATTTTTTACCATGGGCAGACCCATTAACCCAACGCCAACAAATCCAACTTTTAATTTACGCATTTTATTTACTCACTAATATTTTTTTATTAAAAACCACAGGCATTTTACCTTTCCACTGGAACCACAGATTATCATTGACCAGCTCTATCAATACAAACAAGGGCAAAGGGTAATAATTCCAGTTTGAGAGATCCATTAACGGTCAACTGTTTTTTAAAGTTTTGAGCACGAAAGACTTCCGGTGATTGCATTGCTTGCTCAACATTGCTTTCATTGAGATGTCGAATATGAACTGAGGCACTTAAATTTTGCACAGTCAACTGTTGTACCTCTGAACCTAAATTAGCTAATATAACCCTTGTTCGACCTTCCTTATGTACAGCCAATCCAGTTATTTTCAAGGGATTGCTTGATGAGGTAGTCATAATCTGACCATCGGCAAATTCTCCTACATCGGCAAAAACATGATAGAGAGGAAAAACGGCTCCTCGTAATGAGTAGAATTTTTCTGGCAAAGGTGAACCATATTCAGTTTCCATTACACCACGCCACCCAGTCGTTTCATAATAAGTCAGACTATGGGTTTCACTTTCACATAGATACTTCAAGCTACCCACCGTCCAGCCTGCGCCAAACAGGGACATCTGCCTCACATCTACTTGAGAAGGAAGTTGATCGGATTCCAACTCTGCATCAGGAACAGTAGCATTGGGGTTAAAACGCATTTGGAATGTAACAGGCGTCACCGCAATCGGTTTGTTGTTTGAGAATCGACGAGCACTTTTTACTGTTTCTGGTTGAACAGAAAGCGTTTCTATTAGTGAAAGATTATCAAAAGCGTGTACCTGCGGATTAATAGAATAACAAACTATATCCATATCTTCAAAAGAGGGAGTAGAGCGATTTAGATCAGTAAATAAAACATTTGTTCCAGAGCCTATTTTGATATTACGATCATATTTTTGTAAATATTTTCGAGCTAACAATATCCATTTTTTAGAGGTTGTTATTTCTTCTTTATGGAAAATGAGCCAGGTTAAAATAGGAGGTTTAATCTTTTCTAATAATTCAAGAAACGCTATCAATTCAGACTCAGCATCATTTGAAAGAAACAATGCTACTTCTAAATTAACTCCTAATTTATGAGCATCCTTAGACGATTGGTCGAATTTTGCTTCATAATTAGGATCAAATAAATTTAAATTAACTCTTTGATGAGATAGATTTAAAACTTTCAGTCGCTCCAACTCTTTTTCATTGAGAGGATAATCATGACTAGCTTCATCCAATCCAATTTTTGGCAGGTTTCGTATTACTTTTTCTTTTATCAAAAAAGTAAGCTCATCATTAGTTTCAAAAGATTTTAATTGATGATCCTGATTTTCTAAAGTCAAAGAAAAGTTTTGAAAAATTTTTGTACCAGCTTTAACTTCTACTGGAGAAGATTCTCTAAGTGGAGTGCCGTAGGTTTTAAAAGAGGCATCTGTCCAGTTTCGCTGATCCTCCATTTCAAAATTATCACCTTCAAAACGAACTTCTGCCAACAAATCAGGTGATACTTGATAGGCTAGTGCTCGCATGTTGGAAAATGGTTCAACTGGTGAAGGCTTGCCATTAATGATAAGTTGTGGTGCTATAAATTTTGGAAAAGTAGTTTGTTCAAATGTTCTATCCACATGTTCAATTTTACATTCTGCACCAGCATATTCCATTGGATGTAAAATACAGAAACCAATACGGTTTCGCCAAAACGTAGAGCGCGCCTCACCATCCATACTAAAGGTGATAGTGCCATTAGCTTTGCCAATAATCTTTCCCTGCCAGTAAAAATCGATGTCACTTTGAATATTATTGACGTTATATGTGATGATGAAAGAGTCATTTTCTATATCCATCTTCACATTTGATAAAATGGGTTTTACTGTGTCCCAATTACGATCACGCACTGCTACATAGATACGACGGATTATTTCCTTATCACCATATTTAATATAGCGAAGATCTCCTGCTTCATAAAATAAATTTAATGGTCCAGCTTTTAGATTTATCTGTTCGGGTAACGGTTCATCTTTTCCATAATATTGAACGTTTTTAGATAGTTTCATTTTTTTGTAACTTTAAGCATCTAATTGCCCATTGTTACAAGTGAACCACCTTTTGCAGCTGATTGATAGGCTGCTTCTACTAGTTTTAATGTTTTTAAATTATCATCAACTGAGGTTTCAGGTTTTAGATTTTGTGGAACTGTGTCTAACCAATGACGACATGTATTTGTAACGCTATCTTGAACTACATGCCATGGTTTTTCACACCAGTCAGCAACACTTGGTTCAGCATTTATTGTTTCAACTTTTTCACCAGATCTTTTTATCATTTGGTAACCTGCCCCTAGCACTACTGCACCATTTGTTCCTTCAACAGAGACTAAAGTTTCAGGAAAAATATCTGGAGCTTGTTTTGATCCATACGTACATTCAACAATAGCTGTTCGTTCTTCTGAAAATCCTAACATCATTGTAGCCATATCCTCACCAGCAATATCAGACCGGGTTTTTTGAGTTCGACAACATATAGAAGTTGCTTCTCCAAACAAAAATCGTGCGGTATCTAGAACATGAACACCCACGTCCATCAGTACTAGCTGATCTACTTCCTTAAGATAAGGTTGATTCGTATAAATATCGAAAGAGGTACGAAAACTTATCTTGCAGAAAAGATGTTTACCAATGTTATCATTTGAAATGAAATTCTTTAGATCTCTTATAGGTTTTTGGAACCTGAAATTTTCATGAACCATCATGGGTGTTTTTGTTGTTTCAGCAAGATCAACAATTTTGGTTGCTTCTTTTAATGAGGGAGCCATAGGTTTCTGGATGATTGCAGGAATATTCAGTGAGGCTGCCAGTTTTGCAAGATGATAATGGGATGGAGCAGTAGTGACAATATCAACAACATCAGGTCGAACTTCTTTTAACATCAATTCAGCGTCAGTGAAATAGGGGGTGCCTTTGGAAATATTACTTGCGTTAATAGCGCGTTTTTCATCAAGATCACACACACCAACTAGATCAACGTCTTTAAAGTTACTCCATGAAAGAATATGATTTGTTGCAAAAAATCCACAACCTATAACTGCTACTTTGCTTTTATTTTCATTTATCATTTTTACTCCATGTCTATTCTACACTTGTTTTCTTGCTTTTTTGAATGAATTAAAGTCCTTAAATTGCATAATCAAGATATCGACACTGTTATGAACTTATTGGATTTGGTTGAACACTAAGAGCTTTCCATTTTTCTTGGAAGGAAGGCCGATCGAAGACTTCAGGATTAACAACTCCATGAGGACGGATTCCATTTGCGAGGTCAATCATGTGTTGATTACACATCATGCCTATGTCACGAAACAATTCCTGAGTCCAGGCAATGCTATGAGGTGCAAGTATCACGTTGTCCAATTCGCCAAAGCGGTTTGGTTTAATGACAGTTTCATCATTAAAACAATCCAATGCAGCTCCTGCGATGCTTTTTTGTGAAAGCGCGGTAAAAAGCGCATCTTCATTTATAATGCCACCGCGTGCGGTGTTGATGATGAATGACGAAGATTTCATCAGATCTACTTCACTATAAGAAATGAGATCTCTCGTGTGTTCGTTCAAAGGGCAATGCAAAGAAATGAAATCTGAATGTTTCATCAACTCGTGCAATTCAACTTTCCTAACACCCAATTTTTCAGCATTTTTTTCATCCATGAAGGGGTCGTAGACCAGGGGTTGGTTCATGCCAAAACCTTTCAGCAATTCAATAACGGCTGAACCAATCCCTCCTAAGCCTACTACTCCTAATGTTCGGTCTCGAAGTTCGCCACCCATATACTCACTGCGTTGATCCCATAGCCCTTTTCGAACGAGCTGATCCTTATTGATCATGCGATGCCCTAGAGCGATCATCCATCCCACTGTAGCTTCTGCTACGGGCCGGTCAACAGCCCCTACTGTTGTGCAAAGGACAACATCCGCTTCAGTACAAGCAGAAACATCGACACTATCGTAGCCAACACCAAAACGACTAACTGCTAAAAAATCTTGGCTCTGCGATAAACTGTGACTCGTTACTTTGGGAGCTAGAACAATAACCCCCTGAAAACCTTTTAATTGCTCAGGCTCAATCTCCGATTTGTGCTCGGTAAAAAAGCTATATTTGATTCCGCTAGCGGCTTTTAGCTGCCCTAAATCGAAATCAGGATAGACTACTTTTCCATCTTTTTGAAAGTCTCCAGTTAAAGCGATTTGAAAAGTCATTTTTTCTTTCTCTTATTTTCCTTTAGGCAGGCGTCTTCAAGAATTATTTTCTCCGGCATCAGACCCTGATAACGCACGCCCATCTGCAGGATCTAAACTGGTGGCAGGCAACCGATCACGGTCGACTTTTTGTAAGGATTGATGCAGAGATCGCATTAATAGCCCACTATCTGTTCCTAAAGCCAACATTCGAAAACCTTGATCACGTCGTTCAGTCAGATTTTGAACACTAGTAGATATAACTCCACAATGTTTTCCTGCAGCATTAATTATGTCTTTTAATTCTAATATCTGTTCAGCTACTCCAGGACCTTCCCATTGTCCTCTAAATCCTGCACTTGCTGAGAAGTCAGCCGGCCCAAAGAAAAATATATCTATTCCATCAACTTTACACATGTTGGCTACATTAGGAATGGCATTGATATTTTCAATCAAAGGAATAACAAGTACATTTTCATTTGCTTCATTAGCGTGTTCACTCAAGCACTGACCCCATACTGTTGCTCGTTCTCCTCCTATTCCGCGACGACCTTCTGGAGGATAGCGACAATCCTGGACAGCCTCTTCTACTTCTTCTACCTTTTCCATCCATGGGATTATTATACCATCAGCACCAATATCAAGAGCACGTTTTGACAGGATAGTACTTCGTTCAGCAATACGCACGAGGACAACAGTGTCACTTCGTAAAGCTGCACTAATGTGTGAATTTATATCTTTCCAGTCTAAATAGCCATGTTCTGCATCAATTACGACCCAATCCAGTCCAAGAGCAACGGCCATTTCAGTGATTGAAGCTGATTCAAGAGTTACCCATAAGCCATAAATTGGTTTATTTTTTTTTAGTTTTTGACGAAGTTTTTGAAGTGCTTTGACTTTCATTTTATTTCCCTTTTCTTGATTTTTAGCACTTGATAATAAATACTATTTATTTATGATTATCATCAAATTGGTTTTAAAATATGAATATAATTTTTTTTTATAAAATTATTTTATCATATTTGCTTACTAAAACAAATTTTAATACAGGGAGGAAATATGGTATTAAGAAAAATGATTACAGCTGGATTTTTGAGTCTGGCTCTACTTTTTAGTCTTTCGTTAACAGGGATAGCTTCAGCCGCTCAGATAGTGGTTGGCTACGCTGCACCTTCTCTTGATGGTGCACAGAAGCAAATATTTGATGGCTTTAGGATTCCAGCAGAAGCAAAAGGTTGGAAGGTAGTTTCTGTAACATCTGGAGGAGATGCTCAAAAACAAATTAATGACGTTAATGACTTTATAACTCAAGGTGTTGATGCAATTGTAGCGGTTCCTGATGATAGTGCTGGAATTTGTGTTGCAGTAGCAGCAGCGGAAGAAGCTGGAATACCTTTTTATACAATTGATAGATCTGCAGTTGGTTGCCAAATGGAAATGACTGTCCTAGCTGATAACAATCTAGGCGGAAATCAATCTGGTAATGCTGTTGTTGCTCATCTAACAAACAAATATGGGGAGCCTAAAGGAACAGTTTTGCATATTACTGGTAACTTAGCACAAAACGTTGCACAGTTAAGAAAGGCAGGATTTGATGAAATTATAAATCAACATGCTAACATTGAACACATTACCAAAGATGGTGAATGGCAAGTTGAAAAAGGAGTTCAAATAGTTCGTGACGTTTTATCAGTTCGCGATGTTGATGCAATTTATTTGCATTCTGACTGTGCTTACTCTGAGAGTACTGTTCAAACTCTAAAAGAGATGGATCAATATGCACTTAGAGGTGAAGATGGTCATATCTTTATTGCAGCAATCGATGGTTGTAGCTCTGCTTTAAATTTAATCCGAGAAGGATCAACTGACCAAGCTTCAGGTCAACCAATTCCAGACTTTGGAAGTATGGTTGTTGTATATATTGAAAAGAAATTGAATGGTGAAGCAATTGAGGAAGGTACTGTTGTTCAAGAAGGAGCATTATGGTCTCCAGCTCAACTTGTAATGACTGATGTTGGCTTTCAGCTTTTCTTAAGTACGACTGATATTTCTATAGACAATATAGACAATCCAGGACTTTGGGGTAACCAATAGTTGGATTGAACACCATTTTAATAGGTGTTAAAGAAAAATAAATTTTGGAGGGGTTAATTTTTTATCCCCTCCAAGCTCGTAATTCAAAGATTATAAATATAATATAAATATGATTAAAAGATTTTGGTTGGAATTATGAAAATTCTTGAATTAAAAAATATTTCGAAAAGCTTTGGCGCAATCCATGCTTTAGAAAATGTAGATTTGGATATTACTCCAGGAGAAGCGCTTGGTCTAATGGGTGATAATGGAGCTGGCAAATCAACACTTGTGAAAATTGTTGCTGGAAATTTTTCTCCTACAAATGGAGAAATTTTTGTTGCAGGAAAAAAAACTTCAATTTCTAATCCACTTGAAGCTAGAAATCATGGTATCGAAATCGTTTATCAAGATCTTAAATTGTGTAATAATTTAACAGCCTCTGCGAATGTTTTTTTAGGTCGGGAAATAAATTCAGGTTTTGGTTTTTTTTCACGGCTAAAACACACTGCTATGAATGATCGAGCTGCAGAATTATTTAAAGAATTACAATCCGAAACACGTCCAAATGATCTAGTTGAACGAATGTCTGGCGGCCAACGACAAGCAGTTGCGCTTGCACGAACACGTTTGTCTGATCCAAAGATTGTTTTGTTAGATGAGCCTACTGCTGCAATTTCAATTCGCCAAGTAGCAGGAATTCTTGCAAGAATTAAACAACTTAAAGAAACTGGTCATGCTGTAATTTTGGTAAGTCACCGAATGATGGATGTTTTTGAGTGTTGTGATCGTGTCGCCGTTCTACGAAGAGGAAATAAAATTGCTGATAAACCAATCGCCAACACAAACCCAGAAGAGGTTACTGGATTAATAACCGGAGCTTTAGAAAAAGCATGAATTATTCATTAGAGGAAAGTTATGTTTTCATATAATCGTTTATTATTTCTGATTGATCATTTAATTTGGGGTATTTTAATACTTGTATTTGTGTTTTTCATATTTCAATCTGAGTATTTTCTTACTGAACGAAATATTTCCAATATTTTAACAGCAGCAGCAGTATTAGGTGTCTTGGTAGCGGGTCAAACTTTTGTTTTAATAAGTGGAAACTTTGATCTATCTACAGAGTCCACATTAGGATTGGCAGCTTTAGTTGGTATCTGGTTGATTGTACCTGCAGGTCCGACAACGTTTGGTGGTGGAATTTTTATGAATCCGTACCTATCAATTATTTGTAGCTTATCTATGGGAGCTTTAATTGGGTACGCTATAGGTTGCTTAATAACATATGGTAACATGCATAATTTCATTGTTACTCTAGCAGCTTTACTTATTATTAGAGGGTTGATGTTAGCTTTTACAGAGGGTGCACCAGTAAGTGGTTTTAATAATCCAAGTGCAGATGTTTTCTACTGGCTTGGCCATGAAAAAGCTTTTACGGTCCCAGGTCTTGGCAAGATTTCCGTTGCTGTTCTTGCAACAGGATTAGTTTATATTGTTTGTCATTTAATTTTAAAACACCATAAATTCGGTCGTGAACTATATGCAATAGGGGGTAACAGAGATGCAGCTGAAGCATTAGGTATAAATGTAAATAGAAGAATTAGGCAAGTGTATATGCTTAGTGGACTACTAGCTGCCCTAGGTGGTTGGATGTTAGCAGGAAGAGTAGTATCCATACAAAGCAATCTTGGTGAAACTTTTATATTTACTGTTTTTGCTGGAGCCGTCATTGGAGGAGTAAGTCTTCAAGGTGGCCGAGGAACAATGTTAGGTGCTTTAGGTGGAGTTTTATTACTTTCTACAATTGATCGGGGATTAAATTTAATGCAAGTTTCTGTCTTTTGGATAAAAGTCATTCAAGGATCAGTAATTCTAGTAGCTATGCTTATTGACGCACAACGTGTCCGTCTTAAAGAACTTAGTATCATTGCAACCAGTGAAAAAAAATAAGTAAACTACAAATAATTAAAAAAACAAAATTTTATGAACAGAGGATAAAAACATGAAAAAAATAATTAATAACCCAGATGATTTCGTAGAAGAAAGTATAAAAGGTTTAGTAAATTCTTATCCCGAAATTTATAAATTTTCTTCAGAAACTAATAAAGTTTTAACCAGATATACTCAAGCATCAAATAAAGTTGGTTTAGTAAGTGGAGGTGGTTCAGGGCATTTACCTTTATTCACTGGCTACATTGGAATAGGGTTATTAGATAGCTGTGCAATCGGTAATGTTTTTGCTTCACCTTCTGTAGATGAAATTTCTACTGCAATCAAATCTGCTAATTCTGGAAAAGGAGTCTTGTGCATTTATGGTAATTACGGTGGCGATGTTATGAATTTTGATATGGCAAGTGAAATGCTTGAAATGGAGGATATTAAAGTTGAATCAATTGTTGTTGCTGATGATGTAGCAAGTGCTTCAAATGAAGAAAAGGGGGAAAGAAGAGGTGTAACAGGGATGTTATACGTATTTAAAACTACTGGTGCTATTGCAGAAACAGGTGCAGATTTTGATGATGTAAAAAGAATTGCATTAAAAACTAATGAAAATATTAGAACAATGGGTATAGCATTAACGCCCACAATATTGCCACAAGCTGCTAAACCAACATTTGAAATTGGTGATGATGAAATGGAAATAGGAATGGGAATTCATGGAGAACCTGGAATAAGAAGAGGTAAACTAAAATCAGCAGATGAAATTACCGAAGAATTATCAGAAAAATTATTAAGTGACATCAGTCTCTCGAAAGGTGACAGAGTATCTATCCTTGTAAATAGTTTAGGAGCCACACCACATGAAGAATTATTTATTGTCGCCAACAAATTTAATAATATATTAAATGATAATGGCATTATTAATTCTAAGTCTTATGTAGGAAGATATGCAACCTCAATGGAAATGGCTGGTATGTCAATTTCAATTTTAAAATTAGATGATGAATTAGAAAAATTACTTTTAGAAAAAGCTAATTGTCCTTTTTGGTACTAATGATTTCGAAATCATCTTTAGAAATCTTTTTTAAAAAAATACTAATTATAGCAGAGGATAATTATGATGATTTTAATTCTATTGATGGTCAATTGGGAGATGGAGATTTAGGAATTACCATTTCTAGAGGTTTAAAAGAAATTAATGAAAATTTAACTAAGTTTGAGGATGATTTAGGTAAAACTTTTATGGTTTGTGCACAATGTTTTACTAAAGCATCAAGTTCTAGTTTTGGAACTCTTGTGGCAATTTCGTTTATGACTATTGCAAAAGAAACAAAAGGTAAAAAAGAATTAAATTTTAATGAAGTACCAGACATTATAAATAAAGTTATAGAAGCAGTATGTGCAAGAGGAAAAAGCAAAATTGGTGACAAAACTTTTATTGATACATTATATGAAATATCAAATTCAATATCTAAATCTGAAAATAACTACGGTCAAAATGTACATAAAGCTACAGTTGATGCTTTAAATGAATTTAAAGGTAAAGAATGTAAAATTGGAAGAGCGAGAATGTATGCAGAAAAATCAAAAGATTTAGATGATCCTGGAATGTTCGCTTTACATAAACTATCATCAATATTTATTGAATAAACTTAAGAGCGTAATATAATATCTTAAAGTGTTTAAAGAAAAAATACTTCCTCAATATCAAAATCTAATTAAACAATTATAATGAAAAAACTCTTCTTACCTATTGGTTTGGTTGTGTCACTTTTGCGTCACTTGGCGTCACTTAATTTCCCATTGAATACTAGAATGTGTTAATATGAATCAAGAATTAGAGTGAACAAGGTAGTAAAAATATTAGTGATTAACTTGGTTTTATCCTCCATTTAGCTCTTGCAATTTCAAACGGAGAGATGTGAGAGCGGTTTAATCAGCACGCTTGGAAAGCGTGTCGTGTAGCGTGACTCGTGAGGAATTAATCTAGGATAACCAACAAAAGTTTTACCCAACTAAAAAGCAAAGTGCGTTTCGTCACTCATACGTCACTTTGAGAAAGGGTAAAATGGCACATATTCGCAAGCATTTAAGGAAGTGGCAAGCGATCGTTCGTAGAGGAAAAATTGTTGTCGCTAAATCCTTTTGGAAAAAATCAGAGGCGTCTCAATGGGCGTATAAAATTGAATCTCAGATAGAGACCGGGTCTTACTTAACGTTAAAGAAAGCGGAAAGATTAAATCAAATTAAGTTGGGCGAACTCTTGGATATCTTCTTCGATAAGACAAAAAGCAAGTCCAAGAACGTAAGGCGATTTGAATATGAGGTTAAGTATCTAAAACGCTTTCCCATAGGTAATTTATACCTCTCTCAACTAGACGCCAAGATACTAGCCGAATTTAGAGACGAAAGATTGGAAGAGGGAAAAGCGGGCTCTACCGTTAACAAATACCTAGGTTTAATCTCGAGAGCGATCAACAAAGGAAGACGGGAGTTGGATATTCCCGTTAATTTCAATCCCGTTTCACTCGTAGAAAAGTGTGAAGAATTAAAGCAAGTGGATCGATCACTTGACGAGGAAGAGTGGGAAAGATTAATCGAGTGTGCGTCTAAGAAAGAATTTCCTCAAACAAAAGATCGCTACGGAAGAATCTTTAACAAACGTGAACCTCTTTATTTTATGAAACAAATAATAATCTTTGCTCGCGAAACATTGATGAGGCAAGGCGAGATATTTAATCTTAAAAGAAAAGACGTTGATTTTCTTAATGGGACGGCGATCATAAGAAAGACGAAGAATAACACTCCTCGAAAGATTGGTTTAAGTCCTTTAGCAATGGAACAATTACAATCATTGCCACCGACTTTTGACGGACGTTTCTTTCCCGTTAAATCAAGACACTCATTTGATTGGAAGTTTAATTTTATTCTTCGTGACGCAAAGGTTGATTTCAACTTTCATCAATTACGACATATGGGGGCGAACGATCTCATAATGAGTGGTTGGTCAATCGCAGAAGTGCAAGCACAAGGTGGTTGGAAGACCTTGAAAGCGTTACAAAGATATCTTCACATTCAAGCAGAACACTTGGCGAGGAAGTTAAAAGAAAGGGGTTAATATGATTTGTTGGCTACTTGGAAATATTATTTGGTGGGTTGGATTAGTTTACATAATTATTTGGTATTTCTTTTAATATCTTTATAGGGAAATTGGGGAGTGGTAAGGCCTATCGCTTCCCTTTTTTATTTTTTTAGGATTTTAAAAACCGGGTGTGCGAGTGTGGAGTATGTGACACGAAAAAATTCAATTCATATTTTGATTGTTCTTTCACATTTCTACAATCTGTCAACCTATATAAGAGAATAAAAAAAATATTTTTCACGGAAAAATATAAGTATATACAATATTACTTATGGCAAAAATTCTGATTTTAGGCGCTGGCGCAATGGGATCAGCGTTCTCCGTTCCGTCACTTGAACGTCAGCATGACGTAATCATAGTAGGCACTCACCTTCAAGATGCATTTATTGATGAAATAAAAAATAATAATAATTTTCATCCTGGATTGAAACTTTATCTTTCAGAGAAGACAAATATTGTAAAATATATGAACTTATCTGATGAATTTAAAAAGAAACCAGATTTGATTGTGCTTGGGGTAAATTCTAAAGGAATCAATTGGGTTGTTGATCAATTAAGTGTTTTTTTTAACGGTAGCATATTACCTCCCATTCTAATGCTTACCAAAGGTTTAGGTGTTTATGAAAATAAATATGAATTATTGGTTGATAAACTGGAGAGACTACTAATTAGTAAGGGATTTAATAATATAAATATTTCTGCTGTTGCTGGCCCCTGTCTTGCCAATGGGTTGGCCAATAAAGTTCATACTAGTGTTATTTTTGCAAATAAGAATTTAGAAACTGTTGAGTGGCTAAAAGATATTTTGACCACTGATTATTACCATCCTTCAATTTCTAACGATATGATAGGGGTTGAAGTTTGCGCGGCTATCAAAAATATTTTTTCAATGGTTATTGGCTTCTCTAAAGGACTTTATAATGAAACTGCGGAGGATAAATTAAAAGAAAATAATTACCTTAATACTTCTGCCTCTTTAATTAGTCAGTCTCTATGTGAAATGGAGTTATTTGTAGATTTTTTAAAAGGAAATAAGAAAACCGTATATGGACTTGCTGGTCTGGGAGACTTATTTGTTAGTTCTCAAGGAGGAAGAAATAGTAAGATGGGTGAATACATGAGTAAAGGGAATGTTTACTCTGAAGTTAAAAAATCTAAAATGCCGACAGAAACTGTTGAAGGAGCAGAATTAATATTTGAAATTGGATCAAACATACAAAATGATTTTAGTATAAAAAAAATGCCACTGCTTATAGGGATGGTAGATGCTATTTTGAATGATAAAAAATTTGAAATTAACTGGGAATATTTTCATTAATTATCTAATTATCCCAATAATAGAATATTATTTTTCATAATAGCATTGACAAGTAAAACGTTGTATTAGTTAATCGTTTTACTAATTATTAATCGTTATAAAATTTAATATAATTGCTAAAATAATGTTTAGTTAGGAGAAAAAATGAGAATACTAAAATATTTTGTTATTTTAACTGCTGTATTCATTTCATCAATGTCTTTAGCAGGTACGTTAGTTATTAATTCTAACCAATCTGGTGAATCATCAAAAGCTGCATTTGATGCTTATGTTGATGCTTTTAGAGCTGCTCATCCAGAAGTAACAGTAGTTGTAAATGAATTTGAGCATGAAGCTTATAAAACAGCAATTAGAAACTTTCTAACAGCTGAAGCACCAGATGTTGCAATCTGGTTTGCAGGTAATAGAATGAAGTTTTTTGTTGATCAAAACTTATTTCAAGATGTAAGTGATGTTTGGGCAGACGCAGGTCTAAATGACTCAATGGCATCAACTAAAGGTGCTTTAACTGTTGATGGAAAACAATATGGCGTTCCTTGGGGATACTATCAGTGGGGAGTATATTACCGTAAAGATCTTTTTGATAATTTAGGTTTAAATGTACCTAAAAATTGGGAAGAATTTAAATGGGTTTGTGCAATGCTTAAAAAGAATGGCATTACTCCGATTACTATTGGTACAAAATATCTTTGGACTGCTGGAGGATGGTTTGATTATCTCAATTTAAGAATTAATGGATATCAATTCCATATGGATTTAACTGCTGGTAAGGTTAGTTATGAAGATCCTAGATTAGATGCTACATTTGATGCATGGAGAGAATTAATTGATCCAGGATATTTCCTTGAAGATCACGCTTCATTTTCATGGCAAGATGCACAAGCTCCACAAATCAATGGTGAAGCAGCTATGTATCTCATCGGTAACTTTTATGTACCAACTTTAGAGAGTGCTGGTGTTGTAGATAAAATGGATTTCTTTCAATTTCCTACAATTGTTGAAGGTGTAGGTGTTGGAGAGGATGCTCCAACCGACACAATGCACATTCCAAGTGGGGCAAAAAATGTTGAGGATGCAAAAAAATTCTTAGCATTTATGTCTAATACAGAAGCAGCTACTAATTGGGCTAAAATGGCCGGTATGTTAAGTCCAAATAAATACGCAGATAAACCAGAAAATAGA
>Ga0187827_10005219_pt1 | contig 15488 bp, 14 predicted proteins | sample ETNtaG_39_FD_167969 | JGI IMG/M metagenome (GOLD analysis project Ga0187827, IMG submission 167969) | Marine microbial and viral communities from oxygen minimum zone, Eastern Pacific Ocean - ETNP2014_SV_150_PacBio MetaG (Illumina Assembly) | ecosystem: Environmental > Aquatic > Marine > Hypoxic...
ACGGCCTAAACTGCTCGACGGCTCTGCACAAAGTTACGGCGTGAGCCGTATCTAGCCTTGTGTGAACATCAAAACAAATTTGAATATCTTGGCCGATCTCTTCTCTAATGGTTCCAATTTGCTCCTCTGCGATACGAACGGAGTCCACCGGTTCGAGAACATTAAAGTTATCCACATATCGCATAGAATCACCGGTCTCAGGTTGGTGCCATCTGACAAATTTCCATCCCTCGGCAATGTGGTGTTTACAACTCTCTAAAAGCTCCGCAATATTATCGCCACCAGTATGAGGGTAGCAGACCACTTTATCTCTAACCGGGCCACCTAGCAATTTATATAAAGGCATGCCAAGGGCCTTGGACTTAATGTCCCATAGCGCGATATCTATACCGCTTATGGCGCATGAATAGACCTTGTCTGCAGGGAAAAAGCTGCCACGGAACATATGCTGCCATAATTTTTCGGTACTGAACGGATCTTGTCCGATAACTATCTGTGAAAGATGGTCGATTGCTTTTCCTATAGCGGCTCCCCAACGAGCAATACCTACTTCTCCAAGTCCATATATTCCGGAGTCAGTTTCCACTTTTACGATGAAGTAAAGACGGCCGTCATCATCAGTGATCGGAAAACTTTTAATTTCAGTAATCTTCATTATGGAATCCTTTATTTATCTTGAAAATAGCCTGTTGTTCAATCGGTCCAAACGATAAAACAGAGCATTTGAACGGTCAACTCGGCAAGTGTAAAGAGCCACGGTCGTTCAGGGCATGGGAGAGATAGATATCGATAGCATTTTTGAATAGGTTATTTGATTAGTCCATAAAAGTGTGAAATTTGGTAATATCCTTTTGTGATCTCAATCTCTCGAGAACAATTTGAAAGCCTGGTGCGTGAAGCACTTTCTCAATTGCCTAACGAAATCAGGAATCACCTGAATAACGTCGATATCGTAGTAGATGGGTCGGCCTCTACCTCCCAGCTTGTAGGAACCGGCATCCCAAATGAAATGGAGCTGCTCGGTCTTTACGAGGGAATTCCTTTAACAGAGCGGTATGGATATGACCTGGTACTTCCTGACAAAATCACTCTTTTTCAAAAGCCAATCGAGACTATTTGTGAAACACAGGAGCAAATTACAGAAGAGATAAAAGCGACGATTGTCCATGAGATAGGACATCATTTTGGGATCGATGATGATCGACTTCATAATTTGGGGCTATAGCTAAGAAGGTCCAAATAAAACATCTATGTCCTTGTCAATCTCAGCCTGACTATTACCTGTTGGCCCCAGTTCGGCGTATGATTCAGCACTGCCATATTCTCTAGTTCTTATGACCACTGGCATAGGCACGGCGTGTCCAAAAACAAGCGCTTGTTGACGTGTTTCCAGCCTTGCGAGTACTCCCCTTAGCTTTCTACCACCAGAGACACCAGAAAGAACCGAGTCAATGTCGCGACCGCTATCGAGAAGGCAAGCAATTTTTGTACCTATTTGGCTCATAACCTCCTCGTCAATGTCGCTCGGTCTCTGGTCAACCACAAGAAGTGTTACGTTGTATTTACGCATTTCTCTAGCAATAGTTCCAAAAATTGTTTGATCTGCCATAGACGAGCTGAGAAAGCGATGCGCCTCTTCAATGGTGATCACAAGATTCGGTGGTTCTCTCAAGCTATCTCCCATTGCCGCTTCCTTTTGTCTTTGATATCTATCATAAATGCGGCGCGTTAATATGTTTGCTACTAACATGTATGCTGTTGGATTATTACCGTGTTTACCGAATTCAAGAACAACGTGCTGACCCGAATTTAATCTTTCTATGATCATGCCGGCCGAATCTTCGACTGCGTTTTCAGTCACAAAATCAAACCTCATGATACGCTCAAGTCTTCTTTTAAGAGCTGCAAGCGCGGATCCATTTACGTTGATTTTTCCAGCCAATTCATTCATAGATTCCGTAGACAAGAGTACGAATTCCTTAAACCATGTGCGATTCCCGAAATAGGCCTCAAGCGAATATGCTGCGTCTGCTGACACCGATGTAAGATCTAACGTCTCTCTCAAAAGTTGGATATCTTCCGGCTCAATATCAGAATATCCGAATCTAACAAGATGATCCGGACTAAACCCTCTTCTCTTTGCACTCTCCATATCCATGGAAAAAACTGACACTTTGGAATTGAAAAGTTGCTTTAGACCCTTGACAGAGTGATTCGATTCGCTCGTGCCTTGCCACCCATATTCGTTGTGCATGTCAAAGATGAGGTTACTCGCCCTGCCACTTTGCAATATTCCAATTAAAAGTAGCCTGGTTAAAAAAGTCTTACCAGTTCCGCTTTTTCCGAATACTCCATTACTCCTCTTCACCAACTCATTTACATCCAGGCAAAGCCTTGCTTCCATGTCCAATGGGCTGCCTATCCAGAAACCGCCATCAGCCTCGGACCCGAAGACGCTATGTATGTCCTCTTCCCTCGCCTCAGACACGACTGAAAAGTGAGATGGAACCGTCTTTGCAGGCAAAGGACCTTGATTTCCAGAATATGGATCCAAGCCAATAGTGAGCATAGGTTCTACGGTCACTGCACCGTAGACAGTTGTCCCCGCTAGTGCTTCTCTGAGGAAAGGATCGGAAACATCGGGCGGATTAAACTGCATAGTGGGGTCAGAAGACTCAAGAGCAATATCTGTCACAACCGCGAAGAATCTACTATCACGCCCCTGTATCACCACGTTAGAACCCACCTTCACATTTTCAACGGAATAACCAGCATCTAGTCTGACTTTTATTCCTTCCGCCAATGAACCAGTAACGACCACACCAAGTTTGCCTGTTGCCTCCATTGAATTTGTCATCGGATCCTCCTGAGGATTGATTCTAGCCGGTGAGTTTCGCTACCGAGTAACGAGGCCAATTGTCTCGCAGCATCCAATTTGAGTCCTTCGACGTCAGGAAGCATTGCCAAGGCAAATCTAACAAAAGCTGCCACTACGTCGTCCGCCTGCGGGATTTGAGATCGCAAAACTGAACCTAGAAAATCCAAAGAGGTTGCAAAAGTCCGAATTTCTTCTCGGTCACAACTCATCACGAAAGAATGTATCTTGGGTGGAATTGGAGACAAGAAGGTGTTAATTTCTAATCCGCTCGCGTGTCCCACTATGTGGGAGCGAAATTCAGTATTTAAAAGCCTAGTCAGTTGAGGATGACGCTCATAAACTTCTTGCTCACTTTCCAAACTTTGACCTCTTGCGACTGGTCTCCTGGTAGTATCGAGCCCGGCAGTAGACGAATAACTGACAATCCCATAGATTGTTTCTGATTCTCCTACCTTTACAAGAGAACCTAGTGGAGGAGAGGAATAGAGTTCGTAACATTGGGTTACAAACTCGTTTGTATTGCTCTCTACTACTTCTCCAAAGCGCGCCATCGTAACCATTCTATAACCACCGGATACGCTTAGAGTGATCCTTTCTTGAGGTGTAAAACCTCATGTTTTGACCCTCCAGAACCTCTTCTAAGAGATTCAAAAAATATGAACGGTCAGATGTTGAGATTACCGCCTGTTCGTGAGCTTCCATCAGACACGCAGGATAGCCCGATCCCAACCTACACTGGTCAGCAACTAGAGAGTGAACTAATGAGACACTAGACTCGTCCTCTGCAACCCATTTCGGCATCTCCACTCTAGCAATTTCATCACCGGTATTAACATAGAAGAACCTTACTTCATTATCCTCATAATAACTCTTCACAAGTTCGGAACTACTTCCAAATATTTCTGTTCGTTGCCCCCCAGATAGACGCTTACCAAACACATCGCGATCTAATAGTCCGAGCGCGTAAGAATCACAAGGCCTCTCACCGGATGATTTGTTTCCACAATGTTGAAGACAATCTGACTTTGGATAAGGGCAACCCAGTAATCTTATTCCGTCCATAACTTCAGTGCTGCCCGGGAGACTAATGTAGCTAGCAATTACCACCTTTCTATTTCTTGACATTTGTTTGATTTTGTTGAGCGCCGTTAAGAATCCATCGTCCAGTATGTTGCGTATAACGTAATCAGGAATACCGGTTCGAAGCAGATCAAGCATGACAAGTGTGCCATCCACGAGTCCGATAACTGGCAATTGACTTTCCACTGGGTCAATTTCCTCAAGAGCCGTCGCCAAAGTCTTGATCTCTTCAACAGTTCGAACTGCTCCCAAGATAGACCCTTGTATTGGGATCGACCTATTACTATTGGATTTATCAAAAATAGCAGTGTCCGTTAATCCAGAAAAAAGATGGGGCGTACTGGCCAGATATGCATTGGGGCTCTCGCCATATCGCAATCGTGCGACACCTGTGTTTATCAGAAAACAGCGAACCGGAATATGCCGATTTATATCTATGTGGGAACCGTCAACGCCGATTGCAAGGTAATCTACGGGATTATCTAATGTAGTTATTGACTCAGCAGGCCTCAAAGGAAACGAGGGCGCTGACCAGTTAAAAACTTTACTAGAAAGATTTATTCTTGCTTCGAAATCTTTAGCATTGAAGTCGTCTAGTAGGGTAGATGCCGATTCAGAGCGTATATTGGAATCATTCACAGAATTCTTGAGGCCGTCGGCCATAGAATCTAGCTGAAGTGCAGTCTCGGACAGGTCGAGAGCCAACTAGTTCGCCTCAAATCCGTCTTCTGTGAAAGTTATACACCTGGAATCTGATGATAGTGAAGATGGAGACAATTTTTTCATCACCTTAGTAACCTGAGCATAGCGAACATCCGAATCTTTCCCATACGAATTCCTCGGTTCGGATACTGTATATCCCCAAAGGCTGCTTTGTGCATTTCCATTCAAGAATTCGTTTAACCCCTCAAGAAACCTATGGACAACTGGTTTGGTAAATTCTTCGATCAGCCTATTATCATTTGCATCGCCGAAGTACATTAATATCGTCGTAATCCCGTTATGCCGATCGAAGCTACTGAAAAGCAACGGGGCTGGATTCGTCGACATTGTGCTCAAAGTATCGTCGGTAGAGGACGCAGTTTCGCGAAGAGCCGCTTGAACAACTCTCAGCAAGTTTGAAAGATAAGAAACTGGCACTGATTCGATTGGCAGCTTTATAGTTAGAGACCCGTCAAATTTATTTCCTGTCTTTTCCGACGTCATCCTTCCCCCCCCCAATTCTAAGATTTTATCTGAGTATTCTCACGTCGCCCACTCTTCTCGTGATCTGTTGTTGATCGAGATGATCCATAAGGGCCAAAGCATATTTCCTACTGGTCTCAAACATATCTCGCACGTCACCAACCGTTATATCCCCGTTGGTATGTATGTGGTCTTCGACGCCCTTCAACATCTGATCATATGCCTCGGACGTAAATATAATTCCGTCACCAACTCTAACGACTTTTCCCGATTCGGATAAAAAATTCACTATTTCACTATCGGTATTCAGATTAGTTGGAGGCGAGAAAGGATCTACACTTATTTTTTTCAGATATATTGAAGCTTCTGTTTCTTCAGGTCCTTTCAACGTAGGGTAATGTCCAGGTCTACTCACTGTCGACTGATGTTCCTTGATTACTGCTTTTCCAACCATCATTGACACAACTTGATTGAAAACAGTTCCTCCAAGAGCGAGTCGACTTCGAAGTTCTTCTCTCGGTGCTCCCTGCCGAAGAGGAAAGTTAGAATGAAATTCCTCAAGCCACATAGTCACAGATTGTACTAACGCATTCCAGGTCTCTTCGGCAAAATATCGAGAGTTTTCGATACTATTAATTGTTGGAATCACAATGCCTTGCTCAACCAATTGTTTTAGCTCTTCTAGAAGTTCTGGTTTTCCGATTCCGGAAGAATCTGCCAGTTCCTGCAGATTTATAGGTCTCAATTGTGCGGTCCCGATAGTGCTCATAATAACGTCTGAAGCAGAACCGAGTTCTAAAGCCGCAAGCCTTTCAATCGTGGGCAAATGCCGTCTGCGATGCCTTCTTGCATGAGGATCAACGACAACTCCTCCACCAAGCGTCGTCATATTAGAACGAATTACAAAGTAATCTCCTTTCACAACTGGGATAGCATTATCTGGCTTCATTTGAGCCCAGGTAAATGTCCCAGGTTCCGCTGAATCACTCTCCAGTAACCGAAGTCGTGTTACTGTCTCGCTGCTCCCTGTATGCAAGGTGAGAAACATATTGTGACGCAACTTGTTCGGCGAATCCTCCAATATCTTCAGATGTACGTCGAACGCCTCACTTGGTTTAAGCCATCCCGAAAGGGTTAATACTTCTCCTCTTTTAACTTGATTATGATCCACTCCAGATATATTTGCTGCAACCCTAGTCCCAGGCTCTGCGGTGGTCTCTTTTTTTTTGTGTGTTTGTAAACCTCGTATCCGGACATTTCTCCCGGAAGGCGTAAGTTCTAGTTCCTGACCGACATTTAGTGAACCGTCAATCAAGGTACCTGTTACGACAGTACCAAAACCGGATACTGTAAATGCTCGATCAACCGGCAACCGAGGCCGAAATACATTCCGCTTTGGATTAGCAAATGAAAGTAAATTATCCATAGCTTGCTTTAATTCAGATATACCTTCACCTGTTTCTGCGGAAACCGAGTAAACAGGTGCATCTTCAAGAACAGTTCCTTGAACTAGTTCTTCTACATCCATGGCCACAAGTTGAATCCACTCCTCGTCCACCAAATCCTTTTTTGTAATAACAACTAGCCCGCCGGGCACTCTTAACAGATCAAGAATCGCAAGATGTTCCTTAGTTTGGGGCATCACAGACTCATCAGCTGCGATTACCAGCATCGCCAGATCAATACCGCCAACTCCAGCAAGCATGTTATTCACAAACTTTTCGTGCCCAGGGACATCGACTATAGAAATGTCCCTACCACCAGGCAAGGTCAGCCAAGCAAAACCAAGATCTATTGTCATTCCCCGGTCTTTCTCTTCCTGGAGACGATCGGGGTCAATCCCTGTAAGTGATCGAACCAAAGTAGATTTACCGTGATCTACGTGGCCTGCCGTTCCAACAACAAACAAAATTAACCTCAATAGCCTGAACGTAACTGAGCTAGGGCGGCGGAAATTCCGCGGAATTTCCAAAGAATACCATAGCCAAATACAAAGGCTCATCAGATGACCGAGGTTATAGGATTTTTGAACCTGATATTCCCAATAAGCAATTGCGTGCCGCTACGGCCTTTGCTATGTTTATCTCACTCAAACGTTAGACACCCAAGGAGGCTAAAGATGAAAGATGCAGTGATTGTGAGCGGAGCTAGAACTCCAGTGGGGAGGTTTGGGGGCGCATTTAAAGACGTCAGTGCTCCTGATCTTGGATCGCAGGCTATAAAAGCCGCGTTAGAGCGCGCCGGGATAACACCCGATATGGTTGATGAAGTCGTTATAGGCAACGCCGTACAGGCTGCAGAAGCAGGGTACGCCGCAAGGTTAGCTTCTTTAAAATCAGGAATCCCGCACGATGTTCCAACAATAGCTATAAACAGGCAATGCTCATCTGGACTCGAAGCTATCAACATGGCTGCTCAGCTAATCAGAACTGGAGAAGCCGAAATTGCAGTGGCCGGGGGAACTGAAAACATGAGCCAAGTGCCTTATATGATCGAATATCAAGCTCGATTCGATGGTCTAAGGATGGGAAATTCTACATTAGTTGATGGTCTTACCGAGGGACTAGGCTGCCCTGTTAATAGATATCACATGGGTGTGACTGCAGAGAACGTCGCAGAACGATTCAGTGTATCCAGAAAAGACCAAGACGAACTCGCATTTATCAGTCACCAGAGAGCAAGCACTGCGGCTTCGGAGGGTCGCTTCACTAACCAGATAACTGAAATTGAGGTCCAGCAGCGTCGTTCGGATCCCGTAACAGTATCGGAGGACGAAGGTCCTCGGGCTGATACGACAATTGAGAGCTTGTCCGCCTTGAGACCTGTATTCAAGAAAGATGGAACTGTCACAGCAGGCAACGCTTCGAGCATCAATGATGGGGCCGCGGCAGTAGTTATGATGTCTGCCGAGAGAGCTGCCGCCCTTGGACTCAAACCAAGGATGAAATGGCACACCAGAGGAGTGGCAGGAGTGGATCCCGCGATTATGGGAATTGGACCCGTACCTGCTGTGCAGAAGGCACTGGGCAAAGCAGGAATGGAAGTCAGTGATATAGACGTAATCGAACTCAACGAAGCCTTCGCCTCACAGGCTTTATATTGTATGAGAGAGTTGAATCTCGATATCGATAAAACTAACCCGAATGGGAGCGGGATTAGTCTAGGACATCCTGTAGGAGCTACCGGAGCAATTATGACTGTGAAGATCATGGAGGAGATGGAACGAAGTAATGCAAATCTTGGACTAGTTACTATGTGTGTCGGTGGAGGACAAGGAGTAGCTACCGTTTTTGAAAGACTGAACTAAAGGGGGTTTAACTACTGTGAGTGAGAACAATGACCTGGGGGTGCAAACTGTCCTGGAAAATATGGAAACGATAGTCGCTTCTGAGGGGGGAACCCTTCAATTTCTTTCACTAGACGATGGTTCACTAAGTGTGAAGTATATTAAAGGTGTTAACGAAGAATGCCCCGAATGTGTCCCAGATCATGCTATGGTGAAGATGATGATGGAAAATTCACTTTCCATATACGCCCCACATGTATTGACAGTGGATCTTAAGTAATATCCTAAAAGAACTCTGGTTTAGATTACGTCCAGGTATTTTAAACCGGAACCGGTATTGAGGAGTAACGCACGCTCACCTTTGGAAACAGTTCCCTCGGCCACTAACTTCTCCAATGCTACCGCTGTAGCTGCTCCTTCAGGGCATATAAACAACCCTTCCAACGATGCTACTAACTCCATCATATTGAGGATTTCGTTATCAGATACTGTTATAGCCCCTCCCCCACTCGTTCTTAGAGCGTCGAGAATAAGGTAGTCTCCAATTGCACTGGGTACCCTGATTCCAGCAGCAATTGTACTTGCATCTTGCCACGGCTCAGCAAATTCATCTCCACCATCAAATGCACGCGCTATTGGAGCACATCCTTCGGATTGAACTGCAAACATTCTCGGTCTAAAGGAATCTATCCAACCCAGCTCTTCCATCTCCTGAAATGCCTTCCACATCCCTACAATTCCGGTTCCACCTCCCGTGGGATAGACTATGACTTCTGGTAGTTGCCAATCGAGTTGCTCGGCAATCTCGTAACCCATAGTTTTTTTGCCTTCTACCCTGTACGGTTCCTGCAGGGTAGATATGTCGAATAAATCCAGCTCAGAAGCTTTTTGTCGGGAAATGACCCCAGCGTCACTAATCAAACCATCAACTAGAGTCAGATTGCCTCCCGTAATTAAAACTTCCTTCTTATTTGCTTCGGGAGCATCTTTCGGCATATATACATAAGCTTCCATACCTGCTCTAGCTGCATACGAGGTCATAGCTCCAGCCGCATTCCCGGCAGAAGGCATACTTAGCCTCATGATACCTAGTTCTTTTGCCTTTGAGACTGCGGCTGACAACCCGCGAGCTTTGAAGGAGGCTGTAGGGTTGATTCCTTCATCCTTTACTAAAACATGATCAGCCCCGATTTTTTCTCCAAGCCTTCCTGTTTTAAATATTGGAGTGAATCCTTCTCCAAGAGTAACGACATTAGATTCATTAATTATCGGCATCATCTCAAAATATCTCCACATATTTGAGGATCGATACAATAAATCTTCCTTCTTTAGGGACTTTCTTGCTGAAGAAATATCGTATCTTGGGTAAAGCACCTTCCCGCAGTCGTCGCATAATCTATGCGGTTCCTCAGAAGAAAAAAGTTTCCCGCAGTATGTACATTCAAGATGCGTTAAAAAACTCTTCATTTCTAAATCCTCATAAGTAAGGTGTCAATGAAAATGAACGTAAAAGTCTCTCTTATTATGGAAGGTGATAAGGTGCTATTTTCGTTTTAGGTACGGGGAGGAATATGATACAACGAGACGACGAAATCTCGTTCAACATATAGTTTCCAACGCACATAAGAGGAATAACATGGTAACACCCATTGAACAAAGGTTTATAGATAAACATCAAGGCTCGGCCGATAGACATGAGATAGCTAAGGATCTGTTCCCAAATGGAGTGACCCATGATGCTCGTCGCCAGGATCCTTTCCAGCTGTACTATACCCACGCCATCGGCCCCCATAAATTCGATGTCGACGGCAACAAATTCGTCGATTACTGGAGTGGTCACGGATCATTAATACTAGGGCATTCTCACCCCGCAATAGTTAACGCAGTTCAAAATCAAATTGCTAAAGGTACCCATCTTAGTGGGTCAACAGATTTAGAAATTCAATGGGGTCAACTTGTTAGAGAATTAATCCCGAGTGCTGAGAAAGTAAGGTTCCACAGTTCCGGCACAGAAGCGGATATGATGGCTTTAAGAATGGCCCGGGCGTATACCGGCAAAACCAAGATAATAAAATTTCAAGAGCATTTTCACGGCTGGAGTGACTACGTTGCTGTGGGTGGCGAAGGTATAGGTGGAATTCCTAAAGAGACCCTAAGCACGATGATTGTCCTTCCGCCAAATGACATATCTGTGGTAGAAAACACTCTCGAGGAAAATAGAGATGTTGCCGCTGTGATCCTTGAACCTACCGGTGCCCATATGGGTCTGGAGCCAATACTTCCTTCATTTCTACAGGATCTCAGAGAAGTGACCAGCCAGCATGGAGTGGTACTAATATTCGACGAAGTGGTGACCGGTTTTAGGATATCCCGAGGCGGAGCACAGGGCTTCTATGGGGTCATGCCTGATATAACCACGATGGCAAAGATACTTGGTGGAGGCTTACCTGGCGGCGCCGTAGCTGGAAGATCAGAAATAATCAACATGATAGAGCCGACCGGAGACCCTCAATGGGATAGAGAACGTCGAATCGCTCATAACGGGACATTCAACGCCAACCCTTTATCGGCTGTTGCGGGGATTGCAGCGCTAGAGCTTGTTCGGGACGAAGCAATAAACGAGAAAGCCACTGCAGTGGGTAACAAACTCAAGGAAGGTTTGAATGGACTTTTGTCAAAATTAGAGATAGCAGGATGTGCGAGCGGAGTTAATTCCCTCATCCATCTGAAGTTAGGTTCCAACCACGACTGCGATGGTGAGATTTGCATTCTATCTCATGAAGAGCTGCAAAAGACCACAAATTCGATCCGAAATGCGCAGCTGAATCTTGCCTTGTTAAACCACGGAGTCCATTCAGGTACAAGATTTATACTCAGTGCGACACACTCTGAAGAAGACATTGAATACACAATCAATGCCTTTGAGAGTGCTCTACTAGAACTCCGAGAACAGGGCTCATTACAATAAGGTTTCACAAAAAACCATGACAGATAAGGACATAATAATCATAGGTGGAGGCGTTGCAGGCTTGTCTGCCGGCATATTCGCATCAAGACTTGGCCTCAACACTCTACTTTTAGAGAGACTTATGCCTGGGGGCCAAGTTATAAACGCGGAAGTGGTTGAAGATTATCCCGGGTTTGAGAATCCCATATCAGGATCTGAACTTGTCGGAAAAATGCAAGAGCAAGCTATGGCAACCGGTACAGAAATCCGCCTTTCTGAAGTCACAGGCATCTCACGCATAAACAATTATTGGTCAGTAGAAACTTATGACGGCGCAGTGAGTTCACACTGTGTGATTATTGCCGGCGGATCAACATTAAGGAAACTCGGAATCAAGGGCGAGACCAAACTAGAGGGAGCCGGTGTTTCCTATTGCGCAACTTGCGACGGAGCATTTTTCATAGGTCAGCCAGTGTGTGTTATTGGAGGAGGCGATTCAGCTCTTACAGAGGCACTTGTTCTAACGGAGTTCGCTTCAAGAATCGACGTATATTGCCGGGAAAACACCTTGCATGGCCAGCAAATTCTACAAGATCGAGTGATCGAGAACGATAAGATCACAATCCATTTCAACGTTAAAATCACGGAAATTCATGGAGATGGAATGGTTGAAAGCGTTTCGATTCACGATATCAAATCAGGTGAAACTACACGCGTGGATCATCAAGGGGTTTTTATATTCGCTGGGCTTGATCCAAACACGGATTATTTGTCAGGGCTTCTCAACCTCGACACTGGAGGCCATATAGAAACAGACGTGACCATGAGAACCCATGTTGCGGGCATATTAGCAGCAGGCGACATCCGCAAAGATGCTGCCTCACAATTAATAACGTCCGCGGGAGATGGATCGACTGCCGCATTATCAGCGTTCCGCTATATCAAAACCGGCGATTGGGGAGCATTTACACAGTCGTGAACTGGCTGTTGGTAGCACTCGGAGGAAGCGTAGGTGCCATATGCCGATACGGTGTAGACAGAGCTATCGCTTTTATTCTGGGAACAACGGTGTTAGGAACCTTCGTTGTTAACGTGACCGGATCCCTTATTTTAGGAATACTGATAGGAACAACAGCTCTAAAATCCAATTGGCCTCCTAATTACAGCTTATTTCTGACAGTAGGATTCTGTGGCTCATTTACTACATTTTCAACCATCACGGTAGCCAGTGTCAGAATTATTGAGGAGGGAGATTACTTTCGAGCGATGCTGAATGTGGGAGGAAGCATTCTGATTGGTCTCCTGGCAGCTTTTGCAGGGCTTTGGATAGGGCGGAATGCTTTCTAATCATCTACTATCTCCAGATTATTGAGCATTTCTTTCGCCTTAGCGACGTCAGGTAAGCCAATAGTGATGCTTCCGTAACATACACACACGAACAATTCTGTTATTCCTATGACCGACTGTGGAGCTAGGACATTGGAAAGAACAGGGACTATCTCATGTGGTGTCGTGTCAAGTTTACGCTCCACCCCTTTCTTATTTCCCTTATCTAGCATTTCGTAATATGACATAAGTATTTCCCGGGAACCTTCATCAACCGTATCTGGAATCCTGTATTTTGGCGACGACCGTCTAAACCCAAAGCCTGGAATCAAACTTTTTGCAAGACGCAACATATCTTCAAGAGGGTTAACACCTTGTGACAGACTCGACCTGTCCTTTTCAAGAGGTCTCCGTCCCCACTTGACCCTTCTGCGAAACGCAAATGCAAAGATTGCCAAGAGTCCTATCACCCCGATAAATATTGCAGCCGCTTCAAAAATCTCTATGAAGATTGAAGGTTGCTTCTCCTCAGCTTCTTTCATTAACTGCTGAAAGGAATCTCCGAGACCCATTTCAGACGGGAGTACCTGTGGTTCCTCACGGGCGGTTGGTTCACCTATTAACCACCTGAGACCCTTGATTATGAATTCCACAAGATATGCGATGGGAAAAACAATTACATAGATGATGACCGTTCCTATCCAACTCAGCACGGTGATTATTGGTCTCGATATGTAGAGGAGAAAGTTATGACCCAAGGCACTGAAAAGAGCTCCCAGTGACACCACGGCGACAATCAGCACAGCAATTACTTGCGCCCATTTGCTACCGTTCATGGAGGTCCCCTGAGCAGGCATAATTCTTCCGATTGCCATACCTCCAAGAGATGACGCAAAGAATAAAAGCATCAACATGTTTAGATGAAGTTCCGCAGGGTGAAACATATCGAGCGTCACGGTAATTGCCAGAACCATAATTCCTATTCGAAAACTGAACATAAGAGCTTGCATAGGAAAATCCGCCGCCCCAGAAAAACCACCTCTCATCCAGGAAATCGCCGACATGGCGAAAGCCAGGATCACGCAAAGTACTGGTTCTCCCTGATCAAAGTCCCATTCTTTGATTCCTGCGATCCATGCTTTGGAGAAATCTGTTCCATCTGGAACATTTGAAATCCCTACTAGAAAGTAGGCTAAAACCACACCGCCAACCATTTGTAGCAAGAATTCTGCAAGGCTGTTTATCTTAAAGAGCCCTATTCCTCTGGATAGATAAAGCGAGGCCGAGTACATAGCAAGGCACACAGCCCACGATATCGGGCTTCTTCCGAGTCCAATGAATATTCCTATTGATGCATAAACCGCATAAAGCCAAACAGTTTCAGACAAAATGAGTGCCAAGGTGACTAGCCTATCCTGAAGCGAATTCACCTGACATCTCCATTCTCTGAAAGTATTGTCCAATTTCGTACAGAGTCACCCCCTCCGGCATCGCAGGGCAATTACCATCAGCAACATATAAGATAACTATCTTGTGTCCGCTTTGTAGCAGACGTCTGATGACCTCGACGAACTCATCAGTAATTAGTGCAGCCGTAATAACCAGAGTGGCCCCGATCGGAAATTTTCCTATGTTTTCGGATAAATTCACTGGCATAGATCCCATCGGAAGGGGCCTTATTGTCGCAAGCGCCTCTAGGATTATTGTCAATTGTTCTTCTGATCCCGTGGGGGGGATTTTCATTGGCCGATCAGCCAGTATTGGTGTCCCGTTAGAAAACATTCCCAAAGAATATCTCTTCTCTGACACGTAAGAAGCCACCGACGCTGCTGCAGTAATGACTCTTTCAAGATTAACTGCTGAATATCCTTCCCAGAACCGCAACGTTGTTTCTACAGCGACTAGAAGAACAATTGTTTGGGAGGAACTTGGTTCGAAGGTTCTTACCTTTAAATCCCCCATCTTTGCCGTAGCTTTCCAGTCAATAGTTTTCATGGGATCACCGCGCTGATAGTCCCTTATTCCTGACGGCCTAGACGGATCCTGAAACATCCGTATACCTCCCTCTGTATCACCAAGAGGTCTAGCTTCGGGCAAACCTATTGAAGGAAGATCTACAACATTAGGATACACAAGCAGATAATCCCGGGATTTATCCTGTCGAACGTTCTGGAATAATCCGAATATATCACCGCTAGTTAATGTTGCTGGCCCAATTCTAAAATAGCCTCTTTCAGATCCGCTGATTCTATAATCCCATCTGGTCTTTTCATACCAAGATATTGATGTAGAGTGTCTCATCCTAGTGGAATTAGGATTCGGGCTATACCCAACATCTGCTCCCTCTATTTTCAAGGAATCTGGGATGTCATCATCTATATCAAGCCGTGGCAGGGGAATTGGTTTCCGATTAGAAATCTCTATCCTAAGATGTACTTTCTCCCCCCTAAAAACCCTATTTTGGGGAATAACTCTTATGTAATCCAACTCTTCAAGGGCTAGTTTGTTCCATAACCATGCGATTCCAGCTACTAAAAGGCCCATGGAAGCTAGACCAATGACCATACCCCTTCCCGAGAAAATTCCAATAAGAACAAGTGCGATGAATAAGACAATCCAGAAGTCGTGCCAAAATTTGCGGAACATTTTCAGTACTCCGAATCGTCAAATGTGGCGGTGGCGTTAAGAAAGTGGGCGTTAGCTTCTCTCAATGGGCACTAACACAGTCTCCATTACTTCTTCAACTATCGAACTCTGAGAATAGCCCCGTAGCCTTGCTCCGGAGT
>Ga0187827_10005223_pt1 | contig 15485 bp, 16 predicted proteins | sample ETNtaG_39_FD_167969 | JGI IMG/M metagenome (GOLD analysis project Ga0187827, IMG submission 167969) | Marine microbial and viral communities from oxygen minimum zone, Eastern Pacific Ocean - ETNP2014_SV_150_PacBio MetaG (Illumina Assembly) | ecosystem: Environmental > Aquatic > Marine > Hypoxic...
CGCATCGCCGCCGGGGCCAAGCTCGATGTGACACAGAAGAATATCCAGCTCACCGGCCATGCCGTCGAATGCCGGATCAACGCCGAGAATCCCGGGACCTTCCTGCCGTCCCAGGGCACCATCACCGATTATCACGCGCCGGGCGGGCTCGACGTGCGGGTGGATTCCGCCCTCTATTCCGGATACCGGGTGTCACCCCATTACGACAGCCTCATCGCCAAGTTGATCGTGCGCGGACGCAGTCGCAACGAATGTCTGATGCGGCTGCGGCGCGCCCTCGAGGAATTCGTCATCGGCGGCGTCGAGACCACGATCCCGCTTCACCAAAGGCTGATCACGGAAACCGATTTCATCAATGGCGACTATGATATCCACTGGCTGGAAAACCTGCTCGAGCCCGAGGCCTGAGGCCGTAGAGCCCGGGGCGGCGGAACCACATCAGGAGAGAGGCGCCCCCCATGAAGACGCTGACCCCTGAAATTCTCCTGCGCGCCTACACCGCCGGTATTTTCCCCATGTCGGAGGGCCGCGACGATCCCGATCTGTTCTGGGTCGACCCCGAAAACCGCGGGATCATCCCCCTGGAGAGCTTCCACGTTCCCGGCAAGTTGCGGCGCCGTGTGCGCAACAATTCTTTCAAGGTCAAGTGCGACACCGCCTTTGCCTTGGTCATGGAACACTGTGCAGAGGCAGCACAAAACCGCGAGAGCACCTGGATCAATCAGACTATTATCGATCTCTATACCACCCTGCACACCATGGGGCGCGCCCACAGCGTGGAATGCTGGAAGGAGGATGATCTGGCGGGGGGACTTTACGGCATCGCCCTGAATGGCGTCTTTTTCGGAGAGAGCATGTTTTCCCGCGCCACCGACGCCAGCAAGGTGGCGCTGGTGCATCTGGCAGCGCGTCTGCGCCAGGGCGGGTTTACTCTGCTCGACATACAGTTCGTCACCGAGCACCTGAAACAGTTCGGGGCCATAGAAGTGCCGCGCCACGACTATCACATGCTTCTGAGCGAGGCGCTGGAAGTGAAAGCCCAGTTCCCGGCGCAACTGGCGGCACCCGTGGAATCGTTGTGGAAATAATGTTTCTGTAAAAATTATTGGGACTGACATAGATAAGGAAAATTACTTATAAATGTCAGCCCCAAATTATTTCCTGGGAACCCGCATTTTCGGGCCGATGCGCGACAGACAGTCAATGACCCAGATGTCGTAAACCGGGTGTTCCAACGCCGAGAGCGCGGGGCTTGAGGCGAACATCCAGCCCTGAAACAGGGTCTCCGGGGCCTCGCCGGGCTTGATATCGCGAATCTGGAGAAAGGCGGCGCTTTCGGGAGGTTCCTCCGGCGGCCGCTTGTGGCAAGTGCGGGCGACGATTTCCAGGGTGCCGAAATGTACCGTCCTGTTGATGGGTGCGCGGAAGGTAGAAATACGCGCCGTCACCTTGTCAAGGCCCTGTAACAGGGCCACGTCACCCACCATATCCGCCGCCACAGCGGGAAAGGACGCCCAGACTCCTCCCGACACCGACACCGCCGCCGCAACTACCCTGGCCCCAACCAGAATAGCTGTCAGGACACAGCCACGCCGTTTAATGGCTAAGAAGCGGAAGGGGTTATTTTTTGTGATAAGGATTTTCCAGCTGTTCGACGAGTTCATTGATGACCTGTCTGAACTGGGCCTCGTCACAGCCCATGAGCACCGCATCCTCCAGTGCGTCCTGGCACATCTGGCGGATTTCTTCGAGATTCTGATTGAGGACTTTGATCTTCTCGAGGCAGGACACGGAATCGCCTTTGGGCGTACGCCAGGCATTCGCCCCCCGGGGATCGGTCCCCGGAATGACGCCACGCCCCGTCGTTTTCTTGTCCCCGTGTGTCATGTCACAGCACCCAATGGGTCAGAGTATGGTGAAAGAATGGTCACGGTGCGGCAGGAGCATAGCCGCAATACGGCTGGATTAAGAGACAGGCGGGAGCCGGTGCCGGCATATCAGCCCCCACTTAAGAGCTAGTCGTCCTTATCGTCACCGCCCAAAGCCAGGAAGATGATGTCGCCCACCTGATCCTCCAGCGAGAGTGACCACAGCGGGCTGGAGTTCATTCCGGTCTCCACGGTTCGTAATCCCCGGTGGCGGGCGCCCGCTTGCCGCCGCCCAGCACATGGCCGGGAGGGTAATAGGCCTGGCCCGTTCCGGTCGGGTTGGGCTGGTGAGGCTTTTGCCAGCCCAGCTGTTGACGTGGTTTCTCCACAGGGATGTCGTCGGTGGTGTGATGGAGCCATTCATGCCATTGCGGCGGCACCCGGCTAGCTTCTTTCTCGCCATTGTACATGACCCAGCGCTGTTCACGGCCGTTATTGGCGCGGCGCCGGGCGGCGGTGGTACGGCGGCGGTAATAGCGGTTTCCCGCCCCGTCACAGCCGACCAGCTTGCCGAAAATCCATGTATAGAGAATGGTGCCGGTAATCATGGAATCACGCCGAAAAACCGTTCTACCCCGTCCCATATGGTGCACCGGAAACCCTGAGAAAAGACCCGTGCACCGTTGATACCTCGTAATGCGAATATGACACCTGCTCTGGCCCGCGTCCAGCCCCGCCACCATGGAGAAAGGGTGGAGAAGAGGCCGGGCAAAGAGATACGCGATGGGGCGAGGCCACAGGCTTAATTTTCCCTTAATATAGTTGATTTTTTCTCCCCAGACACAAAATCTTGTTGCTTTGAACCATGCCTTTGTGGATAGATGTTGTGGGTTAATTATATCCGTCCACTACATATGGCTTTTAAATAGCGTGTGCTTGGGACGGTGGTTTTTCCCGGGGGAGGGGATGGATCCTTTTGTGTCTTTCGGGCTTTCGCTCTGACACCGGGTTCTTTCCAAGCGGTCACTTTCCAGAGATGGTCGGGTAAGGAAATAGGAGTTTTGGAAGGAGGGGGGAATGCGGATTACGCGGCGGTTCACTCAAGAGGGACACTCCGCCTACGAAGGCATCACATTCAAGACCACATCGAGTGATATTCGTAATCCCGATGGTTCGATCGTTTTCGAACTCAATGATATCGAGGTTCCCGCCGACTGGTCGCGGGTGGCCGGCGACGTTCTCGCCCAGAAATATTTCCGCAAGGCCGGCGTGCCCGAAAACAGGGTTCCAGTCGAGGAAAACAGCGTTCCTTCGTGGCTGTGGCAGCACGAGGCGGCACCGGAAAGCCCGTGCGGCGGAGAAACCAGCGCCCGGCAGGTGTTCGACCGCATGTGTGGCACCTGGACCTATTGGGGCTGGAAAGGCGGCTATTTCGACAGCGAAGACGACGCCCGCGCCTATTACGATGAAATGCGCTATATGCTGTGCCGCCAGATGGGCGCACCCAATTCGCCGCAATGGTTCAATACTGGCCTGCACTGGGCCTACGGCATCGATGGCCCGGCCCAGGGGCACTATTACGTGGACTTCCACAGCGGTGAGCTAACCGCGTCTCAGTCCGCTTACGAACATCCCCAGCCCCATGCCTGTTTTATCCAGAGCGTAAACGATGATCTGGTCAACGAAGGCGGGATCATGGATCTGTGGACCCGCGAGGCGCGCCTATTCAAATACGGATCGGGGACCGGCAGCAATTTTTCGTCCCTGCGCGGCGACAGCGAACCCCTTTCGGGTGGCGGCAAATCATCGGGGCTTATGAGTTTCCTCAAAATCGGTGACCGTGCGGCAGGCGCCATAAAGTCCGGAGGCACCACGCGGCGCGCGGCGAAAATGGTCTGTGTGGATATCGACCACCCTGACGTGGAAGAGTTCATCAGCTGGAAGATGGTGGAAGAACAGAAGGTGGCGGCGCTGGTCACCGGATCTAGGGCCATCAACCTTCACCTCAACGCCATCCTCAAGGCCTGTCACACCGGGCCCGTGGACAGCGACGAGGAAGCCGACGGCCGTTTCGACGTAAAACGCAACCCGGCGCTGAAAAAGGCGGTTTCAAGCGCCCGCAAGGCCATGATCCCGGAAAACTACGTCCAGAGGATCATCCAGTTCGCGTCCCAGGGATTCACCGAAATTGAATTCCGCACCTATGACACCGACTGGGATTCCGAAGCTTATCTGACCGTGTCTGGGCAAAACGCCAATAATTCCATCCGTGTCACCGACGGGTTTCTCAAGGCCGTGGAAGCGGACGGGGACTGGACCCTGGTCCAGCGCACCAATGGAAAGCCGGACAAGACCGTCCACGCCCGTGACCTATGGGAACAGATTGGCCATGCCGCCTGGGCCTGCGCCGATCCCGGACTGCAGTTCGACACCACCATAAACGATTGGCACACCTGCCCGGATTCCGGCCGCATCAACGCCTCGAACCCGTGTTCGGAATATATGTTCCTAGACGATACGGCCTGTAACCTGGCGTCACTGAATTTACTAACGTTCCGCCGCGAGGACGGATCCTTCGACCTAGAAGGATTCGAGCACGCAACCCGGCTGTGGACCATCACTCTGGAAATCTCGGTCCTGATGGCCCAGTTTCCCTCGCGGCGGATCGCCCAACTCTCCTTCGATTACCGGACCTTAGGGTTAGGATTCGCAAATATCGGAGGACTGTTGATGGCGTCGGGCTTCTCCTATGACAGCGACCAGGGCCGCGCTACCTGCGCCGCCATCAGCGCACTCATGACCGGAGTCGCCTACGAAACCTCCGCCGAAATGGCCAACGAGCTGGGGGCCTTTCCCGGCTATGACACAAACCGCGATTCCATGCTGCGGGTTATCGGCAATCACCGTCTTGCCGCCCACGGCCTAGCCGATGGCTATGAAGGACTCTCGGTTGCTCCGATGCCCTTACGTGCCGAGGATTGTCCCTTCGAGGGCCTGGCCCGGGCGGCAGCCGAATCCTGGGACCACGCCAGCTCCGAAGGCGAGGCCAACGGCTTCCGCAACGCCCAGGTAACCGCCATCGCACCTACCGGGACCATCGGCCTAGTCATGGACTGTGACACCACCGGAATCGAGCCCGATTTCGCCATCGTCAAGTTCAAGAAACTGGCCGGCGGCGGCCATTTCAGGATCATCAACAACACCGTGGAAACGGCGCTGGAGACCCTGGGCTATTCTCAGGACCAGATTCTTGAAATCAGCGAATATGCCGTGGGCCGCGGCACCCTGTACCAGGCCTCGGAGATCGGTTTTGACGCGCTGCTCGAAAAGGGCTTTACCAACGAAGCCATCGAGGCCCTTGAGGCGGCGCTCGGCAACGCCTTCGACATCAAATTCGCCTTCAACAAATGGACCCTCGGCGAGACCCTCTGTACCGAGGTTCTCGGATTTTCCAAAGAGGAACTGGACGATCCCGCCTTCGACATGCTGCGTGCACTCGGCTTTTCGCGCGAGGCCATCGAAGCCGCCAACGTCTATTGCTGTGGCTCCATGACGGTGGAAGGCGCACCGCATCTTAAAGACGAGCACCTTCCCGTCTTCGACTGCGCCAATCCCTGTGGACGTCTGGGCAAGCGATTCCTTTCCGTGGAAAGCCATATCCGCATGATGGCAGCATCCCAGCCTTTCATCACCGGGGCCATTTCAAAGACCATCAACATGCCGGGCAGCGCAACCGTGGAGGAATGCAAGGACGCCTACATGCTGTCCTGGAAACTGGGTCTGAAGGCTAATGCCCTTTACCGCGACGGCTCCAAGCTGTCCCAGCCCCTGAGTTCCACGGTTGAGGACAGCGAAATCGACGATGCCAGGGAAGCCGACAGCATCGCCGCGGTGGCGGCCGAGAGCGCCCCTCGTATCGTCGAACGGGTTGTGGAAAAAATCGTCGCCAACCAGGAACGGGCGCGCCTGCCGGGACGGCGTAAGGGCTATACCCAGAAGGCCATCGTCGGCGGCCACAAGGTGTATCTACGCACTGGCGAATACGAAAACGGGCAGCTGGGTGAAATCTTTATCGACATGCACAAGGAAGGCGCGGCCTTCCGCAGCCTCATGAATAATTTCGCTATAGCCATTTCCATCGGCCTGCAGTACGGGGTGCCTTTGGAGGAATACGTGGATTCCTTCACCTTCACCCGTTTCGAGCCCTCGGGCATGGTCGAAGGCAACGAGGTTATCAAGATGGCCACCTCTGTCCTGGACTATATTTTCCGCGAGCTTGCCGTTTCCTATCTCGGACGCAATGACCTTGGCCATGCCGAGCCGGAGGAACAGTTCGACAGCATCGGCGGCGGCACTGCCGAAGGCATGGCGGCGGGACCCGAGGACGTGATGCGCCGCGTCGCCAGCACCGGCTATATGCGAAACAATCTTTATGTGATCAAACAGAATGAAAGCGGAAGCACGGAAACCGTTGCTTCTGCTGCTGCCCTGACCGGCGTCGGCACCGCCGAAGCCGTCGCTGTCAGTGCCGTAATCACCGAGGAAGTCGACTCCACCCTCGACCGCGTCATTGAGGCGCGGATGCAGGGCTATGAAGGCGACGCATGCGGCGATTGCGGTAACTTTACGTTGGTCCGCAACGGCACCTGCCTTAAATGCGTGACCTGCGGCTCGACAAGCGGGTGCTCCTAAGCCCCGCTTTGCATTCTCCTCCCTAAACTCCCGGGTGCGGCGGCGGCGCCCCGGGGTTTTTTCACTTATGACAAAGGGAGGAGACCGGGAATCTGCGTTACGCTATCGACGTCGAATGGGACTCCGAAAAAGGCGACTAGCCGTCCATCTCCACCACCACGCGCCCGCGCACCAGGCCCTTCAGTATCCGTCGGCCCAATTCTGGCAACTCTTCGAGCCGGGTATCCTGAATCATGCTTTCCAGCTTTTCCAACGGCAGGTCCGTAGCCAAACGCGCCCAGGCCCGCCGGCGGCGTTCCATGGCAAGTTGAACGCTATCGATCCCTAAAAGATTGACCCCGCGCAGGAGAAAGGGAATGACGGTGGTGGTGAGTTCACTCCCGCCCACAAGGCCGGTAGCGGCGACACCGGCACCGTGTTTGAGGCTCGCCAGAATGGTGGCGAGCGTGGTCCCGCCCACCGCATCCACACCCGCCGCCCAGCGCTCGGGAAGAAGGGTTTTCTCCGGCGGCGTGGAAAGCTCGGCGCGGTCGATAATGTGGGCGGCGCCCAACGCTTTGAGGTAGTCGTGGGTGTCGGCGCGGCCGGTGGAGGCCGTTACCTCATAGCCCAGAGCGGCGAGCAGCGCCACGGCGGTACTTCCCACGCCGCCCGCCGCACCCGTCACCAGCACCTCGCCATCGCCAGGCGTAAGGCCATGCTCTTCGAGAACAGTCACCGCCTCCATGGCGGTGAGGCCCGCGGTACCGATAGCCATGGCCTGGCGCAGGGTCAGTGAGGGCGGCAGGGACACCAGCCAGTCGGGGTGTAGGCGCGCAAAACCGGCAAAACCACCCCAGGCCTTTTCGCCGATGCCGTATCCTCCGGCAATCACCTTGTCACCTGGCTTCCACAGGGGCACGTCCGACTGCGTCACCTCGCCGGCAAGATCAACACCGGGAATATGGGGATAGCGGCGCACCACCTTACCCAGTCCGGCCATGGCGAGGCCATCCTTGTAATTGAGGGTGGAACAGGCAACGCGCACCGTGACCTCAGCCCCCTCTGGCGCGGCAGCGATGAGCTCGGCCTCGCTCACCTCGCCGATGCGGGAGATAATTTCGTCGCCTTCCAGGTTCAGGATAAGGGCGCGGAAGGGGCTCACGGAATCTCCCGGAAGCGCACCGGCTCGCCACAGGGGTCGCCCAGGATTTCGTCCTCGCGCATGACCACACGGCCACGAATAACGGTGGCCACCGGCCAGCCTCTCACGGCCATGCCATCGAATGGTGTCCAGCCCACCTTGCTGGCAATCCAGTCATTGCTAATAGTGCGTTCGGCCTTCAGGTCCACGATGGTGAAATCAGCGTCGAAACCTGGCGCAATGCCACCCTTCCCTTCAATATCATAGATACGCGCCGCGCCGGCGCTAGTGAGGTCTATGAGACGCTTCAGCGACAGCCGCCCGGCGTTCATGTGATCGAGCAGCAGCGGCAGCAAGGTCTGGACCCCGGTCATGCCCGAGGGTGACTCGGGATAGGGCCGGGCCTTTTCCTCCAGCGTGTGGGGCGCGTGGTCGGACCCCACCACGTCCACCACGCCCCCGGTTACAGCCTGCCACAGAGCCTCGCGGTGACGGGTCTCGCGGATCGGTGGATTCATCTGGGCAAGGGTGCCAAGCCGGTCATAGCAGTCGGGAGCGACCAGGGTCAGGTGCTGGGGTGTCACCTCCACTGTGGCCCTGTTACGGTGTTCCGCCAGCAGAGCCATTTCTTCGGCCGTCGTCACATGGAGCACATGCACCCGCCGTCCCGTTTCCCCGGCCAGGGCCAGTAGACGGCGGGTGGAGAGCAGCACCGTTTCCACGTCACGCCATTGGGGGTGAAGATGGACGGTGGCGCCATCCGCTTCCACCAGGGGACGGCGCTCGCGCAGGCGGGCTTCATCCTCGCTGTGGACAGCGATGCGGCGCGAGCTGTTTTCCAGCACCGCACGCAGCACCACCTCATCATCCACCAGAAGGTTGCCGGTAGAAGAGCCCATGAACACCTTGACCCCGGCGCATCCGGGAAGCCGCTCCAGCCGCGCAAGATCGCCCGCGTTTTCCGCTGCCGCACCGATGAAGAAAGCGTGATCGCACCAGGCCCGGCCACGGGCCCGCGCCAGCTTGTAGTTGAGGTCTTCCTCGGTGAGGGTGGAGGGGTCGGTATTTGGCATCTCGAAAATGCTGGTGACGCCACCCAGAACCGCCCCGGCAGTTCCGGTGGCAAGGTCTTCCTTGTGTTCCAGTCCCGGCTCGCGGAAATGCACCTGAGTGTCGATGACGCCGGGAAGTACGTGCAGGCCGCACGCGTCGAACCGTTCGGGGGCCTCGGTGGCGGAAAGATCGCCCAGCACCGACACCTTGCCTCCGGCCACGCCGATATCGGCTTCCACAGTGCCGCCCTGGGCGGCCACCTGGCCACCATGAATGATAAAGTCGTAACGTTCGCTCATGTTCCTCTATGCACCATGCCGGGACGCAAGCTAAAAGGGAAGACCCAGTTGGCCCTTAGTCCAGCTTTGGGTATAAGCTGAGCCCCATGCAACAGGTAATCGCGAGCATTGTGGCGGCAGCGAGCCTTTTGTCCGCCTGTGCCTGGTCCGCACCGGAGGTTCGTGTGGACCCGGCGCAGAGCCATATGGAGGCCAGGGCCATGCTAGGTATCGACATGTACGCCCGCGGCGAATTCCTGGAGGCGCTGAAAGCTGTCCGTCCCTGGGCGGAACAGGGCCACTCCTCGGGCATGGTGCTGATCGCCAGTATGTACTATCAGGGCCGGGGCGTAGCCAAGGACAATATCAACGCCTATATGTGGGCGGAGCTGGGGGTTATCTACGCCAAGGACGACGAGGAATACGACAAGGCCATCACCTTCCGCAACGAGATCACCCCCCATATGACGGAGGAGGACATCGACGAGGCCCACCGCCTCACCAAGGACTGGCAGCCGGGCAAGCCCCTGCCCCCCGAGGAAAAGACGGAGAGGGCTCCGGACGGCAAGAAAACGGGGGACGAGGAGATGCCCGTGGGAGAGGAGATATGAAAGCGGCGAGAATTCATCTAATGGAAGTTCTTCTGCCTCTTGCGGCAGTGGCCCCGATAACGGGGGGCTGTGAACACCTGCGGCTCGGCGGCAGCGGTGACAGTCTGGAAGACGTGCGGGTTGGGGTTAAGTTCTAGGGGAAGGAGAAAAACATGAACCGCGGCATGATTGTCATCGGGGTGCTGTTGGTGGGCCTGGTGATTGCCATGATCTATCAGCAACAAAAAGGGGTGGAGCGGCCCTGGACCCAGTGCAGGGAAAGCATGGTGACGCAGATGCTCACCGGCGAGTGTACACCCTCCCAGTTCTCCGCCCCCCATATGCGCGGCCCGTTGCGGGACGCGCCCCAGGAGGACACCCCCCAGAGCGAAATTCCTCAGGGCAAAATTCCCCAGACCGGCGGCTATGAAGGCGGCCAGCTGGAGGATATGTGAGGGCCGGTAACTGGTCGGGAGGAACGGGCATGGCTATCAAGGACACACGTTTCGGCTCCAATGAGAATTATGTTGAGGCCGGGAATGAGGGTGAGAACAACCGTGGCCAGCACGAAGGTGAGATAAAGATCAGGAGACATCACTGGTTTTCATCCCTTCACGCTTAAGGTCTCGAAAATACCGCCCTGGGGGGGCAGCCCCAGGATATGGGCGCGGTGCCACAGGGCATAAAAGAGCAGCGTCCACGCCGCCTGACCCTTGCGCTTGCGCGCGGCCCCGGCAAAGAGCGCCGTCACTGCGCCCTTATCACAAAGCGCCGCCACGCCTTCCTGCGCCGCCACCAGCGGCCCCAGTCGCGCGCCCTCACGCGAAATCCATTCGCCCACCGGCACCGTGAAGCCGCGCTTGCGCGAGAAGGGCTTGGACTCTGGCAGATGTTGGGCCAGCCAGCGCCGCAAAATCCATTTACCCAGACCCTTACGCAGCTTCAAGGAATCTGGCAGGCGGAACACGGCGCACGCCACCTCGCGGTCGAGGAAGGGCGTGCGGCCCTCTACCCCGTGATGCATAAGACAGCGGTCGAGCTTGGCCAGCAGGTCGTTGGGAAGCCAGTCGGCGCAGTCGGTGGCCTGGGCGGCTTGCAGTTTTGAGCGCGACCCGTCCCGGGCGTGAATCTCCGCCGCGGCGATACCGTCGCGCCAGCCCTCGGGCTCTTGCTTGAGAACGCCCAACCCGTCGAAAATACCGCGCGGCCGCATGACCCGCCCGCCGAGCCAGAAGGGACGCAAGACACTGCGGTATCTGCCGTAACCGGCAAACAGCTCGTCTCCACCCTCACCGCTGAGTACCACCTTGAGGCCTTCCCCGGCGGCGCATTCGGCCAGTTTATAGGTGGGTAGCACAGCGTAATCGGCGGCCGGATCATCCATCACCGCAGCCAAGCGCGGCAGCAGACCCCAAAAATCGGCCTCGGTGAACGCCACTTCCACATGTTCGGCTCCGGTGAGTTTTGCCAGGCAGCGTGCGTGATCACGCTCGTCCGTGGCGGCGCTTCCGGGAAAACCAACCGTGAAGGCTCGCACCGGCGTTTCGTTCACCCGCGCCATCATAGCCAACAGGGCGGAAGAATCGATGCCGCCGGAAAGAAACATGCCGTAGGGAACATCGGCGCGCTGATGGAGGCGTACGCTGTCTTCCAGGGCGGCGTCCAGCCGTTCCAGGGCGAGGCCTTCCTCCATTTCCTCCGGAGAGCCTTTAGGCAACGCCGCGAGACGCCGTCGGCCCACGATCCGTCCGCCCTCAACCACCAGCGTTTCCCCAGGTAAAACCCGCAACACCCCAGCCAGCGGCGTCTCACGGCCGGTGGAGAACTGAAGCTGCAATACCTCGTCGCGGGCGCCGGGGTGTTCGGCCGCCGCCACCAGCCCGGCGGCGATCAGCGCCCGAGGTTCGGAAGCAAAAGCCAGCCCCTGCGCCGTTTCTGCGTAGTAAAGCGGCTTGATGCCAAAGGGATCACGGCTCAGCACCAGCCGCCCGCGCACCGGATCATGCAAAGCGATGGCATACATGCCGCGCAGATGATCCGCATAGTTGATGTCGTGGCGGCGATAGAGGGGCAGCGGCGTCTCGCAATCGGAGCCAGTGGCGAAAGTCACACCACTTAAGAAATCGCGCAGTTCCACATGGTTATAGATTTCGGCATTGGCCACCAGCGCCAGGTCGCCATCCCCGTGCAGAGGCTGGTCGCCGGTTTCGAGATCGATGATGGCGAGGCGGCTGTGCACCATGCCCACATCGCCCGCCACATGCCACCCACCGCCGTCGGGGCCGCGATGGGCAAGGGAAGCAGCCAGGGCGCCTAGAATGGTGGGGTCGGCGGGGGTGCCGTCCAGGGTCATGAGGCCGGCGATGCCGCACATCAGAGAGCGACCTTCTTGAGTAACCTCATATAGCAGCCCACCACCACGGATTCGGTAAAATCCTTCTCATAGCGCTTGCGTCCGCCCTGAACGATATTGCGCATCAGTCCGGGATTCGCACACAGCCGCTTGATGGCCTTGGCCAAAGCGTGCGGTTCGTCCACGGGCACCAGAAGACCACTGCAATCATGGCTGATCAGGGCGCCCGGCCCCTCGCTCTGGGTGGCGATCACCGGCATGTCATGGGCCCATCCTTCGATCACTACATTGCCCAGAGGCTCGTGGCGCGAAGGACAGATGAGCATGTCCGCGGCCCCGAACAGGGGCGTGGAATCCCCGCACCAGCCCAGGAAACGAACACGGGGCCGTACCCCCACCTGTACCGTCAGTTTCTCGAGCTCGGCCCGCAACGGACCCTCGCCCGCAAGCCAGAGATAGGCGTGGGGTAGGTCGGCCATGGCCCGGATCAGCACATCATAGCCCTTGTTTTCATGGAGACGGCCCAGGGCCAGAATCAGCGGCGCCTCCTGCGGCGTGGTGTGGAGGGCGCGGGGCAAGGGTTCGGTATCGTTCACGGAAACGAAGTTTGGCAGATAATGGGCGCGACCCTCAGGCCAGCCTGATTCCACAATATGGCGGACGATGTCCTTGGTATTGCCGATGAGATGGTCGCAGGCCTGATAGTTCTTCATTTTGTAATAGCCGCCGAGCCGCCCCACATGAACGAATTTCCCCTGCGCGGGCGGGCAGAAACGGGTGGCCCGATTCATCCATGTCACCACCACCTGGGGCTTGTAACGTTCCACGGCGCGGCGGAAGCCATAGCGGGTGATAGGGTCTAAACGCCCGCCGAAAGGAAGCTCCACTAGTTCTACCCCGCACGCGCGAAGAAAGCCGGCGCGCTCTGGATTACGGCGGACCAGCACCTCCTGCTCCAGCCCAGCGTCATGCAATGCCGGAACCAGCCGCTCAAAAAACGCCTCCGCGCCACCATGCCGGGCCCCGGCCATGGCCTGTAATACTCTGGTCACGGCAACATTTCCTCGAAGGCCGCCGCCGCCTCGTCCCATCCCCAGCCGCGCTGGCGTTGTAACGCCGCGTCATGTTGGCTGCACCATAGATCATCGTCGCGCAGCAAGGCCACCCCATAGCGGACGAAGTCCGCGTCATTAGACGCCACCGCGCCGGTGATGCCGTCCACCACCCGTTCCGCCACACAGCCGATATCCTGGACCACCGCCGGGACGCCCACCGCCTGCGCCTCGCCCACAGCGAGGCAGAAGGTTTCCCCCACATCGCCGCGATAGAGAAGCACCCGCGAATTGGCCAGTTCCGCTGCCAGTTCTGGTTTCGCCACCGGATCACGCAGCACCACCCCGGCCTCGCCCAGGGAACGCGCCTTTTCTAGCACCGGAGCCATGCGCCAGGCTTTGGCGTCACCCACCGCGCCATAGGTGCGGACGCCCGAGAAGATATGGAGTTCTGCATCCGGCACCTGAGGCCGGATGTCCGCCACCCAGAGATCAAGCAGCCAGTCGAGGGAACGCATGGGGTTGGATGTAAACACCACCCGTGGCGGCGGTGGAATCTCGGAGGAGGAGGCGGTGCGGAAGACCTCGTCGATGCCGTATGGAATCACGTGGCGGCTGCCTACGGGCACCCAGGAGGGACAGGAGGCGGCATGGTGATGGCCCGAAAATACGATCTCGGGCCGCCATTTCAGCAACGGCCACAGATAACGCAATTTCAGCAGATAGCGCGCCGGATTATGAATCCAGAATATCCGCCGCCGCGCCCGGGGCAGCAGAGGAATGAGAGTGTGCCCGCGATTGGCGATATAGAGATCGGCGTCGCCGGGAAAGTCCCCGGCCTCGAGAGCCGGCACCAGCGGCGCCCAGTCCACCCCGCGGGAGTTCATGGGAACCTCGCAGTTGTTGCGCACAAGAACCTCGTGCCCGCGCACCGCTAAGGCATGGGCAAGGCCGATGAAAGCCGATTCCGCGCCACCGATGGGAGCGTTCTCGGGTGTACGGCCATCGAAATGAATGCCGTCATCGGCCATGACGATACGCGCCATCAACTGTCACCGAACTCATCGCCATAGCGGGCCTTGAGATAGGAAAGGATAGGAAAGAGACCCGCCAGAAGGGCAACGAGAAATCCCAGCCCGCCTTCGCGGTAGCCACGCCGGCCCACATAGCATTTCCAGAAGCGGGAAAAAATCCGCCGCACATTGGCGCCGAAACTGCCCAGATCGCCCGAATCGCGAAGGTCCAAGGCGCGCGCCGTTGAATAGCTGTCGAGGCGTTTGATCATGTCGGAAATATCCCTGTCCACGAAATGCTGGAGCCGCTGTTTCAGGGCCGCGCCCTCTTTACCGTCGAGAGTCAGAGAAGGATGTACCCGCTGCGCGCCCACCCGTTTCACGCCCTTGCGGGTGAGGCCGGGAAAAGCGGAACGGCCAAAGGACGCGCCCCAGCCATAACGCACCAGCCGCTCCCCCACATAGTTGTCCACGGGAATCAGGTGCCAGTCAGCCGGGGAGGTGGAGATGACCTGGCGTATTTCCACCGCCAGTTCTGTGGTTACCCGTTCATCGGCATCCACTTCCAGAACCCAATCGCCCTTGCAGACGGCGAAGCCGGCATTGCGGCGATCGCCCTCAAGCTCCCACGATCCTTCTACCAGGCGGCCGGTATAGCGCGCGGCGATGGTCTTAGTGCCGTCGCTGCAGTCGTCGAGCACCATCACGATCTCGTCGGCGAATGCCAGACGATCGAGGCAGTCCGCGATCCTGTCTTCCTCGTTATGGGCCACCACTAGCGCCGAGAGTCTGCATTCGCTCATGGCGTTCCCGTCTCTGGTGCTCTGCCGCTTTCACCAGTCATGAGCCCCCTCCCCCTTCATCCGCGCTATGCTAAACGAAAGCGCGGGATCACGAAACACTGTCACCGTCCCGGCATCGCTCCCACAGTTCGGCGGCGGCGGCGATAACGGCATCCACCGAAAGACCCGCCATCAGCGTTCCCGTGGTGCGATGGTTGAAACCGGGCATGCCCACCAGCGCGTCATAGCTTTTCCGAGTACGCACCACCGCCGCGCGCGGGCCCGTGGGCGCGTAATGGCAGTCCTGGCTGGGGCCGAACAGGCCCAAGGTAGGCAGCCCGGCAGCGGCGGCCATATGCATCAGGCCTGAATCGTTACCGATATAGAAATCACAGCGTTCAAGACAGGCATATGCGGTTGGCAGGTCGACCCGGCCTATTAGATCGAGACGGCGTTCCTGCGGCACCGAATCGAGGACCGGCGCTGCCGCAGCGTGCTCGTTTTCAGCACCGAACACGGCCACCAGCGCGCCGGGAAAAAGCCCACCGGCGCCGGTGAGGCGGGTGATCAACGCCACGAAATTTTCAGCCGGCCACTGTTTGCCTATCCAGTTGGTGGTGGGGCCGATCCCCAAGACGAATTCGCCCCCGGGCACCAGGGATTGCGCCACATCCTTTGTTT
>Ga0187827_10005224_pt1 | contig 15480 bp, 15 predicted proteins | sample ETNtaG_39_FD_167969 | JGI IMG/M metagenome (GOLD analysis project Ga0187827, IMG submission 167969) | Marine microbial and viral communities from oxygen minimum zone, Eastern Pacific Ocean - ETNP2014_SV_150_PacBio MetaG (Illumina Assembly) | ecosystem: Environmental > Aquatic > Marine > Hypoxic...
TATCAGGCTTTTCATCTTTCACGGCCAGCTCGATATGCTCTTCTTTCATCTGTGGATGGCAGGTGTCGAACATGGTTACCTCGTGTCCGTGGTTGCGGATTACCGGTGCCAATGTCTGAATGCCAAGTGGCGGGAAAGCCATCACCTCAATACGGTCGCTGTTACCCGATCTCCTGAGTTTTTCAGGAAGAATATTGTAATAGTCTTCGTCTCGGATGTATATGAGGTAAATCTTCATAGACTAATTATTTGATTTAAAGATGATAAAAGTAGGCAAAAAGCAAAAACCATGAAAAAACTTCTGCTACTTCTAGCTTTGGCCAGCAGAAGCCTCTCGCAAATTGCCAATGCCTAATGTAGCTCTACTCCACATGGCCTGACCCTTCCTACTTCTCTTCTCTCCATTAACTTTCAAACAAGTATGTCCTTATAAATCAATTAGTCAAGAAGATTACAGCTTGTATTTTACCTATTGTCTGTCAAGCCACATATGAACACACCTTATATCTGCTTGGTCAATGCGATTGCAGGAAAAACAGTTGTCCCGGAGAAACTCATGTACAGGGATGACTATAAATGGCTGGCTTCCCAATCAACCGAACTGTTATTAAATGAAGAAAAAAGAGAGGCGTGTATTGCCGGGCTTAAAATAATAACATCCTTAATCGGATCTCCCGGTGCATCTGCAAAAGCGGCTGATGAAGCGTTGAGTTTCATCATTTAGTGTTAAAACCGTGTTTATTGTTGCTGTTTTGGCAATATCGTGTACAATGCCCCATTATTGTTTTAGTTATGAAGATTTACAATTATGAAAGTGGGAACAAATTATGGTTAAAAGAGTGACCAGCAAAGAGAGGCTTCAGCAGATGGCGGAAGAGGCTGCTGCCGGTGAAGAGTTGAAAGCTGAAAAGAAGGCGAAAAAAGCAACAACAACCAAGAAGAAAGTCGCCAAATCTGTTCTAAAGCGGGAAAAAGTCGTCTGGAAGGTTTTCGATGCCAACTATAAGGAGATTGCCTGCTTTCCCTACTCTCAAAAGGATGAAGCCTTTGCAAAACTGGAGGAACGGAAACAGAAGAAGAGCACTACCACTTTTTTCATCAATGAGGTAAAAGTTCCCATGGAAGATGATGTGTAGAGATGGAAATGGCTTGACCTAAAAATTGTAATTACCCAATAAGTCGAGCAAAACTTGTAGATTTATGGCCACCCCTTACCCCTCCTTCTCAAGGATGGGATTTAAAGGGGTTTTTTCTTGCCTTATCTGGTAATTACAAAAAATCAATTTGTTCCTGATTTTAGACGGTTGGAGACTGAAATTTCTCTTTCCGATTCTTTTATTTTCCACTTCGCCCGATAGATTATGCCAAGGGCAGAATGGGCATCCGGGTTATCCGGGTTTATTTCTATAGCCTTCCTCAGTTTGTAGATAGCATTTTCCATATCGCCTTTCTTCGCGTAAGCTATGCCAAGATTATAGTGGGCTTCGCCATAATCGGATTTCATCTCAATCGCGTGTTTGTACTGATAAATAGCTTCATCGATCTTATTTGTAAAATCATATGCAACTCCCAGATTGTTATATGCCTTTGAGTAGGTGGGATCCAGCTTGACGGCCGTCTTCCATTTGGCAATGGCATTGTCCAAGTCACCTAAATGGCGATATATGAGGCCTAAATTATAATGAGCTTTCGTATGATCCGGCTTGAGTTCAATTGTTCGGGTCAGCTCTGAGACGGCCTCTTTCAGCATCTCTTTTTCAATATAAATCGAGCCCAGATGATAATGGGCCTCCGCGTAATTCTCTTTGATCTCTATCGCTTTTTTAAGAGAGCTTATTGCCTTGTCCGCCAGACCTTTTGAATAGTATGCAAAACCAAGATTATTGTATGCTTTGTAGTGTTTCTGGTTTTTTGCAATAGCATTTTCCCAGGCGGTAATCGCTTCGTCTAACAAGCCCTTATCGCTATAGGCGTTTCCAAGAAGAAAGTAGAGAAGGCCACGGTCAGGGTTAAGCTCAATACCTTTTTTAAGCATATTTATGGAGTCTTCAATCAGCCCCTTTTTTAGATATGCAAAACTTGCATTGTAGTACGCTTCGGCATAATCAGGTTTGATTTCCAGCGCTCTGTTGTAAGCGGTAATCGCCTCTTCCGATAATCCTTGCCGGTAATAAACAACTCCAAGATTAACGTAGGCTTCTGCATGACCGGTTTCTATTTTTAATGCCTTTTTAAACTCCTCTATAGATTTGCTGAGTTTGTTTATTTTCATATAGATTACACCCAGATTATAATGGGCCTTTGTGTGCTCCGGCTCCAGCTTTAACGCCTTCTGCAACTGGGATATCGCTTCTTTCCTCATTCCTGCCTTATAATAAGTAATGCCCAGGTTATAGCGTACGTCAGCATCCTTCGGAGTGATAGCCGCTATATTTTCATATGCGAATATGGCGTCCTCAAACTTTCCTTTTTCATGAAGGGTTATTGCCAGAATGTTTAACGCCTGGAGATCTTCCGGATTTATTTTCAATGCTCTGTTCAATGCAGATATAGCTTCGTCCAGCATCCCTTTTTTCCGATATGCAATTCCCAGGTTGTAGTATGCTCCCGCGAAGTCGGGAGTAAGGGACGTGGATTTCTCAAGTTGAGAAATCGCATTATCAAGTTGACCTTGTTCGAGATAGGTAGTTCCAAGGTTGTAATATGATTCGGCATAGTCCGCATTCACCTCAATGGCTTTTGTATGGATTGCGATGGCATTATCCAACAACCCTTTGTTAAAATAGATAATTCCCAGGTTATTTAAAGATTGATAATAATCCGGTTTAATTTGAATTGCTTTTTTATAAGCGGCAATTGCGTCGCCTATTAACCCTTTTTCGTTATAAAGAAAACCCAGATTATATTCTGCTCTTGCATTGGTTTCGTCGGCCTGTAATAGTTTTTTGAATATTTCAATTGCGCTATCGATATCTCCCTGGCTGGTATGGATAGTGCCCAGATGGAAATATGCATTAACATGTTTCTTATCAAGTGCCAGGGTTTTGTTAAGCTCATCTGTCGCCTCAGATGCCATCCCATTATCATAGTAAGCCAGTCCAAGGTAATAATGCACATCAACATTTGATGGTTCGAGTTCCAGCACCTTTTTCAATTCGTCAATTGATTTGCCTAAATCGTTTTTTGCGTCTTCGGTAGCGGTCACAAAATTAACGTGATTTACAATCAAAATGGTAATTATAGTGAAAAACAAAACATGTGCTAACTTACGCATAATTAATCTCCTGTGGGTTTCTGTGTTTGCAACTTCTCTTCAACTTGCTTGTCGGTTTTATTCTCAATATGTTCCTCCGAAAGAGCCGGCTGCATTTCCGATTCTGGTGTTGAAACGGGTTGTTCGGGTTTACTATAAATAGTGCGTTGGAGTAAGCTACAGTCGATTTTCTTTTCTGGTGGAAGGTACAAAGGCGCAGGCGAATGCATCCCTGAAACCTGTTCGTCCGGTTTGTACGGCTGAATAGTGAAACCGGCCGTAGCTATCCTGGCCCTGCTTATCCTTAAACCCTCTTTGTCTGCAACCTCTAATTTATAGTTGAGAGTCTCTTCCGGAACGTAAAAAGAGTGTATTCTTCCTTTGTGTACGGATATGGAGACAGTACTGAGTTTGTCTATTGGCAAAGTAACCGGCTCACCCATTAAATCCTTCTCCGGTTTTTCAAATGGAGATTCAATGGTATCTTTCTCCGTCTTCGTTTGTGAAACGCTGCCGGGGATTACATTTTTAATTCTTTTCGCTAATTGTTGGTCCGGTAGCTCTTCGTTTTTGCCAACAAATTTTTTGACCAGTAAATCACCGACAAGAAGCTCATTGAATGTATATTCCTCGTGTTTATTTCTTTGTAAACTGAGGTTTGCGTAGATAAGTATGGCAGCTATTAAAATAGAGAGCGTTGTAATAATTGTACCGGAAGATTGCGGTATTATGATTTTCAGGATATGCAGGAAAATAACAAATAAAAAGATCGAGCCGCCGACCTCAATGAGTCCGGCCTGCCATTTTCCGTTGTATGTGAAACTGACAAATACTACTGCGATTACGAAGAATGCGATACATGAGTATAATATTATCCTGCTAAACCTACCTTGAGAAGACGCAGGATTATTTTTAGATTGTCCGAATATGGCTTCAAATAAATGCATAAGAGTTTTAACCGGTTCCAGTGACAACTTCCAGAGATTCGTACAGGATATCCATCATCTTATTTAATTGCGAGACATTTATGCACAAGGGCGGCATCACAACAAGGACATTGTCTAGCGGCCTGGTGATCAAACCATGTTGTCTCGCTTCCAGACAGGCCTTCATTCCAACCTTTTCTTTCCATGAATAGGGCTCCTTTGTCTCTCTGTTTTTAACCAGTTCTATACCGGCAATGAGCCCGCATTGCCGCACGTCACCCACTGCCTTTAGTTCTTTGAACTGTTCGAGCCTCTCCTTCAAAACCGTGATCTTTGGAACAAGTCCCTCAATGACTTTTTCATTTTCAAATATATCGATATTCGCCAGGGCTGCTGAACACGCCAACGGATTGCCGGTGTATGTGTGGCCATGAAAGAATGTCTTCTGTTCGCTATGGTTGCCGAGAAATGTATTATAAATTTCGTCTGTAGTTAGTGTCGCTGCCAAAGGCATATAGCCACCATTTAAGCCTTTGGATATAGTTAATATATCAGGTGTTACATTTTCATGTTCACACGCAAACATTTTTCCTGTGCGGCCAAAACCGACCAAAACCTCGTCTGCAATAAGAAGAATATTGTGTTCTTCACATAAATCTTTTACGCCGGATAGATAACCTTCAGGGTGGACAATCATTCCTCCTGCGCCCTGCACAAGCGGTTCCATAACCATGGCCGCTATAGACGCAGAATTTTCCGATAATATTTCTTCCAGCTTGCCCAGGCATTCAAGCGAGCAAGATGTTTTGTCTTTGCCGTATGGGCATCTGTAGCAATAGGGTGATGGTGTGGTGAATGACTTAAGTAAAAGAGGTTTGAAAACAGAATGGAAAACTTCTACCCCACTCACACCAACTGCACCCAGAGAATCTCCATGATATCCGTACTGTAACGTAACGTAACTGGTTTTCTTTTTGTAACCTTTATATTGCCAATATTGAAATGCCATTTTTATGGCCACTTCAATTGCATTGGAGCCATTATCAGAATAAAATATTTTGTTCAAGCCTTCAGGTGTTATCTCAACCAGGCGTTTTGCCAATTTGGCTGAAGGTATATTTGACATGCCCAGCAGGGTTGTATGGGCGACTTTATCAAGTTGGTCTTTTATTGCATCGTCAATCTCTTTTCTTCTGTGTCCATGGACATTGCACCACATTGAAGAGACACCATCTATATACTCATTGCCATTGATGTCTCTCAGCATAATCCCACTGCCGTCTACTATGATCAATGGTTCTTCTTTGACAAAATCCTTCATTTGTGTAAAAGGATGCCACAGATACTGTTTGTCCCACGACTCTACTTGTTCTTTGGTTGATTCTTCATGCATCGTTGTGAGTTTCCTTTAATATAAAAATGGTAATGAAAGTTCCTGTTATATTGTCTTGCCGGAAGCGTTTTCCGGCATTAATATGGGAAATTGGAAATTCTGCCTTATGGATGTGTCTTGTGGTATAGATTGTAACCAAAAAACAATGTTCTATACAAAGGTTATTTGGCTATTTTTCTTTTGTCTTTGGGTGAGAGGAAGCGTGTGTATGAGCTTAATTGCCTCTTCCCTGTATCCATCTTCCTGCATAGAAGGATCCGATGCCCAGTCCCACGCACATTATTTCCAGGTTCATAGAATGCTTAACGATACCAAGATAAAGGCCTTCTACTAGTAAGAGCATGCCTAAAAGTTGCAAAAATCTTGCAATTAACACTGATTATTTCCTTCCTAGAGATAATGTAGAAAAAAATGTTTTGTTACTATGCAATTACCGGCTCCTCAGTTTGGATAGTAGATGGAGGATCTCAATGTAGAGCCAGACGAGCGTGATCATAAGACCCAGCGCCGCTCTCCATTCCATAAATTTGGGAGCCCCCTGTTCCACTCCGTGCTCAATAAAGTCAAAATCAAGAACCAGATTGAGGGCGGCAATGACAACAATAAAACCACTGATACCAATTCCGATAATACCATTACCATGAATAAATGGGACGTTCATGCCAAAAAAACCAAGGATAAAGCTCATCATGTACATCATGAAAATTCCGCCTGTTGCAGCGGCTACGCCAAGCTTAAAATTTTCAGTAGCTTTGATTAGTCCGGATTTATAAGCAAACAAAAGGGCGAACAAAGTTCCAAAAGTAAGACCTACGGCCTGGATTACTATTCCGGGGAAACGTGCTTCCATAATAGATGAGATTCCGCCTAAAAACAGTCCTTCCAATAGAGCATAAACCGGTGCTACTCTTGGTGCAGTCGTTGGTTTGAAGATAGCAATCATTGCGGCGATGAAACCTCCAATGGCCCCTCCCCATAAATACAGTGATATTTGAGGTGATTCGTAAACAAAAAACTGACGCCATACCCAGGTTGCTGATATAAGGGCCAGAAACAGCATAATTCCTGTCTTGTTAACCGTCCCTTGAAGCGTCATCAAATTATCTCTTTGCGCAAAGTCTCTAACTAGAGAAAAAGTTTTTTTGTTTAGACCCGGATTTGCAGATCTTGCTATCATTTCTATCCTCCTTCTTTTCAATTGTTATGAGAGTTTTCAAATCCTCTCAGCGACCTCGATTGCCCTTAATAATCCCTTTGCCTTGTTAAGCGTTTCTTGGTATTCCATCTCAGGGATTGAGTCTGCGACGATACCCGCACCGGCTTGTATATATGCATCTTTACCGTTTTTCAAGACAATGGTCCTTATGGTAATACATGTATTTATATCTCCGGAATAGTTAATATAGCCTACTGCGCCACCATAAGGTCCGCGTCGTGTTTGCTCCAATTCATCTATTATTTCCATCGCCCTCACTTTTGGGGCGCCTGATAAGGTGCCTGCTGGCAGGCATGCCCTTAAGCCGTCAAAGGCATTTTTGTCGCTTCTTAATTTACCACTGACGCTGGACGTAATATGCATTACGTGCGAGTATTTTTCTATTACCATTTTTTCGTCTATTGAGACGCTGTCGTATTGCGAAACACTTCCAACATCGTTTCTTCCTAAATCAAGGAGCATGATATGTTCGGCAAGTTCTTTTGGATCAGCTAATAATTCCTTCGCCAGTAGTTCATCTTCTTCCGTTGAGCTCCCGCGCTTTCTTGTTCCGGCTATTGGTCTTACGTTAATGTTTCCTTTATCCACCTTTACCATAACTTCGGGAGAAGAGCCTATCAGCTCCAGATCCTTCATCTTTATATAGAACATGTATGGAGATGGATTGATTACTCTTAATGTGCGGTAAATATTAATAGGCTTAGCTTTTATCTCTGTTTGCAGACGTTGTGAAAGAACTGCCTGTATTATGTCTCCGGCACGAATGTATTCTTTACAGGTTTCGACCGCTTGTATAAAATCAGATTTCTTGAAATTCGACGAGAACTTCAGGCCTAGCTCCCCTTTTTCGGTAATATCATCACTTAAGGTCATTACAGGGGTGCGGAGCTTATTAATAACATTATCTATTTTGCTAACCGCATCTTCATAGACATCTTTAATGTCTCTTTCGTCGATATGGGCTGCGCAGACTACTTTTATTGTTTTGTTTAAGTGGTCAAATACAATTGTTTCATCATAGAACATGAAATACATATCTGGCAGATTTAAGTCATCGGTTGTTGAATCGGGTAGCGTCTCGACATAGCGCACAGAATCATAAGATGTGTATCCAACTGCCCCGCCAAAAAAGTCCGGTAAGCCATTTACGTGTACAGGCGAGAATTTGCTAATCTGCTGTTCCAGTACTTTGAAGGGATCTGTGGTTTCAATATGCGTAATCCCTTCCTTATTAAAGATTTCTACGTTAGAACCTTTGCATTTGAACCCTGAAAAGGGATTACTGCCTATAGTTGAATATTTTGCGATTTTTTCGCCACCATCTGCGCTTTCCAGGAGAAATGCGTAATCAGTTTCTGAAACCTTCTGAAATGCAGACACAGGGGTCAGAGTATCTGCGAAAAGTTGACGGTATACAGGCACAACATTCCCCTTCTTTGAAAGTTCTTTGAATTCAGTGAATGTCGGGTAATATTGAGTTTTCATAACTTGTAAATTTCGCTTGACTTTAAGTTTTTTTTACATAAAATTAACTACTAAATTCCGCCTGACTCTCTGTCAGCCAGATAGATAATATCGGTTAAGATTCCTAATGTCAAGATAAGATACGTACTACTAAATATACATAAGATTACCATAAATGTGGAAGAGGAAAAAGAAACAAAAGAAGGCTGAAGCAGTAGAAGAAACGGTTGATGCCGTAACCGAAAAATCTGCCTCTTCGGAAGCTGAACAAGCGGTTAGTGTGGAAACCGAAAAAGCCTCCTCTGTAAAGGATGAGGAAAAGGCTAGTACGGTAGCCGAAGAAGTTCCCTCTACAGAAGAAAAAAAAGAGGTTAGTGCTACTGCCGAGGAGGTTCCACTTGAGAAAAAGGAAGAAAAAGTAGGAGTCGAAGCAGGGAACACTATTACTGTAGAAGACGTTTCATCTTCCGGCGTTTTCATTTTTGGTAGTAGAATTGAAAGCCGTTTTAAGAAATTTATGACGGCCTTATTTTCAATTTTCCTTCTACCTCCTGCCATAGTATTTGGTTTGTCAGTAATAACGATTGTTGTATTGATAGCCTTTCCCTTGGTTTCAATCGTTTTGCCAATAACGTTGTTGTCTTTATGTATACTTTTCATACTACTCCCTGTTGTGCTACCTTTCCTTACGGTTGTTTCCCTTATTACTGGAAAAGGAAAAGTGCAATTTGGCCTGGAGAATAAAAAATTTGCGGTCAGGGTACTTGGTATAACCATTCCCCCATACGCAGGTCGCTAGTGTATATGTACTTAAAACGAACGTAATTAAATATAAACTTTTTTAAATTATAGAGATTCCAAATGGAAAAAAGCTTTAACCCAAAAGGTGTTAAAAAGAAGCCTGTTCTTTCTAAAAAAATGGTATTTTTTGTCATTGTACCAATAACTTTAATCGTCTTGCTCATTGTGGGTGGTAGAAGATTGACATGGAAGGAGATACAGGCGGACGAAGTTGCTGTAATTATTAATAACATAACTGGTAATATAAAAACCATCGATCGTGCTGGTGCTGTAGTTTACTACCCTTTCATTCAAGACTTGTACATTCTTGATAAGAGAGAGCAGGAAGCACCTATGGCGTCATCAAATATATCCGCAGATTTCCCACAGGGAAACCCTATCATACTTAAGACGCGTGATGGAGGTGATGTGAGTATCGATTTGATCATACAATATAAATTAATTTCGAAGATTGCAAACAGAGTTGTTCAGGATACAGGTTTTGGTGAAGAATTTAAGGAAAAGTGGATATGGGACTATGCGAGAACTATTTGTAGATATGAGTTTGGAGACTTAACCATAAGTGAATTTCCTGATTCCGTTAAGAGAGAGGAAAAGATAAAGACGTCAACAGTAGAACTGAACAATTTGCTAAATCCACATGGGATATTTGTAACCTCTTTGAATTTTATTGATTATCGTTATTACAGAGAATATGCGGAGAAGATACACGAAAGAAGGCTTGCCGACAAAGAGGTTGAGGAGCAGGTACAGAGAGCGTCCGCTGCCAGAAAAAATCAAGGTAGGGTAGTTACCGAAGAGACTAAGAGGCTGGATGTGGCAATATCCAGGTTTATGGGAACACTACATCAAATGGAAATAGATGCAAACGCTGAATCAGATAAAATCAGGGATTCCGGCAAGGCATACCTTATTAAGGCCAGACTTGATGCAGAAGCGGAGTATGATAGACTGGAAAAACATGCTGCGTCAATTCTTGCAGTGAAGAAGGCAGAAGCGGAGGGTATCTTCGCCCTTAAGAAAGCTCTTGAGGGTGCAGGTGGTCGCAATCTTGTCAAAATGGAATATGCAAGGAGGTTGCGTAATGCTAAGGTTATAGGAACGCCAGTCTTAAAAGCATCAGAGGAGATACCTCAGCTGAGAATAATGGAAAGACTAAAGAAAACGGGTGAGGTAATGCAACCGCCCGCAGCCGCAGAGGAGGGGAAAGAATCCTCTCATGGCGGAGGGCATGCAGCGCCAGTGCATGGTGAGCCGTCCGGGCATGGGCCTGGCGAATCATCAGGACATCCAGCGGCGGCAGGACATTCAGAACATTAACAAAGGAACTGATTTGGGTAATTTTATTTCTTGCCTGTACCAGAGTTAAATTAAAACAGAGTAGTATCAGGAGAACAGATTAATGATAAAGTTTCTGGCCAAGTTTGTTGCTAAATATTTCATACCTCTAAGCATTATAATAGCTACCATAATTATTATTGTTGGCGTAAGGTTTATGATAATCAGGGTTGAGATTGATCAGATAGGGGTTAAAACTGCAATATGGGGTTTTAAAAGAGGTGTAGTGCAAAAAGACTATAAACCTGGTTGGCATAGATTTATAAGACAGATTGAAACCTGGGATTTATTTGATGGTACTGTACAGACGCTTAGTTTGACACGGGAAGCGCGTAATGCGGAAGGCAAGATTGAGTCGAAAGAGATACGCATTAGAACAGCAGATGACTACGATGTTACTGTTGATATAATTGTGAAATATCAAATAATGAAGGGCAAAGCGAATAAGATTCGTCAGGAAATAGGCCCTGGTAACCGATATAAGATATTTGTAGAAAGTGAAACAAAAGACGTAGCCAGAAGCATTTTAGGAAGGATGTCGGAAAAGGATCTCTATAACCCTGACGAAAAACGCAGAAGGGCTACAGAAGCTAAAATATTGCTTGCAAGCCAGGTTAAATCACGCCACGTCCGTGTTATTGACTGGCTTATACTTGACATGAGGTTTGATACACAGTTAGAAAGAAAGATCAAAAATGTTAAGCTCGCAGAGTTAGATGAGTTATTGAATGTGGCAAAAGAAAGAGCCGTTGGCAAAAGAGGTATTACCCAGACGATTGACGCTTCTACGGAGGCTCTTGCACAAAAAATACAATCGGATAAGGATGGTAAAATAGTAGCCTTAAAAGCTGAAATGGATACTAAAGTTACGCGGATTATTGCCCGTGCGAATAAATTCATGATAGAACAGAAGGCAGAAGGGGATCATTATATGCATGTAAAACACGCTGCCGGAGAATTGCTCGTTGACAGAGCAACGGCAGAGGGTGAGAGGCTGCGAAGGGTTTCAATGACGGGCCTGGGAGGAGATTTGATTGTAGCGCTTGAAGCAGCCAGAAATATAAATCTGGAAGATATAGTCGTATCTACACAGGATATGGACCTACTGGATGTAGACGAGATGATAATTAAATTAGGGGCGGGAGTAGAGAGAGACCTGCCTATCATACTAGAGCTTGAAGATTCTCCCGGATCTCTTAAGTTGTCGGATGATTTACCTGAGGTGCTGAGAGGTCACGGTGAACATGGAGGAGGAGGGCATGAAGGCCACGGAGATTCTTTAATGGATCACGGAACTGTTCCTCATCATGAGAGTGCACCTGCGCCTCATGATGAACATGGTACAGTTCCCCATCAAAAGGAAGACCACGGAGCCTCTATAATGGAACATCATGGGCAAGAAACTACTTCTCACGGAGTACCAAGTGAATCGCATGAAGCTGCTCATGAGGAATGGGGATCATCCTCATCCCTTACAGAAGAATTTCCCATATCTCAATAAGAGCTTTTAAACGCGATTTCGTACCTATCGATATCTACAGGTTGCACGCCAGAAATGATTTCTTCAAATGCCTTAGTGTCTCCACTATTAATACTCCTTACTGAGAAATCAAGGCTAGTGATCATGCCGTAAGCCTTACTGTATACTCTCATGACAAAAGACGCATTGTAGAAGTCGTTTTCTGAATTGTTCTTTATGTTTCCTGTCACGGAAGAGGAAGATCCAAAACCATTAATCGAAATGTTGCCGGCATAAAATCCATTGCCGATATCTTCAAGGCCCTCCAATCCTTCCGAATGGGCTTTCTCGTCAAATATCAAGTCTTCCATGCTGCCTGGTGGTGCTACTTCTTTTGTTTCAGCTTTAACAACAGTTTCTTCTCTTATGATAATTTTGACTGTGCTCTCACCTGTTTCTGAAACTAATGGCATTTTGGCAGAATAAATTGCATATTTGCTAATCTCTTTAGATATGACACCAACAATTATTTCTTCAAAAGGTTTAGTACTGCCTTTGTTAAACCCATAAACGGAAAATCTCTGATCTCCCAAAGAGACATTTTCTTTGTCATAAGCCTGAACTTTAAAGTCAGCCATGCCATGGTCTCTGTCAGATTTATTTATTATTTCACCGCTTATCTGGGAAGACGAACCAAATGGTTCAAATTTAACATTTTTAACAAAAAAACCTTCACCTACGTCTATGAGGTCTGTTTTTTCGCCATGTGCTTGTGGCGCTTCATGGTGTACGGCTGGAGTTGCAGCATGTTTTGCTCCTTCGTGTGTTTCGTGGTGTCCATCTGGGGCTGCAGCGTGTTTAGCTTCTTCATGTGTTTCTTGGTGTCCATCTGGGGCTGCAGCATGTTTCTCTTCTTCGTGTTTACCATGTTCCGTTACCGCCTGCACCAAAACGCCTGATTCAAGTTTACTTAATCTGGAATTTAGTTCTTCAATTCCGCTTGCAAGAGATTCGTCCGGGGATGCTTGTTTCTGGAGGCTCTCTTTCATCGACAGGATAAGTTCTTCCTGCTTTTCCAGCTTGTTGCCCAGCTTGCTGATGACACTCTTCTGCTCATCTAAAGCCTGCATCAATGTGTCTAATGGTTTATTTGCCGTTTTATACATCCTTTCAAGCACCGCAGTTTTAACCTCCTGGTCTTCTATTCTGTTTGCCAGTTTAGAAAATCGTTTTTTGAAGACATTCAATGTCCCCTCAAATGACTTTACAATTTCCTTTACTCCTTCCAGTGAACTCATATTTTCAACTCTTTCAACTTTGGCATCCATATCGCTCAATAGATCTTCTATATTTGCCAGGCTTTGGTTCAATTCAGCGGTTTGCTTGTTTCTAGATGCTTTTTCGCTCTCCATATTCGAAATTCTGCCGTTCAGTTCTTCGATTTGCGTTACCCAGTCACCTAAAGATTTTTGAAAACTATCCAAATCCTTTAAGATGTCCGAGAAGCCAACAGTGCCGGGAAAAAAGAGCATTAAGGCGAAAGTGCATATAATGAGCAGTTTCTTCATACGTTTCTCCAATAGAAGGAATCCTTTTTGGTTTGCAAGGATGTATTTATAAATGTTTATAACAAGCAAATATACACCAATATATATTACTACGCAAACGAAAACGAGTATTTCACAGTGGCGTTATCACTAATCATAACCAACATAGTTTGCTAAAATATCTTTATAATATAGAGCTTTATTTCATATTATTAATTGCAAACCATCTGCTTGTATTGCTTTTTAGATTTCTAATTATTTCTGCCATCTGTTGCTCCAGTTGAAAGCGGGGTTGCCAACCTAAGGTTTTTTTGGCTTTTTCAATATTAAATCTGTATTTTTTGTCTGTCAATTTTAGCATCCATGGTTTAAAAAAATAATGCTTTCCTGTTAACGAGTGAAAATTACTTGCAGCATAAATACAGAGCCAAACAATCCGCACAGGTAGATGTATTAAATTCAAATTTTTGCCATAAATCTCACAGGAGACAAGATCGCAAAGTTCATTATTTGAGATAAGATTTTCTTCAGACAAAATCATTATTGAGCCTGAAGGGATTTCTTTGGCCATTAACATAGACTTCTCAAAGGCGTCGAGTATGTCTTCAATATGTATGTAAGATATACCGCCTATTCCCTGTCCGGGTAAAATTCTATAGCCAAAACACCTTTTCCAGATAAAGGCGATCTGGTTTGCGAGCGGTATCGACCTGCAATCCTGAGAATATACTGCTGAAAGCCTGAAGATTGTTGCTTTTATCTTTTCCTTGTATTCTGATATTATTCTTTCTCCCGCAATCTTTGAATTTCCGTAATGCATGAATGAGCTTAAATCTGAATCTTCATTTAGTTTGTCATCACCTGAAGCGGGTTTAAAAACTACTGTACTGCTTGCAAAAATAAAGTTATTCACATTGAAATGTATCAAATTGTCCAGTAGGTGTCTGGTTCCATTTTCATTAGTTTCACGGTACAATCTGTTTTCTTTGTTTGCCATGTTATAATATGCCGCCAGATGAAATACATAATCGATCCTTCCTGAAACCTTTACTTCTATTTCACGAAAGACATCACGTAAAAGCTCCTTGTCTGATATATCGGCTTTGTACCATAACACTCTATTGTCTCTGTCTTTGTGTAGTATCTTGTCTATGCCGATAATGTAGTACTTTTTGCTTAATCGGGCAATTAATGCAGTGCCAATAAAGCCACTGGCGCCTGTGATTAATACAGTTTGTCTGGTCATTTTGATAATAGAATTGACAGATTATAAAACATGATATAACATCAAACTCTTGTTATTGAACATTCCCGAGCAGCTCAGCTTTGGCGGAAAAGGGGATTGATACGGAGGAAATATTGGTATAAATAAAGGTGCGTTAGAACCTCAGATAAAAAGTGTTCTCTAAAACCTTATACGTCTTGTTTTAATTCTATTATTGTATTCGGTTTTTCTATTTTGATTTCTTTTTTGTTCTTTGGGGTAGGTTTCTCTTTTTTCTTAACAGGTTTTTTGGTAGACGCCTTAGGTATTGTCTTGGGTTTTGCTTTTACTTTTGGTTTTTTGACTGCCTTTTTTGCCAATTTTTTGTGACCTCCAGATTTTTTGTTTTAGATCAATTTCCCATGCTATTGTATTTAATGTTAGCATGGGCGAATCAGCTAAATTAGAAACTGCTAAGACGGCGAAAAGGGCTATTCTCTTGCGGTGAGATAGCCCTTTTGCCGTCAGGCGACGAGGGGGAAAGGAGTTAAGACCCCCGTCAGGTGAGTACGGCAATTCCCGATTACGCTGTGGCAGCACACGGGAGGGCGAGGCTTGAAGTAACGGAGATGAAGGCTCCGGCCACATTTACCCCCGTACTCATCAGTTTCTAATAGAATCAAGTGGTAAATAGATAAATCTTAATTTTTTGTTCATTATTTATTGTTTGCTCCCAATACCATTAAGTTTTTTAACTTCGTTTTTGAGTGCCCTGCTCAATACCATCAGAGCGACCTCGCTATCTGATCTTCTTCTATAATACGGAGAATCTTCTGTTTTTCTTAATTCCTGAATCATCTCTTTGATATTTTCGTCTCT
>Ga0187827_10005226_pt1 | contig 15478 bp, 10 predicted proteins | sample ETNtaG_39_FD_167969 | JGI IMG/M metagenome (GOLD analysis project Ga0187827, IMG submission 167969) | Marine microbial and viral communities from oxygen minimum zone, Eastern Pacific Ocean - ETNP2014_SV_150_PacBio MetaG (Illumina Assembly) | ecosystem: Environmental > Aquatic > Marine > Hypoxic...
CCCGGTGACGTTGAGTGGCCGGCCGGTGACAAACTCCTCCGCTTGGCCGCCATAGCTCGCCCCATCTGGCGCAAGGTGGACGGCAATGATTTTGCCATAAGCCCAGTCGAGAATGAACAGCGCATCGCGGTACGGCCTTGGGAAGTGGCTGCCGGTGCCGAACGCAATCGCCGTCGGCGAGCCAAGGCCAATGTCGGCATTGCCCGGGAGGCTGTCGGAAAAGTGGGCCGGCCACTTGTCGGTACCCTGCCGCCAGCCGTAGTCGCCGCCGGAGACGACGTGATTGACGCGCGTCGGCCGATACCACGGCGTACCCGCGTCCCACTCCATGTCAGCGTCGTAAACGAACAGTTCCCCGTCCGGATGAAAAGCCAGGCCATAGGGATTGCGAAAGCCACCCGCGATCATTTCCCAGCGTTTGCCGTCCCGATCCGTTCGGATGATGTGCCCGGCCGGCGGCCTGACGCCCTCGTTAAACAGGACGCGATTCCAGTCGCACGGCAACAACTGATCCCGTCCGTAGTTGCGATAGGTGGATGCCGGCCCGGGCTTAAAACCCTCCGGCAACAGGACGTCGTTCCCGTGTGTGAGGTAGATCAAGCCGTCCGGGCCCAGCGCGATGGAGTTGCGGCCGTGCCCGACGCCCCCGCCGGTTTTGCGCAGAAGCGTGACCTCGTCGAACCGGTCGTCGTCGGTCGTGTCGCGCAACCGATAGAGGCCCTTCGAATTGTTGGCGTTGGCGTACAGGCTGCCGTATGCCCAGAGCAGCCCGCGGCACTCCTTCAACTCGTCGTTAACGACCTCGACCTTGGTCCGACCAAGTCGCCTCTTGGGCAGCGTCAACCGCAGGATGCCCGACCCCTCACGGCCGATCAGCAAACGGCCTTGACCGTCAAACTCCAAGCTAACCCACGACCCCTCCGACTTGGTCGCCGTACGAATCAAATCCACCTCAAAGCCGGGGATCGCGGTAACATGCCTCGCGGCAGTGGCCCGGCGCGTCTCGAACGCCTCCTTCCATTGATCGTAGTCCACCCCGCTTGGCATCGAGCGACACCCGGATAGTAGCGCCAGCAGTGCCACTGCGGTGATGCTCAGGAACAGCCTCACGTGACTGGCATCCCGGCGGCCCGAAGCACCGTCTCCTGCACTGCCAAGTCATGCTCGTACGACCAGGCCAACTTTGCCTCGCCGCGAATGACACGTGCCAAGTCGGCAAACTCGCCGTCATAACGCCCCCCGCCCCGGTTGGTCATCCCGACCTTGTGTGTCCCGCGCTTGAAGTCGCCCCTGGCCGTGGACAAACTCAGCATCACGTGGTCGCCCGGTTCGAGCGGACGGATCTCAATCACGCCCCTGTCGCCGGCGATCTGGAACCGGCGGCGCGGAAAGCCGAACGAGTCACGGTGGTTACACCGCACCGTTGCCGTCGCCTTCGCGTACTCCAGCACTGCCAACTGGTTGTCGGCCACACCGTCGTCCTGCGTGCGCCGGGTGAACGCATGCACCTCCGCCGGCTTGCCGAGCATGTACACCACCGAGTCGATCAGGTGGCAGGCCAGTTCGAACATCCCGCCGCCGTCATACCGGCCGAGTTCACGCCGCAGCGACGCCGAGCCCATTTTACCCATCATCGCATCGACCTCCATGATTTCCCCAAGCCAGCCTTCGCGCACCGCGCGGTACATGAACTGAAACGCCGGATTGTAGCGCAGCATGTAGCCCATTTGCACGGTGACACCCTTGCGCTCGGCCAAGCGGAGCAACTCACGAAAACCGCCCAGCGTCGTGCCGCCCGGCTTATCGTGGTGAATGTGCAGGCCGGCATCGACCGCGCGCCTGGCCGCCGCGACCAGATGCGGCACCTCGGTCTCGATGGCCACCGCCTGCAGGCCGGGGGTTGCCAGCAGTTGCTCCTCGGACATTTGCTTCACGCCGCGATAGGCGCCGCTTCCGGGAATTGGTGACTTGGCTTCCTCTCGCGGCTGCGCCACGCCGATCAACTCAAAGTCATCGGAGAGCTTGCGGATCGCGGCCAGTTTGCCGGAAGCGTGCGAGTGACCGCTGCCGATCTGGCCAATCTTGATTTTCGGCTTGGCTCCCTTGGTGATGAACGGCACCGCCAACGCCGCACCGGCGGAGGCCCGGATGAATTGTCTGCGCTGCATGGCGGGATTGGATGGGATAAAGCCTGCGCTGAAAACAAAAAAGTGACCCACCCAACAAACTCAAACTTGAAACTTGGCCAAGCAGGACGCAAAACCTCTCCCGCTTTTGGCCACACTAGGCGCTTGGCCGGGCGTACGATCCATGTCCCACGGACACAGGCACCTCACGGAGAACGACCCAACGTTCACGGCGAAAAAACGCTCCACCACGGAGATCATCCGGCGCGTGAGCGTCTATCTTTGGCCCTACAAGTGGCTGGCCTTGGCCACGATCGGCTGTGCCGTCCTGTCGCTGCTCTGCGCCTTCGCCTTCCCGAGACTCACGCAATACATCATCGACGTTGTCATCGACGACGGGCAAACGGACAAGCTGACGCCGGTGATTCTGTTACTGCTGGGTGCGTTTTTTCTTCGCGATTTTTTCAACAGCATCCGCATCCAGGTGAACAACCACTTTGAGCAAAACGTGGTGTTCGACATGCGGCGCGACGTGTATGGCCGACTGCAGCGACTCCCGGTGAGCTACTATGACAAGCGCGCCTCGGGCGACCTGATGACGCGGGTAATCGAGGATGTGAATGCCGTCGAGCGACTGCTCATCGACGGCACAGAGCAGGGCACCGTCGCCATTGTCAGCATCTTCGGCGTCTTGGCGATTTTGTTTGCCACCAACCCGCTCCTTGCTGGCGTGGCGATGATCCCGATCCCGCTGCTCGCCATCGGAGCGATGTGTTACACTCTCACCGCGCACTCGCGCTACCGCAAGCAACGCCAGGCCTCGAGCGCCATGAATGCGCTGCTCATGGACAACCTTCAGGGTATCCGTGAGATCAAGGCATTCGACCGTGAACGGCACGAGGACGAACGCTTCACCGACCGCGCCGAGGCGATGCGTCAAGGCACACTCACCATCATGCGCGCCTGGGCATTCTACAACCCGGCGATGAGTTTTATTGCGGCGAGCGGTACCGGCCTGGTGCTGTGGTTCGGCGGCAACGAGGTGATGAACAGCCAAATGTCCGTAGGCGAGCTGGTCGCTTTCCTGTTTTATCTCGCGCTGTTTTACGAGCCGGTCAGTAAACTGCACGGACTCAACCAAATGCTCCAAGCCGCCCGAGCCGGCGGCGAGCGGGTGTTCGACATCCTCGACACCACAGAGGAACGCAAAGACGCCGAGTCGAGCCAGCCACTTCCCAAACCAGTGCGCGGTGAGGTCGAGTTCCGCGAAGTTCACTTTGAATACACCGAGGACAAACCGGCGCTGCACGACATCTCGCTTATAGCCAAGCCGGGACAGATGACCGCGCTGGTCGGCCCCACCGGCGCCGGCAAATCCACGCTGGTTAATCTGCTGCCGGCGTTTTACGAGGCCACCAGCGGTGCGATCACCATTGACGGGCAGGACATCCCCTCCACCTCGCTCGAATCGCTGCGCAAAAACATCTCCGTCGTCAGCCAAGAACCGTTCCTGTTCAACGGCACCGTCGGCGAGAACATCGCCTACGGCAACCTCGCCGCCGGCGCCGAACAGATCTCCGATGCCGCCAGGGCCGCCAACTGTTTCGGTTTCATCAGCGAGTTGGCCGACGGCTTCGACACCCAGGTCGGCGAGCGCGGCGTGCGACTGAGCGTCGGCGAGAAGCAGCGAATCAGCATTGCCCGCGCCCTGCTCAAGGATGCGCCGATCCTCATCCTAGACGAGGCCACCGCCAGCGTGGACACCGCCACCGAGCGGCTCATCCAGCAGGCGTTGGAACGGCTCATGACCGGCCGCACGACGTTCGTCATCGCGCACCGGCTCAGCACCATCCGCAACGCCGATCAGATTCTCGTGCTGAAAAACGGCCGTATCATCGAGCGTGGCTCGCACGAGGAACTGCTCAAGCAACAGGGCCTCTACGCGCGGCTGGCCCGCATCCAGAACACCACCTTCATCGAGGAAAGCTTCGCGAAACTCGAACCTGTCACCTGACCGGCATGCCCAGCCTGCTCATCGCCAGCCGCAACGCCCACAAGGCGGCAGAGATCGCCGCGATTCTGGGAGAAAACTTTGACGTACAGAGCCTGGCAAGGCACGCCGCAGCGCCGGAAGTCGAGGAGAATGGGGATACCTTCACCGCCAATGCCGTAAAAAAAGCCGCCGAGACCGCCGCCTGGCTTAACAGCCAGGCGCCTGGCCAAGCGCTGCCGGATTTCGTGCTGGCGGACGATTCCGGCCTGGCGGTCGATTCGCTCGACGGCGCGCCGGGCGTCCGATCCGCCCGCTACGCCGGCGGTGGTGGCAACTCAACGGACGCAGCCAACAACGCCAGGCTGCTGCACGAGTTGACCGATGTCGATGACCGGAATCGTGGCGCGCAGTTTCAATGCGTGCTGGCGCTGGCCACGCTTGGCCAAGCCGGCGAAGTCAGGACGTTCGAGGGCATTTGCCGTGGTAGAATTGCCCAAGCTGAGAGCGGTGAAGGCGGTTTTGGCTACGATCCACTGTTCATCCCGAAAGGCCATGATCTGAGCTTCGCCGAGCTTGGCCCCGACATCAAAAACAGCATCAGCCACCGCGCCCGCGCCCTGGCCAAGCTGGCCGATCATTTTGCCTCGAATTAATCCAGCTCAAGCCCCCCCCAGTACGCCGGCACCAACAGCCAGACCAAAAAGCCCACCAGCAACGTCAGACCAAGCCCGGCCTTGAGGTAGTCGGTGAACCGGTATTTGCCCGGGCCGGACACAAGAATGCAGGCCGGCTCAAACGGTGCGATAAACGACGACGACGCCCCCAGCATCACCGCGATCGCAAATGTCTGCCCGCTGACGCCAAGCGTTTCGGCGGTCTGCATCGCCACCGGCAGCACCACCAGCGCGGCGGCGGCATTGGACATCGTCTGCGTCAGAAACATTGTCAGCAGGATGAAGCCGGCCAGCACGGTGCGCGGATTCTCCGAGATGTTTTGGATCCCGCCGGCCAGCCATCCGGCCGTGTCGGACTTCGCCATCGCCGAACCAAATGCCGTCATGCCTCCGATGACAATGAGCACCCGCCAGTCCACCATCTCGTACGCTTTTTGCATGGTGATGCAGCCGGTGGCCACCGTCAGCGCGGCGGCGCTCAAAAAGCAGACCGGTAGCGACGCCAACCCCACCCCGCCGGCGAGCACCGCGAGGGCGAAAAAGCCAAACGCCCAAAGGCCCTTTTGCCGGCGATCCGCACTCGGCGCATCGGTGGCGTCGAGCCGCACGAGGTTCGTGTCATGCTCAAGCGACTGCAGTCGCTCCTCCGAGCCCTGCACGAGCAACAGATCCCCGGCACGCAGTCGGATGACCCCCAACTTGCGCCCAAGCGACTGGCCGTGCCGATAAATTGCCAGCACCGCCAAGCCAAACCGCTGCCGGAACTCGGTCTCCTTGAGCGTGCGTCGGATGAGCGTGGACTTGGGCGTGATCAGCAACTCGGCGATCTTCACCTCCTCGGTCTGCAACGCCTCGTCCTCCAGCTTGGTCTCGGCGTGAATCTCGATGCCGCTCGCGTCCTTCACGGCCATCAGGTCCTCCATACTGCCGGAGACCAGCAACACGTCGCCCTCCTCGATGGCGGAGCGCGTGTTGGGAACAAGGCTCCGATTCTTGCGGAGGATCTTGACGATGCGAAACTCCATTTCCGCCAGCGACGACTCGAACACGCGCTGGCCAATCAGCCTTGAACCCGGCATCACGACAATCTCGGAGAGGTATTCGCGTATGTTGAAGCCCTCCGCAAGGCTCTCGTCCGGATAATCCGGAAGCAGTCGGCGCCCGAAAAACATCAAGTAAGCGATGCCCACGCCCATGATCAGCAGACCAACCGGCGTGATCTCGAACAGGCCAAGCGGTTGGTAAATTTTCAGATCATTCTCTGCAGCGTACAGAAGGTAGTCAGCGGAATCGACTGCATCGTCGCCGTTCAGGTCCGTGCCGCCGTTGTTCTTCCACTTGGCCAAGCCGGCCTCGTGCTGTTTGGCGATCTCGCCGCTAACAGCAACATTGGTCGAGGTGCCGATGATCGTGCAGGTACCGCCGAGGATCGATGCAAAGCAAACCGGCATCAGCAGCTTCGACGGGCTGGCTTTCAGCTTGCGGGCAATGGACATCGTCGGGCCGATGAAGAGTGACGTGACCGCCGTGTTGTTCATGAATCCGGACAGGCCGCCGACGACCGACATGGTTGTCAACTGTAGCTTGCTGACACTCCCCCCCGCGATCCGCAACAGCCAGGCGGTAACAATGTCGAGCACGCGCCCTTCCAGCAGCGCGCCGTTGATCACAAAGATCGAGCCAAGGATGATGATGATCTGCGAACTGAAGCCGGCGAATGCCTCGGCGGGCTCGAGAATGCCGGTCAGCACCAGCGCCAGCAGGAGAAAGATCGTGACCAAATCCACCGGCAGCGCCCGCGTGGCAAACAGCCCCACGGCGGCCAACAGCAATCCCAGCACGATGCCAATCTCCAGTGTCATTCCCCCGGTTCCTCTCCGGACGCCCGCTTCGCTAGTGCAAAGCGCCCGTCCGGGCAATGTTTTTGTCACCGCTTGGCCAAGCGCATTCCGAGTTGATTTCAGTCGCAGAAGCATCGACCCTACGCGGGCGTTCATGAACATCAGCAAAATCAGCGTGTTTCAGGTGGATCTGCCGCTGCACGAGGGCAGCTATAACTGGTCCGGCGGCAAGTCGGTGCAAGTGTTTGACAGCACGATCGTGCGGATCGAGACCGACGAGGGCATCACCGGCCACGGCGAAGTCTGCCCGCTTGGCCCGGTTTACCTTCCGGCCTACGCAGAAGGTGCCCGCGCCGGCATCCAAGTGCTCGCGCCGGCGCTGCTTGGCCAGAACCCAACTCAATTGGCCAAGCTCAACCGACACATGGACGCCACGCTCAAGGGCCACCCGTACGTCAAGTCGGCCCTCGACATAGCCTGCTGGGACATCCTTGGCCAGGCAACCGGTCAACCGGTGTGCAATCTGCTCGGCGGCCGTTACGGCGACGACTTCCTCCTGTACCGCGCCATCTCACAGGAAGCCCCTGAAGCGATGGCTGGCAAGGTCGCCGGTTACCGGGCCGAGGGATATCGAAAATTCCAGCTCAAGGTCGGTGGTGATCCAGAAACCGATATCGAGCGCATCCGGGCCGTGTCGGCGCAACTGCAACGCGGCGACGTGCTCATCGCCGACGCCAACACCGGCTGGCTGATGCATCAGGCAGCCCGCGTCGTCCGCGCCGTCAGGGACATCGACGTGTACATCGAGCAACCGTGCGAGACCTTTGAGGAATGTTACTCGATCCGGAAGATGAGTGACCACCCGTTCGTCCTCGACGAAAGCATCGACGGCCTACCGATTCTGCTCCGGGCCAACAGCCTGCAGGCGATGGACGTCGTGAACATCAAGATCAGCAAGTTCGGCGGATTGACCAAGGCGCGTCAGGCTCGCGACCTCTGTGTGTCGCTGGGGATAGCCATGACCATCGAGGACAGTTGGGGCGGCGACATCATCACGGCAGCCATCTCGCACTTGGCCCACAGCACCCCGGCCGAGTTGCTTTTCTCCTCCACCGACTTTAACAGTTACGTCACCGTCTCAATCGCCGATGATGCCCCTCAAAGGAACAATGGCCGAATGGCAGCCCCCACCACTCCCGGCCTCGGCATCACTCCCAAAACGGACGCGCTTGGCCAAGCGGTGTTCGAATCCAGCTAGTCCCCCAACTCACCAGATGCCCATAGCAGGCCTCGAGCGACCAACTTGAGAAACACAGGATCGCTAAAAGTGGCGTCAGAATGGCCGTAGGTGGTGCCAAAAACACGAGCTTTGCCATACTGATTCGTCCAAGCCACCGCGTATTCCTTACCATTACGTTCACTCTTTGAAGTGGCCAGTGCCTTGGCTTTCGGCCACATCTTTTCAATCACGTACAACTCATCCTTCGGAGTCACCCAATCGTCCGGCATGCCCTTCAGGATCGGGTGCTTCAAGGCAACCTTCTTAACCGGATAACGACTTTGATGCTCGTGACGACGACTGGTCACACCAAGAAACTGACGCCAGTCATCGGTTTTGGACGCGCGGTAGGTGTGCATCGCGCAGTGGATCACCACCGCGGGCACGCCTGCCTTATGGGCCTTGGTGATACTACGGATGTAATCCTCATCAACCGTATTGGCAAAGCACTCATTATGGACTACCACGTCGTAGCCCTTGGCCCATTCAGCATCGCTATAAAGATCAATCTTTGCCTTGGTTCCTGAGCCGCCTTCGTTGACGATCTCCCACTCAACCTTGGCCTCCTTGGTCACACCCTCTATCAACGCCGCACTCTGGAACTTATAATTGTGACAGCAACCGCCGGTGATCAGCAATGCCCTTAACGGTTTTTGCTTTTCCTCGGCTTTTGCAGATACCAAGCCAGCTGCGGCCACCAAAGTTAAAGCGCGAATTAAATGGGGAGTAATCATTTGTTTATTCATGACGCGGCCGCAGCCTGCCCGATTCACACGTCGACGTCAGTTTTATTTTCCCTTCGGTTTTTTGGCTGGCTTGCGGCGGAACTGGCCAGTGAGTTGCGGGCCGTTGTCGGATGGGAGGGATTCGTGCCATGCGATGAGTGATTTAGTAAAATTGGCAACGAGTTTTGGATGCTCATGAGCGAGGTTTTTGGTTTCACCGAGGTCGGTTTTAAGATTGTAGAGCTCTGGATCACTACCGTCGTATTCGCAGAGAAATTTCCAGTCGCTAACGCGCACGGCAAGATCAGGCAGGTCGTTGTCACCGTAAAATGAATCGCGATCAGGCGGACGGCGAAAATGGATGGGAGCCTTGCGCGAGGTGGTCGCTTGACCAAGCAGCGTGCCGGGCAGCGATTCGCCATCGAATATCACGCCCTTGGGATACGGCGTGCCGGTGAGATCCAGCAGGGTGGGCACGAGGTCGATGGCGGAAAAGACGGAGGCGCGGTTCACATGATCGTGTTTGGCAACCATACCCGGCCCCCAGGCAATGAGCGAGGATCGTATGCCGCCTTCGTACAGGTGCGTCTTAAAGCCGCGGAACGGGCCAGCGGAACCGGCGCCCTGCTCCGGGCCGTTGTCGGAGCAAACGAGCACGAGTGTGTTGTCGTAAAGCGCGGGATCACTCCGAATAAGATCGAAGAGTTTGCCGAGTTGGCGATCCATCTCCTGCAGCACGGAGTGGTACAGGCCGCGCTTGCCATCGGCCCATTTGTCCACCGGCGGCCAAAACGGACTGTGCACATCATCCGGCCAGAGATTAACATAGAAAGGTTTTTTCGCCTTCACGGCTTTTTGAATAAATGGAATCGCCTCGTCCACAAAGCCGGCGGTGATTTTCGATCGCAACATCCAGCGCGTGCCTTGGCCAAGCCGCTCGGCATCGGACCAGATGCGGCGCGGTTCCCTCCAACCCGGTTTGAGCGTGAGCGGCAACAACTTCGCCCCCATACCCTCGAAGTTTGTGAGTGAAGCATCAAATCCGTACTCGGTGATCGCCGGCGCCTCGGCCACATCACGCTGGCCGCCCATGTGCCATTTACCAAAATGCCCCGTAGCATATCCGACCTGCTGCAGTGAGCGCGCCAGCATCGGCGCCTTGGGGTCGAGCCACTGCGCCATACCGCGACGACTGTTCATGTCGCGATGCGCGAGGTACGAGGTGATGCCCCAGCGCTGCGGATATTGCCCCGTGGAAATTGCCGTGCGCGACGGCGAACAAATCGGCGAATTCACATAAAACTGCTCGAAGCGAACGCCCTCCTTGGCCAAGCGATCAATGTGTGGCGTCTTCGCGGCTTTATTTCCGAAACAGGAAAAATCCCCCCACCCCATGTCATCAATGAACACGAGCACGATGTTCGGCTGCGAGGCCTGCGCAAACAGGTGAAGAAAGCTACCAACAAGGATTGTTATGAATGGCTTCATGGTAATTAATCTGCTTTATAGTATTTAATTGGCTATAGCCCAAGGGCGGTGTGGGGGGCGGTTGGGGTTGTGCGGATGCTTTGCATTTCTGCCTTCATCTGCTTCGCGATTTCGGGGTGGCTACGTATGACATTTTGTTTTTGGTACGGATCCTTGGCCAAGTTGTAGAGCTGCGCCTCCGGCGCGTCCGGCTTGATTGCTCCGTCTTCGATATCGCTGTTGACGTGGCCGGTGAACAACTGGGCAGCAGGGCCGCCGAGCCCATGTTCGCCGACTTTCTTCGCGCCAAAACCGCCATGCCCTTTCGCGCCAATGTAGATCCAGTCGCCCTTTCTCAACGACAGGTGGGTTCTCCTAAGCGGCGCGATCAACAGGTGATCACGCACCTTGGCATTCGGCTCGCCGCTCAGCGCAGGCAGGATGTTGAAGCTGTCCTCGCCCTCGGCCTGGCCAAGCTTGCGCCCCGTGATCGCCGCCACGGTGGCGAACAGATCGACGTTGCTGACCAGTGAATCCGACACGCTACCGGCCTCGATTATCCCCGGCCAACGGGCGATGAACGGCACACGGTGACCACCCTCCCAGGCGTCAAACTTAAAGCCGAGCAGGTCGCCGTTTAGTCGGTGCCCCCTGCGCCATGCCTCCTGCCCGCCGCGGTTGAGCATCCCCCCATTGTCGCTCGTGAAAACCAGGAGCGTGTTGTCGGCAACCTTGGCTTCCCTCAACGCGTTCATCACTTGGCCAACGATCCAGTCCAACTCGTGAATAAAATCGCCGTATCGTCCCGCTTGGCTCGTGCCTTGGAAGCGCTTGGCCGGAGTGAACGGGTGGTGAATGTTGCTCGTCGCGAAGTAGAGGAAAAACGGGTTGCCGGACTTCGCTTTGGCACGAATCCAATCAGTCGCCCTGCCGGCGAAGGTGGTTCCGACTTGTTCATCGTCGTACAGCTTGTGCGCCTTTGCAGCACCGCCGATGGCGTCGGTTTTAAATTTCTCATCAAACGCCCGTGTCTCCGCCGTGTTGCCGTAGACGAATGGATCCGCTTTATCGAAGCCGACAACCCGGTGGTTTTCGACGTAAACAAACGGTGGATGACTGTTCACCACCGGCAGGCCGAAATAGGAATCAAAGCCAAGTTCCAGCGGGCCAGGCTTGAGCAAGCCATTCCAGTCTGTCGGGGATTGGGTGCCGAAGCCGAGGTGCCATTTGCCGATGCAAGCCGTGTCGTAGCCCGCGCTTTTCGCCACGTCGGCAATTGTCGTGCGAGCGGGATCAACCACCAACGGTGTCCTGAGAAAGACCGGCGACCACAAGTTGCCGCGCCGAACCGGGTAACACCCTGTCAACAGCGTGTAGCGTGAAGGCGTGCAGACGGCCGACGCCGTGTGCGCGTCGGTGAACCGCCGCCCCTGCCTGGCCAAGCGATCGATATTCGGCGTCCGAACATGCGTCGCGCCGTAACAGCCGACATCCCCATAGCCAAGGTCATCCGCATAAATGATGACGATGTTCGGTTTGGTTGCATATGCTGAACAATGCAGTGAAAGCCAAAGTAAAAGCGTAAAAAACTTTTTCATTCTTCAACTCAATCGGCGAAGGCGCGTCACCCGGCCGGTGGCGACCCATTCGGCTACGAGAATGTTGCCGTCGTGGTCGAAACAGGCGTCGTGCGGGTGAACGAACTTGCCGTCGATCCATTTCCGGGGATCATTGCGCACTCCTTTCACTGTCTTGGTAACGCGTTCGACGTCTTCGCCGAGTTGGACGACAACTTCGTTCTTTTCGTTGAGCAAGGTCACGCGCGCGTGGAGCTCGGGGACGAGCAGGAGGTTTTTGTAGGTGTCGCAGTTAGCCGGGAGACCGTAGCCCTTGAGAGTCTCTAGGTACTTGCCGTCCATGTTGAAATACTGCAGCGTGTGATGCGCTCGATCGCAGACGACTATGCTTTCCTTGCGGCCGGAACGGCGGTCAATCCAGATGCCGTGCGGCAAGTTGAACTTGCCTTCGCCCTCGCCGGGACCGCCGAACTTGGAAATCCAGTTCCCTTCATTGTCATAACGATGCACGTACCAGGAGCCGTAGCCGTCTGTAAGCAGAAAACCACCGTCATCAAGGAATGCGAAGTTCGTCGGCATAAAGGCATCACGACCCCAGCGTTTCACGCGTATTTTGTCCTCGTCCTTACGGTATACACCGCTGTCCATCGGCGCATACTTTTCCCAAATCGTCTCACCTTTGAGAGTAAGCTTGGCAAAAGACTTCACCTGCTGATAGGCGCAAACGTAAAGAAACTGCTCACTGCCCTCCGTTCGCACCTCGATGCCATGGCCACCGCCCTGGAACTGCGACCCAAAGGCTCGGATAAACTTGCCCTTCCGGTCGAAAACAAAAATGGAAGGATGATCATTCTGGTTCTCGCGCCCCTCATGGATGACGTAGAGAAACCCTTCGGCATCGATCGCCACATTGTGGGTTGTTTGCCAACTGTACCTGGCAGGCAACCGCGCCCAACCATGCTGCACCTCGTATCGATGTTCACCCTCACCTATGACAATTTGCTTGGGATTCTTGTTGGCCAGCAAAAGCTGCGGCGGCGCAACAGCAGCAACCGTGGAAGCGGCAAGGAAACGGCGACGGGAGAGTTTGGTTTTCATGGGTAAATTTGGTCGGCAGAAGTCTACGCCGCGCACTACAAGACGCAAGAGTTGGCTAAAAGTGCTTTATTAGCTACCTACTTCACCTTGGTAACGTAAGCATAGAAGGCGCCCATGGACACACCTGCTGCATTGCTAAACTTGGCCCATAATTCATCACGGCCGGGCTTTAGCTCGAGCTTGAAAGTCACGCTCCTGGCTTCTGGCTTCACTGGCAGGGTCAATTCCTTTCTGCCCAATTTCAGGTGCGCCTTTACCGCCGCAAAGGATTTGCCGGGCACCGCGCGGAAAGCCTTCTGGCCCGGCACGTCCGCACCTGCTTTCATCTCAGTGGTAATGGCGCGATTCGCTTCCTTGGGCCAACGGCGCAGTTCCACCGTGTAGGTGCCTGCACTCTTTATATCCACCGCCCAAAAACCGGTGTTACTGGGGCGCTTCTCTGCACTCCGTATATGGCGCTGATTCCATGGGGTGCTGCCATCAGCAATCCAGTCGTGACAGGTGAGGCGCGCAGGATTAGCTGCCGGATCAGAGTGGCCCAAATAAATCGCAGTCGGTTTTCCGAAGGTCGGCACCAGTTCCTCCCACCAAGCATCATAGCGTTTAGTCAAACGCTTCACCACTCCAGGATTGGCACCGGCCACATCCTTCTTTTGACCAGGGTCGACCTTGATGTCGTACAATTCCTTGCCATTGACCAGCCGCCACCGGTCGGTCATCACCGCGCTCTTGCGCCACTTGATCGGATCACGCACCCGTTGTGAATCAGTAATCAAGATGCGGTCATGCCAGTTTCTGGCCTTGCCTTCAATGAGCGGGCGGATGTTCACGCCATCAAACTTCACACCCTTGGGCGCTGGCACGCTGCAGTAATCAATCAGGGTCGGGACGATATCCACGTAGGAAGTGATCATGTCCACGTCACGCCCTTTTGTTAGCCCGCCCTTGGGCCAGTGGATGAAGAATGGCACGCGATGACCGCCATCATACTCGCTCCCTTTACGGCCACGCATGCCGTTATTGTGCACGTTCGCACCACTGGAAGTGCCGTTGTCAGTGGTGAAAATAAAGATGGTGTCCTCAGCCAACCCTTCCTTTTTCAGGAACGCTCGCATCGAGCCGACGTTGTCGTCGATATTGGAAATCATTCCGAAAAAATTGGCCACACCCACGCCCTGCTTGGCGTAAGGCGCGCTCGATTTCACCGGCGAATGCATCGGCCCATGCGGCGCGTTGGTGCACAGGTAAACAAAGAACGGCTTTTCGTCATCCTTAACCCTGCGGATGAAGCGCTTCGCGTAATCAAAAAACACATCCGTGCAAAAACCCTTCACCGGCACCGGCTTGCCATTGTGCCAGTACGATCCGTCGAAGTAGGCGTTGTCCCAATAATCGGGTGTCTGCCCCACGCCCCCGCCGCCATGTCGCAGCACTTCCTGGAAGCCGCGATCCTCCGGGCGGTAGGGATAATTGTCGCCTAAGTGCCATTTGCCAAACATCGCCGTGTGATAACCGCCATCCGCCATGATTTGCCCAATGGTCACCTCATTATCGCGCAGCATCGAGCGCCCCATGATCGTATGCCACACGCCGGTGCGGTTCGTCCAATGACCGGTGATCAGCGCCGCTCGCGTCGGCGAACACGTCGGCGCCACGTGGTAGTCGATGAGCCGCACACTCTCGGAATGCAGCTTGTCGAGATGCGGCGTCTTGAGCACCGGATTCCCGTGACACGACAAATCGCCGTAGCCCTGGTCATCGGTGATGACCAAAACCACATTCGGCCGCTTCGCCGCTTGGGCGGAAAGGGCGAAGCTCAAGACGACAACAATTGAGAGAAGAAAATTTTTCATGAATAGTGAACGCCCAAAGCAAACGGCGAAACGGTCGGTGCGTCAACCCCAACTCTCAAAAGTTAATGCAGAAATTTGGCTCCTTTAGGGTTGTGCAGGTTGGCGGTTGACCAATATCATTCCCCAACGATTTGAGAATGGAATTTAGTTGGGTGAAGAGCAATTATTTTCGACGTGCTAGCTTGTTTATCAGTCTCGTCGGCACTTTTTTTGTCGCTTGGCCAAGCGTGGGGACCGCGCAGAGCAAGCCCGATGAGGCTCCGATCGATTGGGCCAAGGCTCGTGAGTGGTGGGCGTTTCAGCCACCGACCAAGGCCGAGTTGCCAAAAATCAGCCAAGCCGCCTGGCCAAGCCGTCGCATCGACCATTTCGTCCTAGCCAAGTTGGAGATTCAAAAACTCGCCCCCTCCCCTGTCGCGGCCAAGCGCACTTTGGCTCGACGACTTTATCTCGATCTCACCGGCTTGCCACCGACATCCGCAATAATAGAGGCTTTTCTCGGCGACGAAACGAACGGCGCTTATGAAAAACTCGTCGAGCAACTGATGCAGCACACGGCGTTCGGCGAACGCTTTGCCAGCATGTGGCTCAACATCTCCCGCTATGCCGAAGACCAAGCACACCAAGTCGGCGCTAACACCGCGTTTTTTTATCCGAATGCCTACAAATATCGTGCGTGGATCATTAACGCCTTCAACAACGATCTGCCGTACGACGATTTCATTCGAAAACAACTGGCAGCCGATCTGCAGGAAAACAAAACGGTCGTAGACTTGCCTGCCCTAGGCTTCATCGGACTTGGCCATAAATACTACGATCGCAATCGCCTTGCAGTGAAAACCGAA
>Ga0187827_10005227_pt1 | contig 15477 bp, 14 predicted proteins | sample ETNtaG_39_FD_167969 | JGI IMG/M metagenome (GOLD analysis project Ga0187827, IMG submission 167969) | Marine microbial and viral communities from oxygen minimum zone, Eastern Pacific Ocean - ETNP2014_SV_150_PacBio MetaG (Illumina Assembly) | ecosystem: Environmental > Aquatic > Marine > Hypoxic...
CATCATCGTGCAGTGCGCAATTGGCCCCAGCAGGGCTAATTCCAGTACTGTTACCCCATCCAGGGGCAATGTTTTGTTCATTTTACCATCACCTAAGGCCAAAACAGTGTTTTGGCTGCTTTCCTGAGTTCCTCCTGGAATTCTGGATTGGCTATAGAAATTATAGCCTCTGCCCTCTCTCTGCGAGTCTTGTTTTCGAGGTTGACAATGCCGTTTTCGGTAATCAGATAGTCGACATAGAATGCCGGAATGGATACCACTGAACCCTGTTCTAGCTGCGGGACTATGCAGGATTTAGTTCCGCCTTTGGTTACAGACCGAAGCGTAGTGATTGAACGTCCCCCCTCTGAGTAGTGCGTCCCGATCAAGTATTCCGGTTGCCCGCCGGCTCCACTGATTGGTAGCGGCCCGATGTGGTCGATAACAACCTGCCCCAGCAGGTCTACGGCAACTGCGGCGTTTATTGAGACCATGCTCCTCTGGCGTGCAATCCGGGGCACATTGCACTGGAAGGAAATGTCATGGAACTCAAACGTGGGGTTATCGTTTGTAAATTCCAGTGCTTTATCTGTTTCCGGACCACCATAAGCCATCAAGCAGGAGGTGATAACCTTTCCTTTGCTCTCGCTCCTGTTTTTTCCTGTTATATTACCCTGTCGAACTAGCTCGACCGTCTGAGGCACGATTATTTCACTGTCAACTCCCAGGTCGTTCTTTGTATGCAGGTGTGCCCACGTTTGTTCGGACGTTGTGCCCGTACCTATCTCTATGGTATCTCCGTCGTTTATAAGGGAGGCGCAATAGGCTCCAATCACGTCGGCTATTTCAAACTCCTGCGGGTCCGGTAGTGCTATGAACTCCGACACCGATGCTGGCTCTTCCGGGGGAGCCTCTACCAGATGGTCTATCTCAGAAACACGAATTTGGTCCCCGTGTGTCCATATTAGCCTCGGGTCGACCATGGCCACTACTTTTTTGGCTGTCCTGGCTGCGGTGGGATTGTAAAATAAGGAGTGCCCAAAGCTACAAATGCCATCTCCGTTTGGTGGTGTAATCTTCATAAAGAAATAGTCAGCAGAGCAATACAGTCTGCTCCTGTCACTCGTAAAGAGCTGGCGGTCGTAATCTGTCGTGGTGCCGAGTATATATGGTACCCAATCAACCCTCTTATCCCTGACCGATTGTCTCGTGTATTTTCCGGCGAATAACTCCTTTATGCTGAATGACTTTTCATATGCAGGTTGAAACCAGGGGTAGTCTTCACTCCAGATTGCTATAAGCTTTACGTCGCGCAGTTCTTCTGCTCGCTTCGCTAATTCTAGCCCGAGCGCTTTGGGATGCAACTGAATAGGGAAAGCAACAGTCTCCCCTGACTTAACCAGCTTGGCCGCTTGTTCCAGGCTAATAAGCTTTTCTCTATACTTATCCTGCCATGCTTGCATCTATCCCTATACCTCTCGCTTGTATATTTCCATCCACAGGATACAGTGACATGCTTCCAGTGATTTTACCAACATGCTAAGCTGGCGTTACTGGCATTATCGCTTCAGGAACTGGTAGGCTATACCGTAAAGCACTATGCGGTCGAACATGATTATACTCCTTCCGCCATTGCTCAATCAATATCTTAGCCTCGGGCAATGTGGTGAATATCTCCCGGTTGCACATTTCATTTTTTTGTTCAATACGTAACAACCCTTCTAATATGCTATTTTGTTAGCAATTTTGCTGGCGAACTGTTTAGCACGCAATGGCATTGGGCGGTACCAGACGGGGCGAAACAAATCTAGGGGTGAGAACAAGGTGACGCCCGTTGATACTAGCAGTTACCAGGCGGTACAATAGCCCTGTATCTTGACATTATGATGGATTGTTTAACTAACACTTGGACTACCCACCGGTACATTTCCAGCCTCCGCTAGCTCCCGACAACTAGCGGAGTGGAGAGAAGGGAAGGGCTCGTAAGAATTTGGTCGTTTCCCTTCGGACCAGAGAGCGTTCTTCATCGAAGATTGACTGCCACTCCGGGTCTTTGGCTAAGGAGCGAAATACCTGCGCGTAGTGTTCGAGATTATCGAACGCCCAGATATCAGTAATCTCGTCCATGGTGCCAACAGCGGTCTGAAAAGCGCCAACGAGCCTCATTCCATGTTTTGTCGCCACAGGCACAAAACGATTCTCCAAATTATCAAGAAACTTAGGCACGTTGGCATGGTCGAGCTCCATGGTAACCTGCAAATAAAACATCGCTTTCACCTCCCTACGGGCAATGATAAGCCCTTGCTACCCTGACTGTCAAAATCAATTCTATGGTGCACGCTCCAGTTCCTGCGTAGGCGTTTATTGCATTTGAACTACCCAGACTGATAGTAGTACAATGATGTCAAGTATTCATCTCAGGTAAGGAAAGAAGCTAAGCGTAGTGAAAGTTTTAGGCATCTTGTGCAGTCCCCGTAAGGATGGCAATACCGAAATTCTAATGCAGGAAGCTCTGGCCAGCGCCAGGGAGGCTGGCGCAGAGGCTGAGATGTTCGCTGTACGGGATAAAGATATAAAACCCTGCGATGCATGTTATGCCTGCGCAAAGACAGGCAAGTGCCATATAAAAGATGACATGCAGGAGCTTTACCTCAAATTTCTGGAAGCCGATGGAATTATCTGGGGGACACCGGTTTTTTTCTTTAATGTTACGGCTCAAGCCAAAATCATTATCGACCGTTTATATCCCTTATATATGGATGGCAAGCTGGTTAATAAGGTCGGGGGCGTGATAGCAGTCGCCTCCAGTTTAGGGCATTCGGGTGTGCTGGACCTCTTCAATGCTATCTTTTCAGCAAGCCACATGTTTTCGGCTGGTTTTGCTTGTGGTTTTGCCAGAAGAAGAGGCGGCATCCGGAAAGACAAGCATGCCATGAAAGCGGCTGAGGAATTAGGCAGGCTGGTTGTGTTGATGCTAAAACAACAATTAAGATACCCTAGGGAGTATGATCTGTCTATATACCGGTTTGTGAGCAGGAAGTATGGCATTGACTTGTGTCCGAGTATGGGGCGGTTCGAGGAGTAGGAATGCCTTGCCGGAGCGGCTCTGGATGTCCGACTTGTTTGACGCATCGCCAACTGTTTCAGGGGTTACTTTAAGCTTTCTGTCCGTTTGAAATGCCACGGCACAGGATAGCTTACCTATGCACCCAGTCTGGTATGGGAAATCCTGATTTTAGGCTGGCCTAGCTTCCTTCGAGGGCAGCCGAATCACGGCTTTCCCTGTGGTCACCTTCGCATCGGTCTCAACATCTCGGAACCCAACATCGCACTCGACCCAGTTTTCGCCGTCAGTAAAATACTTGTTCACGACAGTCCCCTCTACGCAAAACTCGTGCCCGACTAATCCAATGCCCTTAAATCCTGCATGGAGCTCCGAGAGCCATCCTCCGGGTCCTATCCAATCCGTCACCAGTTGAGCCTGATATGCAAACATAAGAGGGCCTGGCAAGATAGTTCCGGGTAAGCCAAGACTTCTGGCAAACTCATAGTCGTGATGTGGGGCTGCAAACTCCCCTGTTGCTGCTTGAAACTTAACGACAGTGGTCGGGGACAACTCGTCGACCTTCAGAGGTGGTATCGGCTGCCCTACCGCGATATCTTCAAAATATAGCTGTTTAACGTCCTTGTGGCCCATTTCGCCTCCCTCCATTAGTAGAAAAAGTACTCCTGCACTTCAGTGCAAACAAGTTCTCCTTTCTGGTTGGTAATAGCATTCTCGATTGTGCAGAACAGACCTCGCCCCACTTTAGTTTGTTTTTCCGTTATGGCGGTTATCTTGCCGCGGCGGGTCAGGGTGTCACCTGGAAGGACCGGACACATGAATCTTGTCTCCTGCTTCGTATCGAGGGCATGCTTTACTGGCAACTTCTCCGCTAATTGAGCGATATCTTCAATATTTGCTCCTCGAGGAACAGGTTTAAATGTCCCGGGAACAAGGCAGAAAGCCGCCTGGTAAAATGTTGGCGGTGCTATAATGCCTTTGTATGGAGTCCCCGCAGCGTACTCGCTATCTGTGTATAAAGGATTATCATTACCTGTGGCCTCGCAGTATCGAACTATGTCAGTGACCTGGATTGGTAAGGTCGTCACGCCCTTGGTTTCTGTGCCAATCAACTGTGTGACTTCCTCTGTCAAAAGCTCCGCTTTTTCCTCCATGCTCACAATACCTCCTTTCCTCGACAAAAGATACGACCCGTTTCATAGCTCGCATGCAGTGGCCCATCCGCTTTCCACCGCCTCTAAAATCTTGCCTGTATGTGCAGCATCGCCCACTTTATACACTTTAGCTGTCATTCCAGCCAAAGCATCGGCCATCTCATCATTCGATTGCGAACCACAGGCGATTACTACAGTATCGTAATTCACCGCACGCTCCTCTTCATTTAGCGTAAAATCCACTATCGTCTTGGTAATATGCTTGACATCGACGTTGGTAAGCATCTCAACTCCTTGGTTCCGCAGGCTCCTCAGCAGCATAGCCCTTGCCGGAGGCCCCATGTCGCTTGCGATGCGTGGCAGTAGCTCCAATACGGTCACCTTCTTGCCTGCCCAGGCCAGATAGTCCGCTGTCTCACAGCCTACTTGACCTCCCCCAATGACCACTACCCTGGCTCCTACGCCGACCATCCTCTTTGTTAACACTTCCCTGGCAGTCAACACATTCTCTCCATCTATCCCGGAAACAGGAGGGCATATGGGCTCACTGCCAGTCGCCAACACTATGGCATCAGCTTTCACCTCCCTTATTGAGGCCAAAGTTGCTGTCCTCCCGAGTTCTATCTCGACGCTAGCCCTCTCAGCTTCTCTCCACATATACTCAATCAGGTAGTGAATTTCCTCTTTCCCGGGTGGCAGGCAGGCCATCAGCATTTGCCCACCTAATATCTCGCTTTGCTCCCACAGGGTTACAGCGTGACCTCTCAACGCTGCTATCGTTGCTGCCGTCATGCCACCGGGACCACCTCCAATCACCAATACTTTTTTGGTTGCCTTCGTTCTTTCCAGTTTACCGAGTTCAATCTTCCCTAAAGTCGGGTTAACGGCACACTTCATGTCTTGGTCATTAAACACAACCCGGTCTATGCAGCCCACATTGCAGGCTATACACGGGCGGATTTCACTAACTTTCCCTTCCGCTGCCTTACGAGGCAGTTCTGGGTCTGCAATTAAAGCTCGCCCCATGGCTATCAGGTCTGCTCTCCCCTCACGCAAGATAGTTTCGGCCAGCAACGGGTCATTAATACGCCCTGCAGTCACGACTGGAATACTTACTGCTCTCTTAACTGCATCAGCTAGGTAAACCATAAATCCCCGGGGAAAGGTCATGGGGGGCATGGGGTACGGTAATTTTGTCCACCAACTTCCGGCGGACACGCTCAAATAATCAGCACCAGCCTTCTGTAATAACCGTGCTATCTCAGTTGCCTTGTCCAGCGTAACACCACCCTCAACGAATTCGTCACCACTTATCCTGCAACCCACTACGAAGTCTTTACCTGTCTTTTCCTTGATACCCTGTATTATTTCTTGTGCAAACCTCGTCCTCCCTTCAACAGTCCCTCCATAACTATCCGTACGCCTGTTGGAGAATGGTGAAAAGAATTGACCAATAAGGTAGCCATGTGCTGAATGTAGCTCTACTCCATCATAAGCAGCCCGCTTTGCCCGGTGAGCTGCAGAAATAAAAGACTGTATTACCTGATTGATTTCCTCAACATTAAGCTCTTTTGGGATGGGACCGCCTGGACCTAATTGTACAGGTGATGGCGCTACAGCTTCTATGTCTACCTTGCCAGGAATATAACCACCTGTATGCATGAGCTGAATAAATGCTTTAGCACCACCGCCATGAATAGCCTGAGCCAGTGAGGTCAGCCCCTCAACGTAACGCTCATCATCTATGCACAACTCTCTGGATAGACCTCTAGCTTGTGGTGACACTGCTGCTGCCTCTACTATAACCAGACCTACCCCACCACTGCTTCTCTCCGTATAATAATCGATTACTCGCTGGGTAACATGCCCCTCACTGGTAGCATAATCGGTCGCCATGGGCGGCATCACAATCCTGTTTTTCAGTTCTATCACCCCAACCCTGACTGGCTTGAATAAAAGTGTTGGCTTGTTTCCAACTTCCATATCTTGCATGATTCATTACCCCTCAAAGATTCGCAGTATAGCTTATATATTTCGGCCCAGAGACTGAAAGAGCGACTGCGCATTCTCATAATATATCTTTCGTAATATCTCGGACGTGTAATCCTCGGACTCCCAGTCGCTGAACAACCGACTGTAGTCAAAAAGTGGGTAATCCGCACCAAACAGCACCCTATCTTGCAACCGTCTGGAGATGTCCCATCTAAGTTCGGGGGCGAAATATTTAGGCGGCCATCCGTGCAACTCAAACCACACATTGGTTTTGTGTAATGTAACGGCAATCATCTCGCGTTCCCAGGGCCAGGCTGTCCGGGCAGCGATGATAGTCAAATCCGGGAACTTGGCTGCCACCTCATCAACATACCGGGGATGGCAATGCTCAAGCAATAGTCCTTGGCCGCCCCGGTAACCTGCTCCAGCGGCAGTGAAGCCAACACACAATGTAACCATGGCTTTCGCCTCACTGCACATCTCATAGAAAGGATAAAACACAGGGTCCGTGGGAGGGATCCCCAGTCCTGTCGGATTTGCTATAAAACCGATTGCCCCCAGGTCCTTCAAGCACCTTTCCAGTTCACGCAGCCCCTTTAAGCCAGTTCGTGGGTCAAGGCAAACCCACCAGCCGAGTACGACATCGGGATGGCCCCTCATAAACTGACCGGCGTAGTCATGTAATTCTCGCAACTCTTCGGAGCTTACATCTATCGTAAAGCCAAAATCCAGGACCGTTTTAATATCTGCCTTTCTCAGGTCCTTGGCCATTTCTTCTTCGGTTCTGTAGAATGTCTTGATTCTGAAACGCTTATCGGCATGTTTCACTTCGTCATGAGTCCTCCAAAGGTACCCCTTCTTTGTGCTCCAGTGAGAATGCATATCAATCGCTTTCATGTCAACCCCTTCCCTTTTCATAGTAATTTAACTCTTAAACGGAATTTGAAATTGCTGAAAAAACTATATGGTGCGCTAAATTGGCTCAAAATAAAAGTCGGCGATACTCTCTATCCTCTCTTTGAACACAGGCTTAACTCTGGCTCCCTTTTGCACCTCTTCGGTTCCTTTCGGAATGACTATCGCCTTGAAGCAGCTATCGCATCCGTCCAGTTTTATCATTGCGGCAAAAAGCGGAGCACCTAACTCTCTAAACTTAGCAGCCGGAGCCGGTACGATAACACTGCACACAACTTCACCTTCACTGCCTACCCGAACCCATTCATTGGGGCAATAGCATTTTGAACAGTTAACCCTGGGGGGAAACCAGATGGTGTCACACCGAGGGCATTTAGCCCCCATGAATCTCTTATTCTCTGATAACTCCTTAAAAAATGGTGATAGCCCGCCGTAACTAAACAGGTAATGGTACTCATCTTTTATTGGAACTTCAAGAAGCTCTTTCTCATTCATCAAATCACACCTCCAGTACTATAGAGCAACACTGGGAAATTCCCGGACCGCCTATACAAGACACAAGGCCTCGACCGTTCTTTATGCGGACCTGCCGCTTGCCAGCCTCGCCTCTCAATTGTAAGGCTACCTCCCCAACACGAGAAATCCCCGATGTTCCGGCAACATGCCCGCAGCCTATCATCCCACCAGACGGATTAACCGGTATCTCACCATCTTTCATCGTTACCCCTTCATCAGATAAGTGTCCGCCTTCGCCGACTTTACATAAGCCCAGTTCCTCGTAGCTGATAAGCTCAACACCGGTCAACAGGTCGTGAAGTTCGATAACATCGAGTTCTTTGCGCGGGTTTCCGACCCCTGCCATCTCGTATGCTTTCTTGGTCGCTATGAACTGGCAGGGTATTCTTCCAAGCTCGGCATAGTTGGGAAAGTAGCTGCGCTTGGTACTGCTACCGACGCCATCGATCCAAACCACCTTATCGCTTATCTGCTTAGCTCTGTCTTCCCTTGCCAGAATCAAAGCAGCAGCACCCTCACTGTACAAACAACAGTCCAGGAACTTTAGCGGTCCGGCAATATGTGGCGATTTAAGCACATCTTCAACGGTCAGTTGCATGCCACTTTGCGCTAGGGGATTGTCCAGGGCATTTCCATGGTTTTTGACTGAAACTTTTGCCATTTGCTCCTCGGTAGGGTTGCCATATTTGTCTATATGCCCTTGCACCACAAATGCGAAGTGAGCTACCGGTGACGGTTCCACGGGTGCATCCCAGGTTGTATCCACATCTAACATTATTGCCTTCAGAAACGCTGAACTCCTTTTCTTAGTCTCCGGGTCATATAAATCCAGACCTTTTCCGGTTCCCACAACCAGCGTTATTTCCGACGTGCCAGCTAGAATCTCAGTGAATGCTGTTTTTACAGCTAATGCACCAGTTGCCGCTCCATTGTGCACCGTTACGCTGGGCTTTCCCTCCATTCCTATGTGGTCCTGCAGTATCGTTGACGCACATGCTTGTCTGATAGCGTTAACATATACGTCAGCCAACCCGTATACAACGTTATCCACCGCATCCGGACCGAGCTTAGCGTCATCAAATGCCTTGCCCACCGCCTCCGCAGCAAGCTCATAGTAAGTCTTGTCAGGATACCTGACTTTCCATGGCAACAGACCGATGCCCACTATGCCTACTCTCAATCTTTCTCCTCCTTATGCCAATTAGCTTTGTAGTATGCTGACGGATTTCGTCTCCATTAATTGCACAGCACCCTTGGAGTTTAGGGATATCCTGCTCGGAATAATCTGACGGCTCCAGTGCCTGACCAGTAGGAACTCCTGCCGGTACCCCTGGTCATTTCCTGCTGCTCTGCTAATACATGCACCGTTTATACGCAGCAAAGCTAAATCTCACGGCCAACCCGCGCACCATCGTCAATCGCTTCGAGAATAGCCCTGGGCTCGACTGCGTCTCCTATCACAAGCAGGGAGGGCACTTTGCCTTCTAGTTCCCGAGCCAGTTTGTTATCAGGTTCCCTGCCACGCTTGCCTATCCGCTTGATTCCCCACCACTTCGTGGCAGGTGACAGAAGAGTTGCCGCCATCTTCCGTAGTGGATTGGGAATCCATGATGAGGCACCAGTGGCTATAATCACAATATCTGCATCAGCCTCCTCGACTAGCTTACTATCTACCTTGACTCCACCCCTGACTACCACGCCTGCTTTCTTTAGCCGCTGAACCAGGTAGTTTCTCAAGCTAATAATTTCTTTTTGCTGAGGCGGATGAGCCGCATATAGCAATTTCTTGCCCGGCTCAGATGACTTTTCATAGATAGTTGCTTCATGGCCTCTGGCTGCCGCTGTCGCCGCCGCTTCCATCCCTGCCGGGCCACTCCCCACCACAAGCACCCTCTTGCGCGTTTCTGCTGGCTGTAGCTCGTATTCTTGCTCTCTCCCTACTGATGCGTTCACAGTACAGCGAGGATCAGAAGCGGTCCGTGATGCCTCGATGCAGTTGTTACAGCTCAAGCAGGGTGCTATGGCGTCTAGTTCACCCGATTTTACCTTATTGACCCAGTGAGGATCACAAATTAACTGTCTGCCCAGAGCTATAAGATCTGCTTTTCCATCGGATAAAACCTGCTCAATGAGTTCTATATTGTGCATGCGGCCCACGGTAATTACCGGCACGTGCACTCGTTGCTTGACCGCGGCTGCCAGGTCAACGAAGACGCCCATTGGATAACATGACCCCGGTGCAGGGGACATACCATAATGAAACGTTGAAGTCCATCGTCCCGGTCGAGGGTTATGGGCAGCGTTAACATGTGTTGGCTCCGCAGTGGTAACATGAATAATATCAGCACCGGCTTGCTCCAACTGAGAAGCTATTTCCGCAGCATCGGTTAAGCTTATCCTCAGCTTTTTACTTCTGGCGCCCAGGCGAACCGATATCGGGTAATCATCCCCAAGCGCCTTCCTCATACCGATTAAGCAATCTAAGGCGAAGCGCATCCGCCCTTGTAGATTACCGCCGTATCTGTCGGAACGGCGATTGAAAACAGGCGAGAAAAACTGGTTGGGTAGATATCCATTGGCGACATGAAATTCGACAAAATCATACCCCGCTTCTCTTATCTTAACACTCGCCTTGATATAATTCTCAGTCATGTGCTCTATCTCTTCAAGGGTCAGTGCTCGTGCCCCTTTCACCGCGGAAGGGGCTACTTGTTCTCCATCTTCCCCCCAGAGTGCCATCTGCGGCGGTATGCGGCCGTAATGTATTATCTGCCCCCCGATTTTAGCACCAAACTGGTGCACCGAGTCAGTAAGCCGCCGCTGCCCCATGGCGAATTCATCTGCTGCACCCGCCTTATTCCAGATATCATCGGATACAAGAAGGTCGGTAGCCTGGGGTGCTACAATGATAGCGCCAACCCCTCCTTTGGCGCGCTCAGTGTAATACGCCACGGCATGCCTGCCTCTGTATCCAGCGACCACACCCATTGGCGCCATCACCACCCGGTTCCGTAGCTCCATACCCTTAATCGTAATCGGCTCTAATACCTTCATACGACCTTCTTCGACCAGGATTCCCCATCTCAACGCGCAATGGGGCATTCTGGCCCTCATTCAATCTCTCAATAACTATAAAGTCACGGTATTTGGTTGTCAATCTCCTCCTCGGAGTGCCGCAGGGCTACGAGAGGGCAATTGACAGTCGGACACTAGGGCTATATTATATATGACAGGATCGAGGTTGTCGCGCAACCCTGTACTTTTTGTTGCCCGCTCAGCTACAATAGGCATCGAATATTATTGTAGTATTATCTTTTGAGAGATTATTGATTAATATACTAGCATGACTCACCCAAGATTCAGGAGGTCGAACATATGAGCAGCACAGATTTTGATGCCGTTAAGAACGCAGAACAACAATATGAGGATGAAGTAGGTAAATTTCTAGAGACGCACAAGGAGTTGCAACCTGATTATAAGACGGTTTCGGGAATACCTTTAAAGCGTGTTTATACTCCGGCTGATACTGAAAAGATAGACTACCTTAAGGACGTTGGCTTTCCCGGTCAATATCCCTATGCTCGAGGCTCGTATCTGGATGGCTACCGAACCAGGGCATGGAAGATACAGCCGTTGATTGGCTTTGACACTTGTGAAGAGACAAACCAGAGATGGCGTAATCTTATCTCCCAAGGACTAACGGGGCTCGTCCTGGATGGCTTCCCTCCTCTGTCATGCGAAGGGGGTGAGCGGGGGCAAATTTGCTACAACAGTGATGACGAACGCACGGAAGGATATATAGGGCATTGTTGTCTTGTTGTTGAGACAATTGCCGATTGGGAAAGGCTTTTTGAAGGCATAGACTTAGAGAAGATTAACGTAAGCGTCCTTTCACATCAGAGTGTTCAGTTTGCAATGTATTTAGCACTGGCAGAAGAAAGAGGAGTCGATAAGAAGAAGCTAAGAGGCACCCATGAAACTGTTACCTATGGGCTCAGCGACGGAGAAGAAGACAGGCGAGAGCAACTTGATATAATGGAATATTGTGTAAAAAACTTACCGATGTGGAATATTACCACCTTTAAGGGCAGGAATCTGCGTGATGGTGGGTGTACTGCCCCCCAAGAGATAGCTATTAATATGGCAATGGGTATTGACACTTCACGAGCGTTAATTGAGGAAAGAGGGTTGGATATTGACCAGTTTGCTCCCAGGATGGGATTTATGTTCTGTGCCAATATGGACTTCTTGGAGGAGATAGCAAAGTTACGGGCAGCGAGAAGAATGTGGGCAAGGATAATGAAAGATAAGTTCGGGGCTAAAGGCCGTTCACAGATACTCAGGTTTCATGTGCAAACTGCCGGCTCTGCTCTCACCCGGCAACAGCCACTGAATAATATTGCCCGGGCTGCTGTCCAGGGGCTGGCTGCTATCCTTGGAGGAGCTCAGTCTCTGCACCTGTGCCCCATGGATGAGAGCTATACAATACCTACAGAGTTTTCTACCCTGCTATCTATGCGTGTTCAGCAAGTCCTTTCCTATGAGACCGGGACGAGCGATACATGCGACCCCTTGGGAGGCTCTTATTTAATCGAGTCGTTAACAAACCAGCTCGAGGCAGAAGCTCAGGAGTTTTTGGACGAGGTTGAGAAAAGAGGGGGTGAACTCAGGGCAAGACAGTGGATTATAGAGCAAATCAGTAACTCAGCTTATGAATATCAGCGGCAGATAGCCTCCAAAGAGCGAATCATTGTCGGGGTAAACGAATTCACCGAAGGCGATTATCCTTATCCCTTTGAGTTAAGGGATTATGATGCTTCCATCGCTGAAAAACAGATAGCTCGCCTAAACAAAGTTCGTAAGGAAAGAGATAATACTAAAGTTGAAGCAACAAAGAAAAGATTAATCGAAGCTTTCAAAGGCAAGGAGAACATTACACCTTACTTAATTGAAGCGAGCAGGGCTTATCTCAGTGCTGGCGAAATTCACCAGTGCCGTGTTGCTGCCGTAGGTGAGGAAGCTTGCTATTCCACGGTTTGTTACGAGCATTAGGAGGTTCCAAAAGATGGCGTTAAAGATACTGTTCAGCGCTGATGAGACTGCGCATTCTATGGGCTACCACACGATAGCCGTAGCTTTAAGAGAAGTTGGGATGGAGGTCATTTTGGGAGGAGCCCAGATACCTCGTGAAATTGCGCACACCGCTAGCCAGGAAGGCGTGGATATTATTGCTTATAGAATCATGGCGGCTCATCCTCCAGTACTGGTTTCTAAATTAGTAAAGCTGTTGAAGGAGCAAGAGGATAATATCCCCATTGTTGTAGGGGGTGCCATCCTCCCCTATCAGGAAGAGCAGTTAAGTGAGCTTGGGGTGATAAAAACTTTTCCTGTAGGTTGTCTGCTTGAAGCCGTTATTAGTTTTTTTGTAGAGTTTGCTGCAGGGGATCTACTGGTAGATAACAATAGAAACTGACCAATTAAGAATCAATAGGAGGAGTAAGCAATTGGAAAAGAAGTTTAAGTTCGTGATTTATGAAAAAGAGGGGAATATCGGCAGGATTATCCTGAACAGGCCAGAAAAGCTAAATACCTTTGGTATGGGACTTGACCCGGTAGATACTGAACCTAGGCAACATATGCGTGACCTCGCCTCCGCTTTGGATGAAGTCGAAGGTGATGATGAGGTAAAGGTTGTAATAATAAAAGGTGCTGGTCGTGCCTTCAGCGCTGGCTTTGATATAAGTCGAGTATATCATGTGTATGAAGACTTCGACAAGGAGCCAGGCAAAAGGCGCCCTAGCCAGAGAGTCAGGTTGATGGTTGTTAAAGAGTGGGGGGACCTAAATCAGAGAATCCTTTTGTTCTCCAAGGTGACTATTGCCCAGGTGCATGGGCATTGCATTGGCGAAGGAAGTACAATTGCCGAACTGTGCGATATTACCATAGTCGCTGATGATGCCCATATCAGCCATGCCGAGCAAAGGCTTGGCTTTGCTGGCAGCGGTGAGAACTTAATGATGTTATTCCAGATGGTAGGCTATAAGAAAGCCAGGGCGATGGTACTTCTCGGAGAAGCTATGGATGGCAAAGAGGCTGAACGAATAGGCTGGGCGACAAAATCTGTGCCTCCGGATAAGCTTGAAGAAGAGGTAAATCAAGTAGCCAAGCAGATAGCTTTACTACCTGCTGATGGCATCGCTATTGGTAAGGCGGCAAACCATTTGATGTTGGACACACTGGGCATAACACAGGGTTGGGTACAGTCCTATCTGACTCATACATTGTTTACCAACCTGAGATTTGAGTCAGGCGAGTTTAGCTTCATCAAAGAGAGAAGAGACATGGGAGCAAGGACATCTTTTCACAAGAGGGACGAGAGGTATTTGAAAGATTAGGGAAGAGGATGATATTTCGCAGCAAGTCATGTTCTACCTGTCGGACCTGCTCGCAATAACTCATCGACAGGAATGATAAAGATCGATGATTTATTCTGTATATAAAGGCACTTTCTTCGCCTGTGCAGTTATATACTCTCTGTGTCAATGGCACATTGGATGGTGAAGCGGGATGGTCATTATGTTCCGGGTGCTATTATAGCTTGAACTTCTCTGAAAAATATGTACGCTTTACATTCATCGCCTTGCTTTGTGCCCATGATTCCAGACCCATCTTCTTTATCAAGCACAAATTAAAAACCTTGGTATTATGAGGCACTTCAGATGCTCTGTCTGCATAAGGATGAAGATGGTCACAGGGAAAATCAGAACAGTCACAATAAAAACTGATGTCTTTTCTTGCGATGCATTTATAGACATTGCATGGTTCGCTCCAATTATGAAAAGCTGGTTTCCCCTTTTCGTCGTGACATCCGTGGCATATCGCCTGTTCAAAAGTAATCGCCATATTTCTGGAAAGCTTTGCTCTCAGCTCTTCGTTCTCACCCGCTAAGTACATGGGGCAATTAAAACAATCTAGTCCACATGGCGCCGTCATTTGCTGTTAGTCCATGATGTCCCCCGCCATTCCCATTCTTTTCACATGCTGGAACTCGAGATTAGATCTCTTATTCTACGATTTCAGTATTTTACAAAAAGGAGACTGTTTATCCCGCTCGACAAAACAGCCTGAAGTGCAATGGGGGAATCTTGACAGAGGTAATTGATATGGCTAAAGTGTCCATTAGCAGGTGATATAACAGATTCTGATGACGCATAACGGGGAGAGTTAGATTAAGCTCTGTACGAATAGTTGGCGGGAGTACCTTTACTAAATCGGGGTGATTAAGCGATAACATTTTCAGGTCATGGGGGGGGGAAGTATGACGTTGGCGCACTTGTTCCAGCCGATGCAAATAGGCGTGATGCCGGTGAAAAACAGGATAATGATGGCCCCAATGGCTGCCCCCCCGGTCGATGAAGAGGGCTATGTAACGCCTGCTCTCATGGCGTATTTCACTGAGAGAGCCCGGGGTGGGCCGGCGATGATTACAATAGGTGCCTCTGCAGTAGAACCAAGTGGCCTACCATTGCGCGGTCTCGTAGTTCTGTGGGACGATAAGTTTGTCCCCGGACTGCAGAAAATGGTGAGCGCCGTACATGAGCATGATGTTAAATTTGGAATAGAGCTGGTACACGCCGGGGTACAGTCAGCAACGGCTCAGGAAACAAAGGGGCCGTCAGCTGTTCCAGCCCTAGCTTTAGCGAAGGGAGTGCCAAAGGAAATGACGAGGGAGGAAATTAAGGAATGTGTTAAAGCCTTCGGAAGAGCGGCGGAGCGTTGCACAAGGGCGGGGTTTGATTACTTGGAAATCCACGCTGGCCATGGATACCTCATAAATCAATTTCTGAGTCCTTACTT
>Ga0187827_10005229_pt1 | contig 15473 bp, 14 predicted proteins | sample ETNtaG_39_FD_167969 | JGI IMG/M metagenome (GOLD analysis project Ga0187827, IMG submission 167969) | Marine microbial and viral communities from oxygen minimum zone, Eastern Pacific Ocean - ETNP2014_SV_150_PacBio MetaG (Illumina Assembly) | ecosystem: Environmental > Aquatic > Marine > Hypoxic...
ATATTTCAAACAATCTGAGGTTAGCAATTAAATTTAAAACTGATGGAATTTATATACCTTCATTCAATAAAAGAATAACTTTAAGTAAAACAAGTCTAAACAAAAACTTTAAAATTATTGGATCAGCTCATAATCAAATGGAAATTAAAAAAAAAATAGACCAAGGGTGTGAAGCAATATTTTTATCACCCATATTTAGAATTGAAAAGAGTAGAAAATATTTAGGAGTTTGCAGATTTAAATTATTAACTCTCAAATATAGGAGGAAGTTTATTGCTTTGGGAGGAATAAGAAAAAAAAATACAAATATTTTAAAAATGCTAAATATCTATGGAATGGCTGGAATAAGCCTCCTAAAAAAAAACCGGCCTAATAATTTAGGCCGGTTTTTATAAATTTGCTTAATTTAGCTCTTAAAACGCAATTGATAGATTGATTTCGGAATGCGTATCACCAAGTGCAAATATACTATTTTTGCTCTTACCTCTAACTTGGTTACGAGTTCCTTTCAAAGCTACAGGACCCAAGTTCAGTGCCGCAGACCAACCATGATATCTTTGAGTTTCATATTCAAACTCTTCGTAACCCAATGCTTGATCATGCGTTCCATCACCTGTATGAGTAGCCCAACCTACTTGAGCTGTTGGTGCTTTTCTATTTCGATCATTGTATCTATATGTGTCATACGCTACACCGTAACTAAGAGACAAAGTATCACCAAATACTGCAGCAATACCACCTACAATCGATCTTTGATTCATGATTGCGGATGCTTTGGTTGTTGCATGGTTCTTAAAAGTTGCCTGAGTTCCAAAATGTAAAGGACCCAATTGCAGTTTTGTAAACATGGTGCCGGCATAAGGATTATGCTTAAGCCCATTACCACACGAAGCAATAGAACCATCTACTCTATGAGGATTCGTATCATAGTTTAGTGTATTATTACGTCTACAAGTCACCTGATGTAATTCCATCTGACCAGCTACACCCCATCTAAAACCAAAATGCGCTGCATCGTAGTCAACGAAATCAATAACTGCATCTATTCCACCTTTTGCAGAGCCAGCTCCACCTGATGTTGCTCCATCAGATGTATGACCATCGCCCATTCTAGAAGCATAAGATAATGAAAATCCAGTACCAGCAACAGGTGCCTTAATTCCTAAAGTAACCACACCTTTAGAAGCTGAAACTGCTCCAACATCAGATATCCCAGTGCTTATTCCATAATCTACTTCTTCCCAAGCTGTCGGCACAATATTATCAACCGCATTCGCGCCTGTACCTCCACCTCCAGAATCATAAGTAAGGGTCGCTATACCACCCATATTTATGGCTATGCTTGCACTCGATAGATCTGCTCCATCTGTCCAACCGATATTAGTAGCCCACGTTACACTGCCACCATCAGAAATATCTCCACCAGCACCAAAACTAATATTCTTTTTTACTCCAAGTTTGTTACCAGCAGTTTCATTATGATTGAGGTTTGTATAACTCAACTCATAGACACCAGAAACTGACACCCCACCTGCCTGTGCGGCAGATAAAGATACCAGTGTACCAGCAAGAGCCGATATGCCGATGTTTTTCAATTTACTCATAAAAAATACTCTCCTTTCTTTTCTATGTTAAATTAAAATGACATCGATAAGTTTAGCTCTCTATTATCATCATCGTTTGACGTACCATTCATGTTAGTACCTGAGTTATCAGTGAACTTGATAGCCATAGGACCAATGTTATATGCTGCAGAAATACCTTCGTATTCTGACTGATTATAAGATCCTCCATAGCCTGAAGTTTCACCATACTGATAAGATACTGACAATGAATCATTTACATTAAACGATACTCCGTAAACGTCCGTGTCATAAGTTTTTGTACCATCATCAATATCAGCTGTTTGGTAACCAACAGATAGTGGGCCATATGCATAAGTAGCAAAGAAAGTTTCTTCATCTAAATCTTTGTTTCCCGCTTTGCAATCTTCGCATGTTCCTATAACACCACCGACTCTAAGACCGGGTACCATTTCCGGACTCCAATCAGCAGCGAACTCCCAACCTTTTTTACCAGAACCTTCGTTAGTTCCGCCATCAGCATTAGACGCAGCACCACTTCTTGGTTGATACGAACCACCAAGTTGCAAACCTGAAAATTTAGGCAGTTTGTAAGTAATTGATCCAGAAGGGTCAATCGCGCTACCACTCAGTTTCATACCCGTATCCATACCAGCGTCAGCTTCTTCAAAAGCTTGCGGTACAACGTTGTCAAGTGCACTTCCAAAATCTTTTCCTGCATCTTGGTCAACTATTATAGTTCCTAATGAACCCATACCAATAGTAAGACTAGAACTTGCCCATGCCGCTGCATCAGAAAGATCATGCATTACGGATACTGTCCAACCATTGTCCAGTTCACCCGAACCTTTAAAGGTAATGTCTTTACCCATACCAAGAGGATTACCAGTCATCTCTGTGCTATCCTTTTGGACATAAGATAATTCAGCAGTACCAGTCACCGACAATGAACCTGCTTGAGCAGCAGATACAGAAGCCAACGTTCCGGCAAGAGCTGTAATACCTATTTTCTTTAAATTATTCATAAGTTTCTCCTTTTCTTTTAATAATTAATTATTATGAATGGTGCACAAATATCACGAATAACCGCTATATCCTTGAAGCAATTCCAATAAATACTATATTTTTTATCAAACGTTGCAAAAATGTCACTAATACTGAATACTAATAAATACAATAAATTAGCCATTTTTTTAGGCAACTAAATTTATATTAATGTAAAAATTGTATTAAGGTTAGATTCATTTGATATTTATGTCTAACTACATATTAAAAGAAAAAAATGAATTATCTTAATTTAATAAAACCTATTTTACCGATTTTGTTTTTACTATCATTTCTACTAACTTCTTGTGGAATGCTTAAACCCAGCGATGCCAGAAAAGTAAGCCCAAACGTTGATGAAAGAGTTCAGCAAGCTATTCAAGAAGGAAGGGGATTTAGTCTCGGAAAAGCGATGGGAAAGGGAGGGACAAATTTTGAATTTGCTTCCTCTAATGAATTATGGAGAGCTTCATTAGAAGTTTTGGACTTTCTTCCTCTCGCAAACGTAGATTACTCTGGAGGAATTATTATAACAGAATGGTACAGTGAGGGAACCTCAAATGATGAGGCAATTAAAATCACAGTAAGATTTTTATCTAACGAGATCAGGGCAGATGGTCTTTCTGTAATTATCCACAAAAGAGTCTGTAATAAATTTCAACAATGTACAACGGCCAAAATTAAATCAACCTTGGAAGAAGAGGTAAAATTAGCAATTTTAAAAACAGCTACTTTGCTTGAAAAAGGAAAATACCAAAAAAACAAAGAGGAATATATTAAGAAATACGGAGATAGTGAACCTAAAAGACCTAGCAAAAAACACGGAGATAACTAATAATTCTCAAAATTATAATCAAATAAGTGAATGCAGAGATATAACTTTAAAACTGCTGAAGAAAAATGGCAGAAAATATGGAAAGAAAAAAAGAGTTTCAAAACTTCAATAAAAAAAAATAAAAAAAAATTTTATTGCCTAGAAATGTTTCCTTATCCCTCGGGCAACATACATATGGGACATGTAAGAAATTATACCATAGGCGATGTCCTCGCTAGATATAAAAAATTAAATGGATTTAATGTTCTGCATCCAATGGGTTGGGACTCTTTCGGAATGCCCGCTGAAAATGCTGCGCGAGAAAATAATTTACATCCAATGATCTGGACAGAAAAAAACATTGAAACAATGAAAAGACAATTAAAGCTCTTGGGTCTTTCAATTGACTGGGACCGAGAAATTTCCACCTGCAATCCCAAGTATTACAAGCATCAGCAAAAGTTTTTTTTAGAAATGTATGAAAAAGGATTAGTAAAAAAAAAAGAAAATTATGTAAATTGGGATCCTGTAGACAAAACTGTCTTGGCCAACGAGCAAGTTATTAACGGAAAAGGTTGGAGGTCTGGAGCAATTGTTGAGAGAAAAAAACTTTCACAATGGTTTTTTGAAATTACAAAATTTTCACAACAACTTTTAGATAGTTTAGAAAAATTAGAAAATTGGCCCAATAAAGTGAAATTAATGCAAAAAAATTGGATTGGAAGATCTCTTGGATGCGAAATTAATTTTGAAATACTAGGAAATGATCAAGTTAAAACAATAAGTTGCTTTTCAACTCGACCAGATACATTATTTGGATTATCTTTTTTGGCAATATCTGTTGATCACCCCGTGTCTAAATATTATGAAAATAGTAAGGAATTTATTGATTTTAAAAACGAGTCTTCAAAAACTGGCACAACCGAAGAGGCACTGGCTAATGCAGAAAAAATTGGTTTTAAAACAAATCTAATTGCCATCAATCCTTTAGATAAAAATATGCAAGTTCCAGTTTACATAGCTAATTTCGTCTTAATGGACTATGGTTTGGGTGCAATCTTTGGATGTCCCGCTCACGACCAAAGGGATTTGGATTTTTCTATAAAATATGGGTTGCAAGTAAATCCCGTAGTTTTGCCTCCTAATGAAGATAAAAAAAAATTTAAGATAGATAAACAGGCGTACACAGAAGAAGGAGAAATAATAAATTCAAAATTTTTAGATGGTTTAAGTGCTCCAGATGAGTCTGTATTAAAAACTATTTCGATATTAGAAGAAAAAAATGTCGGAAAAGGAAAAATCAATTTCAGACTTAAAGATTGGGGTATCTCAAGACAACGTTACTGGGGCTGTCCAATCCCAATTGTATACAATAAAAATCGTGACATTATTCCTGTTCCTAAAAAAGACCTACCTGTAACTTTACCTAATGATGTAGATTTAAACTGTAAGGGAAATCCTTTAGATCAACATCCGGCATGGAAGTACACAAAAATTAATAACGAAGAAGTTATTAGAGAAACTGACACCTTGGATACTTTTGTGGATTCATCATGGTATTTTTTAAGATTTTGTTCTCCACATAATTTAAATTATGGATATAACAAAGATGACCTAGACTATTGGATGCCTGTTGATCAGTATATAGGAGGTATAGAGCACGCAATCTTGCATCTGCTTTATTCGCGTTTTTTTATGCGCGCAATCGCTTACAAAAACAAAAATTTCAAATATATCGAACCTTTTTCTGGACTTTTTACTCAAGGAATGGTTTGTCACGAGACTTATAAAGATGAAAAAGGCAGGTGGCTTAACAAGGATGAAATTGAATTAGTTGATGAAAAAACTTTTATAAAAAAGAAATCTAGAGAAAAAGTAATAGTTGGTCCCTCAGAAGCTATGTCCAAATCAAAAAAAAACATAATTGATCCAGAAAATGTGATTCAAAAATTTGGTGCTGACGCAATAAGATGGTTTATCCTATCAGATAGCCCTCCAGGTAAAGATATTCAATGGTCTGAGGAAGGAATTTCTTCTTCATTTAAATTTATTCAAAAATTATGGAATTTAAATTTAAATATAATTGATAGAAAAGACAAAAAAATGAATGGCAATGAAAATAACAAATTAGAAAAATATACTACTAAAATGTTTTTTAATATAAATAAGAATTTAGAAAATTTTCAATACAATGTAGTTATTGCTAATTTTTATGATATTTATAATAATTACATCACTTTCATTGACAATCAAAAAATCTCAAGTGATTCTATAAAAAAAAATTTTGAAAAAATTTTAGTCTTGATAATGCCAATTTTACCTCATTTTGCCTCAGAATGTTTGACAATGTTAAATCCAAAATTAAATCTAGAAAATATTTCTTGGCCCATTTATGATAAAGTTTTAATGGAAGATTCTGATTGTAACATTGTAATTCAAATCAATGGAAAAAAAAGGAGTTTAATTAGGTTGCCAATTAATTCTGATGAAAATTTTGTAATAGAAAAAGCTAAACTAGAATCAAATATAAAGAAATATTTGATTAATAATAATATTAAGAAGCAGATTTACGTTAAAAATAGACTTATTAATTTTATAATTTAAATGAATAAATTTAAAAAAATTTTTATATTTCCTATATTCTTTTTGTTTTTTTTAAGTTGTGGTTACACACCTATTTTTTCTAAGAAAGACGTGAATTTTAGTATAGAAAACATTAAATTTTTAGATGACAAAAATGTCAAAAAAAAAATTAGCCACTCACTATCCAATTATAGAAATAAACCTGACAAAGAAAAAAAAGTATCATTAATCATCAACAGCTCAAAAAAAATAAACGTTGCTTCAAAAAACTCTAAAGGAGAAGCTCATACAAATAGAATTAATATTGATGCAAGCGTTAAAATAATTTTATCAGAAAATAGTTTTTTTATAAAAAATTTCAGTAAATCATCAATATACACTGTTATTAATAGAAAATCTGAACAAAAATCAATTGAAAATAAATTAACTGAAAATTTGTCAAGCGAAATTGCCCAACAAATTATTTTTGAAATATTAAAAAATATTAAATAAAAAAATTAAATGTTAATAAAAAGTTACGAAATTTTGAAAAAAGATATAAGTTTTTTAAATTCCTTTCTGATTTATGGTGAAAATACCGGTTTGAAACAGGACATAGTAAAATCTGTGATTAAGTTAAAAGAAAAAAAAAACATAAAATATAAAAAATTTAAATTTGAGGAAGAGGAAATAATAAAAAATCAAAATGATTTTTTTAATTTAATTTTTTCTAGTTCTTTATTTGATAAAAAAAAAGTTATTTTTGTCAACAGAACAACTGATAAACTATTTAATTTAATCAGTGAAATATCAAAAAAAGATATTAAAGATATTTTAATTTTTTTTGAAGCTGGCCAGTTAGAAAAAAAATCAAAAATTAGAAATTTATTTGAAAAAGATAATAATTTAATATGCATTGCATGCTATCAGGATAATAATTTTGATCTCATAAAAATTATAAACGATGAAATTAAACAAACAAAAATTAAGTTATCTACAGAATCAATCAACTTGCTGATTGAAAGGGCAAACGGTGATAGAAATAATTTAAGAAATGAAGTCAACAAACTGAAAAGTTTTGCTCTTGATAAACAAATGATTTCTTATGATCAGATAAAAGAATTAACTAATATGGTTGGAAATTATCAAAATGATTACATTGTCAATATATGCCTAAACGGGGATAAAAAAAAATTGCACAAAATACTTAGAGAAAATAATTTTTCTTTTGAAGATTTTTTAATTTTATTAAAAATATTTAGCAATAAAATACATCGCTTACTCAAAATAAAAATTTTGAATCGTTTGGAAAAAAATTTAGATCAAATATTTAATCAAATAAGACCTCCTATATTTTGGAAAGAAAAAGAGGATGTTAAAAAACAGGTCAGGTTATGGAATGAAAAAAAATTAAATTTAATAATTAAAAAAATTAACGAAATAGAATTAAACTGTAAAAAAAATCACGAATTATCTACCAATATCACACTTGATTTCTTATCGACTGTTTGTAGTGAAGTTAATAATTATTCTTAATAATATTTATTAATCTGTCTAATTGTTCAAGATTTCTGTATTCAAAGGAAAGTTTTCCAGAATTATTTTTATTATTTTTTATTTCTACGTTGATTCCCGTCTTATCTACTAAAGATTTTTCCAAATTTAAAATGTTGCTGTCTTTTGAGGGTACAACTTTTAAATTTTTTTTATTTCTTAATGCTCTGACTAAATTTTCAGATTGTCTTACTGAAAGTTTGTTCTCCACAATCTTTTTCGCTATTAGTGCAGCATTGGGAAGACCAATTAAAGTTCTTGCATGACCTGTCGAAATTTTTTCACTTTCAACATAAGAAATAATCTCTTTTGGAAGCCCTAATAATCTCAATGAATTTGCAATATAGCTTCTGCTTTTACCAATAAATTTTGCTAATTTTTCTTGATTATACGAAAATTCATTTATTAGTCTTTGATACCCTTGGGCTTCTTCAATTGCATTCAAATCTTGTCTTTGAACATTTTCTACAATTGCAAATTCCAAGGACTTTTCATCATCAATGTCTAAAATAATAACAGGTATTTCATTTAATCCAGCATTTTGAGAAGCAAGCCATCTTCTTTCACCGGCAACAATCTCAAATTTACCTTCCAAGCTTTTATTTGATCTAACAATAATCGGCTGGATTACACCGTTTTCTTTAATTGAATTAGTTAGCTCTTCCAGACTTCCTTTATTAAAAACTTTTCTGGGCTGTAAACTATTTCCTTTTATATCATTAATTGCAAGTTTTGTAATATTGGTTTTACTTTTCGTATCACCAAGTAAAGATGATAATCCTCTTCCCAAACCCTTTTTGAATTTAATTGTATTCATCAAGCTGCGCTTTCTAAAAATTTATCCTGATTAATAAATTCCTCAGTAAAATTAAAATAAGATTTACTACCAGGACAATTTTTATCATAAATTAAAACAGGTATTCCGTGTGATGGTGCTTCAGATAATCTAACATTTCTTGGGATCACAGTATTATACACTTTTTCTTTAAAATAATTTCTTGCTTCTGTTTCTACCTGTGATGATAGTTTGTTTCTCTTGTCAAACATGGTTAATAAAATTCCCCTAATTCCAAGATCTGAATTTAATCGATCTTTTATTCTTTCAATTGTTTTCATTAACTGAGTTAAACCTTCTAGAGCAAAAAACTCAGTTTGGAGAGGAACTACTAAGGAATTTGAAACCACCAAAGCCATCACTGTTAATAAACTCAATGAGGGTGGGCAGTCGACGAAAATATAAGAAAATTGACCATGATTTGCTTTTAAAAACTGGCTTATTTTTTCCTTCAAAAAGAATGCTCTTTTACTATCACCAGCTGTTTCGGCTTCTAATCCCGAAAGTTCTACGTTGGAAGTAACAATCTTTAAATTTTCAACATTGGTATTTTTTATGACGTCTTTAAATTCTTTGCTTCCAATTAACACTTCATAAATTGTATCTTTCGAATCTATATTTGAAAGACCAAGTCCGGTTGTTGCATTGCCTTGTGGATCTAAATCGATGACTAAAACTTTTTTATTTTGCATCGCAAGTGCTGCTGCTAAATTTATGACCGTTGTGGTTTTACCTACTCCACCTTTTTGATTGATGATAGAAATGATTTGGTTTTTGATCAAATTTTTTTTCTAATTTTTTTTATGTTTAATATTAACGAATCATCACTCGTTACACTCTTTCGTTCCTTATACTCAAATTTCCAAACCTTGGAAGCATCTAATAAGGCCTGTTTCCCGTTTTTCCCTGAAAATAAAATTAAATTTTCAAAATTTCTAAAATTTTCTGTTACAATTTCAAAAATTGACTGAACTGGCTTAAAAGCACGAGCAACAATTGTATCGACCTTCAAATTTTTCTGCTCTAAAATATTTTTCTCTAAAACTAAAACATTTAAATCTAGTTTTCTTGCTACTTTAGACAAAAACTGGCATTTCTTTGGACTCTTTTCATATAAATCCATTCTAACTGGAGATTTTATTTCCCTAAACAGTATTGATAAAACAATTCCTGGAAATCCAGCACCTGAACCTAAATCAGCACAGATTTTACTTTTTTTATCAATAAAATCAATGATTTGAGCGCTATCTAATATATGTCTTGTTTTTACTATCTTTTCTGTTGATTTACTTATAAGATTTAATTTTTTGTTGTTTTCTAATAATAAGGATTCATATATATTTAAACTCCTAATTGTTTCACGTGAAACTTGTAATAATTTCATCAATTTTTTGTGATTTTGGCTCTTTAAAGCCATTTATGTAGTTCTTCTTAAGGATTTTCGTTTAACGAATGATAACAATATATAAACGGCAGCAGGAGTGATGCCATCTATTCTTAACGCTTGACCCATTGTTTTTGGCTTTATCTCTTTAAATTTTGATTTTACCTCATTTGAAAGACCATTCAAACAGTCATAATTCATATTATTCGGTATGATTAAATTTTCATCCCTTTTGAAGGCCAATATATCAGCCCTTTGTTTAACTAAATAACCTCTATAATGGGCATTTACTTCTATCTGTTCATCAATTTCATCAGAATATTTGATAATTTCAGGCCATATTTCTCTTAATTTTGAAATGCTAACTCCTTTTTGACCTAATATTTGATTTGCAGTTCTAACTACTCCGTCTTTCGCTATTTTTATACCTGATTTTTCTGCTTTGGAAGGCGAAAGTGATAATTTATCCAATTTTGATGAAATATTTGTTATTTTTTTCATTTTATCTCCAAAAATACCCATTCTGCCTTCGCTAACCAACCCAATTTTATCTCCTTTGGGCGTTAATCTCTGATCAGCATTATCAGCCCTTAAAGATAATCTATACTCAGCTCTAGATGTAAACATTCGGTATGGCTCGGCAACACCTTTTGTAACCAGATCGTCTATCATAACTCCAATATATGCATCGGATCGATCTAATATAAATGGTTCTAAATTTTTTAAAGAGAGCGCCGCATTGATTCCAGCAATCAAACCTTGTGCTGCCGCTTCTTCATAACCCGTTGTTCCATTAATTTGACCTGCAAGAAATAAATTTTGAATTTTTTTTGTCTCCAAAGTTAGAAATAGCTCCCGAGGATCAACATAATCGTATTCTATTGCATATCCTGGTCTAATTATTTTAACATGCTCTAACCCATTGATTTTATTAAGTATTTCAGCCTGAACATCTGCTGGTAGAGAAGTTGAAATTCCATTTGGATAGATTGTGTGATCATTTAAACCTTCAGGTTCTAAAAATATTTGGTGACGATGCTTGTCTGAAAATTTCACAACTTTATCTTCAATCGACGGACAATACCTTGGACCAATTCCCTTGATACTTCCTGAGTACATTGCGCTTCGTTTTAAATTTTTAGAAATAATTTTGTGAACTACTTCATTCGTATAAGTCACCCTACATGAAATTTGTTTGTTCAAAATTTTTTTTGATAAAAAAGAAAAATAATATGGATCTTCATCTGCCTTCTGTTCTTTTAAATTATCAAAATTAATTGTTCGTCCATCCAACCTTGGAGGTGTTCCAGTTTTTAATCTTCCAATTTTAAAATCATATTTTTTTAATTGCTCACTTAAGCCTGTTGATGGTTTTTCATTAAATCTTCCAGCTGGAGTTTGCTCTTTGCCAACATGAATTATTCCATTCAAAAAAGTTCCTGTTGTTAAAATTAATTTTTTGCAAAATACCGTTTTCCCAGACTGAGTTTTAAACCCAATTATGTTATTTTCGTCAAAAATGAATTGAATTACGGGGTCAGGAAAAACCCTTAAATTACAATAACTTAGGAGCTTTTTTTGCATAAATTTACGGTATAAAGCTCTGTCAGACTGTGTTCTTGGACCTCGTACAGCTGGTCCTCTACTTTTATTTAACAATCTAAATTGAATTCCAGACTTGTCTGCCACATCACCCATAACACCATCAAGGGCATCAATCTCTCGGACAAGGTGACCTTTACCAAGTCCTCCTATTGCAGGGTTGCAAGACATCTCTCCAATGGTTTCGATCTTGTGTGTGTATAAAGCAGTATTAACACCTAACCTAGCTGATGCTGCAGCTGCTTCACATCCTGCATGTCCGCCACCAATTACGACGACATCAAATGATAAATCGAAACTCATCCTTGGAATCTATAGATGATCTTAATATTTACAAGAAAAGAGATATTCTTTGTTTGATTATTATTAATTTTTAACATTTTAGTAGATTATTATTCAAAATAACCAGCAAAATGAGGTTTATTTACCAATGCAAAAATCGTTGAAAATACTGCCTAAAATCTCTTCTACATCCACTTTCCCGACAATCATTCCAAGATGACGGGTTGCTAATCTTAAATCTTCTGCAGCTTTATCAAATTCTTTACTTCCATTTTTATTTTTAAAATTTTTTAAATGAGTGAGGCATTGTTTAAGATGTTGTCTGTGTCTTTCTCTTGTAATTAAAATATCTTCATGACTTATAAATTTATTTTCTAATTTTTTTTTTATTTTTGAAATCAGTTTATCTAGGTTGGAATTATTTTTTATTGAGATTAAAACATGATCATGTCTTTTTAAATTTACATTTAGGTTTCCATTTAATAAATCAGATTTATTTACTACCAATATAGCATTTTCATCCATTAAATCCTTCAAAACCCCTGTAAAATCAACGTTTTTTACGTCTACAATAACTAGCTTCAAATCTGCATCTTCGGCACGATTAAGCGCTAATTTAATTCCTTTTTTTTCTATTTCATTTTTAGAATTTCTTATTCCTGCTGTATCTGAAACTACTACCGGATAACCGTCTAAATTTAAGTGAGTTTCAACTACATCTCTTGTTGTGCCTGCTATTTCGGAAACAATCGCTACATCTCTTTTTGAAAGATAATTTAACAGACTAGATTTACCAGCATTGATAGGTCCAACAATTGCAATTTTAAATCCTTCTCTAATTCTCTCTCCAACTTTTTGATCATCTAAAATTTTTTCAATTTCGAATGAAACCATTTCTGAAGTTTTTTGTATCTCAGATAAAATATTATTTGGCAAATCTTCATCTGGAAAATCTATTTTTGCTTCAATATGAGATAAAATTTTTAAAAGTTTTTCTCTCCAGGAATTAAATTGATCTGAAGATTTTCCACTCATAATTTTGATTGCTTGTTTTCTTTGAATTTCTGTTTCGGATGAAACTAAATCTGCAATACTTTCTGCTTTTAATAAATTTATCTTTCCGTTTTGAAATGCAATTTTTGTAAACTCTCCAGGCTCAGCTAATCTACAATTTTTAATTTTTGAAATTGATGAATGCAAAGCACTGACTACGGCTCTACTACCATGCACATGGAATTCCGCTAAATCCTCGCCTGTGTAGCTGTTTGGCCCTGGAAACCATATAATTACCCCTTCATCTATGAGCTCATTTGTGTCGATTTTATTGAACTTTTTGAGGGTTGCCACTCTTGGGGATGGCAAATTCTCGCCAGTGATTTGTTTTATCACCTCGGATGTATCTTTGCCCGACACACGTATTACAGCAATGCCCGAGATTCCAGGCCCAGATGAAAGCGCATAGATAGTCATATTAATTTAGTATAGCTTGAATCATTTATATTGGAATTAATTAATTTTGATGAATTGTTTGCCATTTAAAACTAAATTTAGTTGGATTAGTGCTTTTGAAATAAAAGATAAAATATTCAAGGTTAAATTTGGAAAGCACAAAAATAAATCTATTACTTAAAATTTAAAAAAATTTAAAACTCATGGAAATAATAGTTTTACAACACATAAAAGTTGAAGATCCTGGATACATTAAAGACTTAATGCTTGCTGACGGTTGGAAATTAACAACTATAGAATTAGACAAAGGTGATAAAATTCCAAATAATTTGGATAATTTTGATGCCATGTTTTGTATGGGCGGTCCTATGGACACCTGGATGGAAGCAAAATATCCTTGGCTCATCGAGGAAAAAAAAAGAATAAAAGAATTTGTTATTGATAATAAAAAACCTTTTCTTGGCTTTTGTTTAGGATGCCAGCTTTTAGGTGAGGTAGTTGGAGGCAAAGTAATAAAATCAGATCCTTCCGAAATTGGCATTATGAATGTTGATTTTTTAAAGGATAAAAAGAAAGATACTCTTTTTTCTACGTTTCCTGATAAAATCAAAGCTCTACAATGGCATTCATATGAAGTAAAAAATCTTGAAAATAACAAAGATATAACTTTACTAGCATCATCTCCAACAACTACATATCAAATTTTTAAATACCAAAATCATGCTTATGGAATTCAGTTTCATATAGAAGTTAAAAACAATACAGTTACAGATTGGGGATGCATACCTGAATATAAATCTGCTTTAGAAGCTCAGTTTGGCGATGGAGCTCTAGAAAAGTTTGATCAAGAAGCTAAAGCAAACATGAAACAAATGAACAATTTTTCGACTATTTTATATTCTAAATTTAAAAGCGGAATTTTAGGATATTAGTTTAATGACAGACTCTTAAAAACTATTTTCTTTTTTTTTCCAAATTATTCCTGGCATCAATTCAACTAATTTTTTCAAAAAATCTGACTGTAAATCTTTGTTTTTTAATTTATCCGAAAATTCTTGATTTCCAATAATTGAAAAAAGTTCGCTTAGAAGATTAAACGATTTTTCAGTCTGATGAATTTGCAAAGATATTATTAATGCATCGATTGACATATATATATTTTGATCAAATTTCAATAATTTAGCTCTTAGATAAAGATAATCTGGGTCATGTTGATATGTTGGGGAAATGGCTATTAATTCTTTCCTTGCTAAACTTTTATCAACAGTATTTAAATAATTATCGATTTCTTCAAATTTTTTTTTATCCATTATCAATTACTAATTTAAAATTTTCTTGATATTTTTTTTTAATATCGCTCCACCAGTTTTTACAAATATTTGATTGTTCCATTAATTTTTCTTTATTATCATTCATAAAAAGAATTGTCTCTTTTGCTTCTTTCCAAAATTTTACTTTTAATAAAGGATTATTGGGAAAAAGCCTATCATAATAATCATAAAGGTTTTCTACAATTGGAATGCTTCCGCACTCTAGAGCTTCATATAACCTATAAGTTTCAGGATGAAAATATCCATTAGGACACAGTAAAAATTTAGAATCATTTATTATATTTGAATATTCATTGATTTTTAATGAATCTTTGGAATTAAATTTCGAAGTAAATTTTATATAATTTGGTTCGATTTTTTTATTTTGAAAAATCAAATCATAACGGCTTGATGCATGAGGAGTGCCAATAAAGGACCATAAATATTTTTTTTCTAAAATTTTTTTCTTATTAGGAGTAAGCCCACCTTTATAACCAATTGGTATACAAGTTACTTTATTGTTATTAAAAAAATAACCTAAACAAAAAGTTCTCCATACATGGGAACAGCATTCGTATATAAGGCCTATTTTTTCCTTTCCTCCTTCGTCACCCAAATGAATCAAAAAAATTTTTGAACATTTGTTTGATAAATCGTAATAAAAGCTAGTTTTGCTATTTAATTCAGAATCAACAATTATTATTTCATCAGATTTTTTTATTTGATTTAAATCTTCCAAAATTTCATATTTTATTTTTTCAAGTAGATAAAATATCCAATTACTGGAAGCATTATGGTGATATTCGCCCCAAAATGACTTGGAATTTTTTTGTGTATTCCAAATAAGTTTTTTCATTAATTATAAAAGTTATAATACCTTAACAAGGCTTATTATATATTTATTTGGTAATATCTTGCTTTTGTTTTTTAAGCAGGTTTGTTCATCGAGTCAAAAAACTCGGCATTATTTTTTGTATTTTTTAATTTAGAAATTAAAAACTCTATGGCATCCAATGTTCCCATTGAACTAATTATTCTTCTTAAAACATTCATT
>Ga0187827_10005243_pt1 | contig 15440 bp, 16 predicted proteins | sample ETNtaG_39_FD_167969 | JGI IMG/M metagenome (GOLD analysis project Ga0187827, IMG submission 167969) | Marine microbial and viral communities from oxygen minimum zone, Eastern Pacific Ocean - ETNP2014_SV_150_PacBio MetaG (Illumina Assembly) | ecosystem: Environmental > Aquatic > Marine > Hypoxic...
TATTAGTCGTGGTATAAAAGATGAAAAGATTCGCAAAAATATTGTTAAAATTTCTTATAAATGGATAAAAAATACGTAACTAGGATGCAGCATAAAAATCTTGATAAGAATCGTTGGAAAAAAATGAATTTTGTTGAGCAAATGGCAAACATTGGCAGTGAAATCAGCAGGGCAAACCATTGGCGAAAGAAGAATAATACAGAATATTCAAATAATGCTGTTAATCGAGCTATTGAGTTAATTAATTTGACAATTGACAGTATATCAGTCAAATCTCACTTTAAAGAAGTTACAAGACTTAGAGAAGCAATTTATGACTATTATTATGGAAACAATGAATTTTCATCTTCAGATTTTCTGTGGCAAAAATATTTTGATCATTTCAACTATTACGCTAATATAAATAAATTTGAAAAATAATCCATAATCCATAATCCAAAATCCAAAATCCATAATCAAACATCGTTCTCCATCCATCATCCACCATCCTGCGCAGCAGCTTGGAGCCATGCCTGAAATAAATAATAACTTTGAAAGGAGTTAATTTATGAAATGGGGATTAAGAAATCGATCAGAGATTTTATTCGAGAATTAAATATGAAAAAATTTGGTAAAAAAAATCTTGATTTAATAAAAATAAAAAAATCTTTTTTTAATGAGAACGACTACTATTTGAATAAACAATTAAAGGATGGCAATATATATTTACAACAAGATGTAAGAACAAAATGTGAAAATTGTGATAATCAATTAGATACCTCTTCAGATTTTAAAAAACAAGAAATCCCATATTTAATTTGTAAACGTTGTACACATCTTAATGGTAGGCATAAGAACTCACAGAATTTTATTAATTCTCTTTATACCGATGAGGGGGACGTAGAATATTCAAAAATATATAATTCAAAAAGTATTAAGGATTTTCAAGAAAGATCAGAAAGTATTTATTTACCAAAAGTTCAATTTTTGATTGATTCTTTAATTGAAAATAAATTAGACATTAGTAATCTAAAATTTTGTGATTTTGGATGTGGGTCTGGTTATTTCTTACACTCCCTAGATCAATTCGAGGTTGGTTCTCTTATAGGTTATGAAGTTTCGAAAATACAAATGAAATTGGGAAATAAGTTCCTAGGGAAAAAATTAATCCAAAATTATAATATCACTGATACTATTGATATTATAAAAAACATTGAATCTGATGTTATTTCTTTAATAGCCGTTCTAGAACATTTAAAAGATCCAAGAGAAATTCTAATGGAAATAAAGAATAACACGAATATTAAATTTATGATGATTTCAGTTCCAACATTTAGTTTTTCAACTTATCTAGAAGTATTTTCACAAGAAGTATTTTCAAGACAACTCTCTTCAGGCCATACCCATTTATATACTAAGGAATCTATTAAATATTTAATAGATGAATTTGATTTTAGTATCATTAGTGAATGGTGGTTTGGTACTGATATAGTTGATTTATATAGACATTTTATGGTGATTTTCGAGAAATCTAAATATTCGGATTTATTTATTGAAAGTTTTAAAAAAACTCTTATTCCTCTTATTGATAATCTACAATTAGAATTTGATAAACAAAAAAAATCTAGTGAAGTTCATCTGGTTGTAAATGTACAATGAAAAACGAAATGAAATTTCGGAAATGTCTTTTGATTTTGCGTTGTAAATAATTCCATTGACTAGATCTTTAATATTGAATAAAGAATTTGTTATATCTAATCAGCTGCTAAAAAGTGATACATCAATTGGTGCAAATGTGTCTGAAACTCAAGCAGTGCAATCAACGAAATATTTTATTGCTAAAATGTCCATTGAGTCAAAAGAAGTCAAGTTAAATTGTCGATACTAGTGGGAGATTTGTTTATAATAACCCACGTGAAAAAATTATAAATGCCTGAAATAACCAATGAAATAAATCTAATTGTTTATGATTTTGACGGAGTAATGACTGACAACAAAGTCTATATAGATCAAAATGGGAAAGAAACAGTTCAGGTGAACAGAGGAGATGGTTTGAGCATTTCGGAAATCAAAAAACTTGGAATTGAACAAATAATTATTTCTACAGAAAAAAACACTGTAGTGAGCGCCCGAGCTAAAAAACTTAATATTAAATGCTTACAAGGAATTGATAACAAAAAAAAATCATTACAAAAATACTGCAAAGAAAATAATTATAAATTGCAGCATGTTGCCTTTGTTGGCAATGATATAAACGACAAAGAAGCCATGGATATTGTCGGCAAAACCTTCTGCCCTGCCGATTCCCATGAAAGTATAAAAGCAATTTCAAATTTTATTTTGAAAACCAATGGTGGCAATGGTGTGATAAGAGAAATATTTGATATTATTAAATAGGAGAGTTGATAAATGAGTGAATTTTTCAAAAACATAAGCACAATGAATGAACCATATTTAATTGCTGAAATCGGCATAAACCATAATGGCGATATGGGTATAGCAAAAAAATTGATCGATGCAACAAATGCCTGTAGATGGCATTGTGCAAAATTCCAAAAAAGAAACCCAGATGTATGCGTACCCGATCATCAAAAGGAAATTGAGAGAGATACACCCTGGGGAAGAATGACTTATCTTGACTATAAATACAAAGTTGAGTTTGAAAAGAATGAATACGATATTATCAACGAATACTGCTCAAAAAAATCCTTGGCTTGGTCGGCATCGGTTTGGGATATAGATAGTTTAAATTTTATTATAAACTATGAAGTACCATTCATCAAAATTCCATCAGCTCACATAACAAACGTGGAACTCCTAAAAGAATCTGCGGCTTCAGGTATCCCGCTAATTATTAGCACTGGCATGTCTGATTGGAAAATCGTTGATAAAGCAATTGAATTAATTGGAAAGTATCCAAGTGAATTTTCTATTCTCCATTGCAATTCTACCTACCCTGCTCCACTTGAGGACCTTAACCTGAATGTAATTCCTGTGATGAAAGAAAGATATAATTGTGTTGTGGGTTACTCAGGTCATGAATTTAACCTAGAACCTTCTGTAATAGCTGCGGTTTTGGGTGCACAAATTATTGAAAGACATATAACCCTTGACCATAATATGTGGGGCACGGACCATAGCTCAAGCTTGGAGATTCATGCCATGGATTTATTAAGAAAAAGATTAACAGATGTAAAGAAAATTCTCGGAAAGAATGAAAAAATTATCACGGATTCAGAAAAACCCGTGTTAAAAAAATTACGTGGCTAATAAATAATCTAATGGAAGTCTGTGCAATAATTCCTGCAAGGGGTGGTTCAAAAGGTATCAGTAGGAAGAATCTCCAGTGTGTTGGCGGTAAAACACTAATTGTAAGAACTATTGAAGCTGCAATAAAATCAGAATATGTCAACCGGATTATTGTCTCAACCGATGATAAAGAGATATTTGAGGTAGCGCAAACTAATGGTTCAGAAGTTATTGATAGACCAGGCAAGATAAGTGGTGATGATGCTACGTCTGAATCAGTTTTATTAGATGTTTTAGGTAAATTGAAAAAACGGGAAAATTATTTTCCTGACATTACAATATTTCTTCAATGTACATCTCCATTCACAATCCCCGAAGATATCGACGGTACTATAAGTACATTAATAGATAATAAAGCAGATTCTGCTTTTACCGCGGCAGATTTTCACCATTTTATATGGAAAAAAAATGATGTTGAATCAATGGTAGGAATTAATCATAATGAGAAGGAATTGAGAAAACCCAGACAGAGTATTGAAACACAATTTTTAGAAGCTGGATCAGTTTATGCATTTAAAACTAAAAGGTTTTTAAAAGAAAAAAATAGATTTTTTGGAAAAGTTGTTTTTCACACCATCCCCGCTGAAAGAGTGTTTGAGATTGATAATGAAGAGGAGCTGAAACAAGCAAACATCATCGTAGAAGATTTATCACAATAACCTAAAATTTATTTAAATATTTTTTTGTTTAAAAAATAATTTGCCCCAAGATTCCATAAAAAAACGCTACGCATCCAAACTGGTGACTAATCTCATCCAATTTGCTTTGGGCTTTGTTACCCTTGGCATGGTACCCAGGGCTCTAGGGCCTGAAGCATATGGTAATTTAGGTTTTCTGACAACTTTTTTTACCCGCACGACAAAATTTTTAAGCCTTGGTGTCCCCGCAGCCTATTATATAAAATTATCTAAAAGACAGGATGAAAAAAAATTGATTGGCTTCTTTATTTATTTTTCAATTTTAATGATACTTCTTATTTTTACCAGCACATTAGGCATTATTACACTCGGATTACAGGAAACAATTTGGCCTGACCAAAAAGGTATTTTCATATTTGCTGCTGCTATGTTTGCGGTTTTAAAATATACATTTCAATTTTTCCGTCAAACAAACGATGCCTTTGGATATACATTTAGATATGAGATAGCAATTATTTTGCAAAACATATTTGCCACGGGTTTAGTTGTTCTACTGTACTTTACAAATACATTAACTCTCAAATCATTTTTTTTAATGCAGTATTTTTTATTGTTCTTTGTGATTATTTCTGGCTGGAGAATCTTGCGAAACCATAAAATATTTTTGTCGAAACAACTAATCTTGATAAAGAAAGAAATAGCAGGATTCATAAAAGAATTCTATCATTTTTCACACCCTCTATTTATTACTGGATTGGTAGCATTTTTTGTTGTTATTGCCGACAGGTGGTTAATACAGAACTATTATGGATCAGCAGAACAGGGTTATTACACAATTGCAATTAAAATTAGTTCTATTGTTTTCTTATTCACTTCAGCTATATCATCAATATTAACGAGAGAAATGTCATTAAGTTATAAGGATAATAATAAGAAAAAGTTAAGGAGTCTATTTAGAAAACATATACCTTTATTCTATTTTATTGCTACATATTTTGCTGTATTTATTTCTTTACATGCAGAAACAGTTATTTCTATAACCGGCGGTGGAGAGTATAAAAATGCCAGTATGGTTATTATGGTAATGGCTTTCTACCCGGCCCATCAGACTTATGGGCAACTTGGAGGGGCAGTTCTTTTAGCGACAGACCAAACTAAAGTTTTAAGGAACATTCGAGTTTGTACTAGTTTGATAGGTTTGATTATTTCTTTTTTACTTATAATACCAGTTAGTCTAAATGGATTTGGAATGGGGGCATTAGGATTGGTTATAAAAATGGTATTAATGCAATTTATTTCAGTCAATATTTCTCTATTGGTTATAACAAGATTTCTTAAGTTGTCGTTTAAAAAGTTTTTTGGACATCAGTTAATTGTTATAATAATTTTATTGATCCTAGCTAATATATCGCTATTCATTGCTTCATTGATATCAAATCAAGTAATTGTCAATTTTTTCGTAAGTGGATTTATATACTCTATATTTGTTTTTATGCTTATTCTTGTATATCCAAATATAATTTTTAAAACAAAATTGGAATTATCTTTATTTAGAAAACAATATTTTTCATAGTAAAATGATTTGCCTGAACTTTGATATATCTTATTGCATTTTCCTGAAAAATGACACCATTCAAAGGAATCATTTATCTAATGAATAATATTAACGACCTATCTGTGATGAATTTTAATGAGTTAGCAGTAGCACCTTTTGATGCCTACTAACGGGTAAAGGTCGGAGTAGGATTTGTGCGCGCCTTCATTGAGCATTTGTTGAGATTGGGAAAATTATCTAATTTAGATCGTTTTATCTAAAACTAAAAAAAAGGAGTAATCATGAGTATTTTCATTATTGCGGAAATTGGGATTAATCACAACGGTAGTATGGATATTTGCAAGAAACTTATTGATGTTGCTGTTCGTACTGGCTGCCAAGCAGTCAAGTTTCAGAAAAGAGACATAAATACAGTTTATACAAAAGAATTTCTTGATGAAAAAAGAGAAAGCCCATGGGGTACTACACAACGTGAACAAAAGGAAGGGTTAGAATTTGATCACGAGGAATACCAGGAAATAGATCGTTATTGTAAACAAAAGGGCATCGAGTGGTTTGCATCTGCGTGGGACCTAAACAGTAATATATTTTTGCGTGAATTCGACTGCAAATACAACAAAATTGCATCAGCTATGATTGTGTATGATAAATTACTAAGAATGGTTGCTGAAGAAGGAAAGCATACTTTTATTTCAACGGGAATGAGTACTTATGAAGAGATTCAGAAAGCAGTCGATATTTTCAGAGAAGCGAAATGCTCTTTTGAGTTAATGCATTGTGTGTCTACATACCCGATGCGTAACGAAGACGCTAACTTGAGAATGATTGGAACTCTCAGAAACCGTTATAATTGTGATGTTGGATATAGTGGGCACGAAACAAGTTTGGCTGTGTCTTTCGGAGCTGCTGCTCTGGGTATAACCTCCTTGGAAAGACATATTACACTTGATAGATCAATGTATGGATCTGATCAAGCTTCTTCTGTCGCTCCTGCAGGAATTAGGAAACTTGTATCAACCGTTCGAAGTATTGAAAAAGGATTAGGAGATGGCCAGAAGAGAATTCTAGAAGCAGAAAAACCAATTGCGCTCAAATTGCGTGAGCATTTAGATCTTATGGCTGATCATTAAGAATTCTGTGGGAGTAAAATTGCGAGACAAACATCATACTGTTTCTATTATTCCAGCACGAGGAAACTCAAAGGAGATAAAAAACAAAAATATGATTGATTTGTGTGGCAAGCCACTCATATCATATGTGTTGGAAACGTGTCTGGACTGTGATGAAATTGATCTTGTAGTTGTGACGTCCGATTCGAGTGAAATAATTTCGCTTGTTTCATCATTATTTCAGGATAAAGTTAAATGTATTAAGAGGCCAGATTCCCTCGCTACAGATTCTTCCGTTTCTGAAGATGCTCTTGTTCACGCACTTTGTCAATTATCATCAGAAGGGATATTTCCTCAAAGGGCAATCTTCGTTCAAGCTACTTCTCCACTTACTACAAGCTACGACCTTTCTAGATTATTAATAAAACTTAATCAATATGATAGCTGTGCATTTTATGTAGAGGATTATGGATTCTTCTTTAATGAAGATGACATGAAAGTTGCTAGATTACCAAGGCAAGAACGACTTCCTAGATATAGGGAGGCAGGTAATGCATGGTCTTTTCATGTAGATGGTTTTCTTAGGGAAAAAACCAGGTTATTTGGAAAAATGGGCTTATGTAAAATTGATTATCCTCGGAATCTAGAGATTGATACGGATTCAGACTTAACGTTAATCAAATACATTTTGGAAGCGAATAAGTTATAAGCACTAAGTCATTAATCATTTTATTGTTGATAATTTACATTTCGTGAAAAAGTCAGTAATAATAATTGGCGGTGCGGGCTCCATCGGCAGCCATCTTGTGGATGCGCTTCTAGAACATGACTGGAATGTTTAATGAGTTGACAGTAGCACCTTTTGATGTCTACTTACAAGTATAGTGCGGAGAGGGATTTGTGCGCGTCTTCATTGAGCATTTGTTTAGATTGGGGAATTTATCTAATCTGGATAGTTATATTAACATTATTAGACTAAAAAATTTTAAGGAGTAATCATGAGTATTTTCATTATTGGGGAAATTGGGATTAATCATTAGTTTCAAGTTTCAAACAATGAATTCTCTCGCTAGTATTTTGGAATTAAAAAAACTAAAAGAATCATCTAAAAAAACAAAAAGATTAGATGGTATTTCCTCAAATATAGTTGGAGCTTTGACATCCATTGAAGAGAAAGATTCATGTTATGTTATTCTTAGTGAGGATATGGGATTACCATATCAATATACTGGAAATGATATAGATATAATTGTTGCAGATTTGGATATAGCATATAAATGTTTTATAAGTAATAAATTTCTGATTAAAAGAGAAAAAAAATCCGCGTTTCGTGCATTTATAAGAAATAAACCATCACATAAATGGGTTGTAATAGACGTTGAAGAGCCTAATGCATATAAAGGACTAACAAAAAGAATAGTCCAGTATAATTTAGAAAATCGGTTTTTGAATAAGATCTCTGGTTTAACCTATTCACCTCCGGTTGGAATCGCGGCATACAAAATGTCTAAATACTTACTCGAAGGGTATGTGCATTCCTATTCCCAGTTGATAAACTTGAATAAATTCTGGAATGATCTAACTGATACGAATAAAACTAAGGCATATCAATTACTTGAAATATCACAATTAAATCAAGATCAGCAAATATCAATTAAGGAATTTATAAAATCTGGAAATGATGTAAGGTTTTTAGAGGTTGAATTTAAAAATAGATTAAAATTGTTAAGATTAATTCGCCATAAGAATAGGATTGTATATGGGGGTAGAATAAATAATCACGGATTATATAGAGCTCCAATTGTGCTGACGCAGCTAATTATATCAATCTTATTTAAAAAGAAAAACAATCCTTGGCCTGCAATAGCGATTGTTGGAAACGATGGTTCTGGTAAAACAACAATTTGTCAGAAAATTATTAATGATTTATTTAAAGTAGATCCTTTACATATTGTGATGCGAGCAAGCGATCCTTGGCTTCCAGGTTGGTTATACATAAGGAAAAGATTATTAAATAAAATGACTTCCTGGAAAAACCTGAAAAAACATCGATTTATTTGCTGGGTATTTGGATGGATTGGTGAATTAGGAGATTTTATTGATAGATGGATCAAGTATAAGATAGGAATGGGGTGGGCTAATGCTGGGTATGGTTTTGTACTTTTTGAGCGCTACCCTACAGACAGATTGCGCGGCGAATATGAAGGACCTTCTTTTTCTTTATATCCTCTAGAAAAATTTTTCCCAATGCCAGATTTAGTTATTTTGCTTGATGTTGATGAAATTATATCTTTAGAAAGGAAGGCTGCTGATAATCATACATATCAAGAGATGTCTAATAAACGTGCAAACTATCTAAGCCTTATCCAAGAAATTAATCCAAGTATTGTCATTCCTGCTGGAATGACAATCGATGAAGTTTCTAATAATACTACTGATGCATTGTGGCAGCGTGCGAATGAAAAGCAGAATAAAGATTTTAGATCATATGTGTTTCCTGCAAAGTGGACACCAACAGTTCGAAAATTGGCAGGAAAAAGTAAACATAGAAAACAAAAACATGGATTCAAATAAACGTTTACTTGTGAAGAAGTTTTCAGAACGATTGGCGTGGATCTCTCCGATGGCAATAGAATTTTGTACGCCGGCCTCAAAACTGACTGATAGGAATCAACATGCAATGAATCGTGACCATCCTCATGCTTATAATGATAGGGGATATTTTTTAGAAAGTGAGAGAAGGGGAGAAATCTTGGGTGGTGCCTGGGATAGCGTGTCATTAAGATTTAAGGAATTGATTGAGTATGTTGCGTTAAATGAACATATTAATGGAATAAAGCCTTGGAGAAATTCGATATTTGCAAAAAGGCATGAATTGCCCTCAAATCCAGATATTGGATATATTGGTCGTGGTTATAGTACTTTTAATGAGTTTTTAGTTAGTAGAGAAAAGGAAATAAATAATTTGATAAATCAAATTACACAGGATGGTGTTTTGCCCGCTGGAGGCAATGGAGTTAAGCAAGCATTTGCCGATGATATTTCAGTTAATGTAGGAAGAAGTGGATTATTATTGTTCAATAACCGTGGTCACCACCGATTAGCAATTGCTAAAATTTTAAGTATCAAGGTAATTCCTGTACAGATTATTGTATGGCATGAAAAATATTTTAATAACAGATATGTAAATAGTAACCAAGAAATTCTAGATATTATTAATACAAAGGTGTGACTCAATGAATAAAGTAGGTAAAATAAAAGACTGGAATAAATTAGTTAGAAAGCTTTACAATACAGGTGAATATTTTGTTAAAAGGCCACTTATATCAAAAGATCAAACTGACTATTGGATCGATGGGAAATCGGATCCCGATGGTAAGACCAGAAATATTATTTTAGAAAAAGATCGATATATTTCAGAAAATCAATATATTATTAATTATATTAACAATAATATGCATTCAGGGAAATTACTAGATATCGGTTGCGGTCCTGGATATCTGCTAAGTAAAATATCCGATGATTTCCAAAAGTTTGGATGTGATACATCAAAAAAAGCTGTTGAATCTGCAAATCAATACGGTGATGTCCGCTATGCAACAGTAGAAAATTGTGGTTTTGAAAAAAACGAATTTGATATAGTCGTTGCACTACATGTTATTGAACATACTGATGATCCCCTCGGTTTTATAAAAGAAATAAAAAGAATTATGAAAAAAAATGCAACATTAATAATTGCAGCCCCAGATTTTGATTCAGGATGTGCAAGGAGATTTGGTAATCTTTATAGGATGCTGCATGATCCAACACATATACGCCTATTTTCTAACGATTCAATGCATCGTTTTCTTAGAGATCATGATTTTTCAATTTTAAATGTTGAATATCCTTTCTTTGAGACTGAAAGGTTTTTTAACAAAGAGAATATGCTAAAAATGCTGGATAAAAACTTGTCAGTTTCACCGCCATTTTACGGTAATTTTATGACATTCTTTTGCATCAATAGTAGTTAGCATGAATCAATCAACATTCCATTAGATGTGCTTATCATAATCAATAATATGATTTTTATTTAGGATTTATTATATGTGCTACTAAACATTAGTTCAAAACAATTACAAAATATTTTTATCATTATAGTTTAAGAATTTTAGCTAACGAAAATTTTCAATAGTTACATATTTAATTAGTATGTCCTCAAAAGTGTTCAAATACAATCCTGTCGGTAATATTTTTATTATTGCTAACTTATCAAAGAAAGATTATAATAAGTATAAGCCCTTAATTGAAAAGATTTCATGTGAACAAATGATGCCATTTGAAATGATAGTTGATAGCCAAAGTGCAAAATATAGTAAAGATTATAATATCCTTTCTTTTAAAAAATTTGGTCACTTTTGCATGCCATTAAATTTCAAAAACCAATGGAAGTTATTTGACTTAAAAAATAATGTGGTAACTAAGATGTTTTCTTCAACTTCTTCGAAAGTTGCTATTGAGAAGGAAGTTGATGTGATTAAAAGTTCAAATATTACTGGTCTTGCTCCTAAATTAATCGCATTTGATATTTCAGGGGGATGGTATCAAGAAGAACTAATAAGTGGATCCGTGAAAATACCTGAGTCATGGGAAGAAATCATGCATAAATACACAAAGGTTATTCCCAGAATTATTAGAATGATACTTCAGTCAGGACCTGTTGCAAAGGTATGTCCTACTGATTATATAAATATTAAATATAAAAATATATTAAAAATGGCTGAAAAAATGATAGATAGTGAGCAAGATTTAAATCACTTCCTCACTTTTTCAAACTGTGTTTTTAAAAAAATTGATGATATTAAAAGCAATACAAACAGTAATGTTATATATATTGGAAATACTCATGGAGACTTCAAATTCACACATTTGTTTGGAGACGATAATAACCCTCAATTAGTCGACTGGGAAGCCTATTCGGCAAGAAGTATTATGTTCGATTACTACAATGCAATCTGCCCATGGTTAATACACCATAAAATACCAAATGATGCAAGTCGCCAATTTCATATTGCAATTAATTTCTTTATTTCTGAAATAAGCCAGAATTTAAACTCAGAAATTTCAACAAACATATCAAATAACTCAGAATTATATAAATATATATATTTTTTTGAGCGCGTGGAGAGAACTTTCTTATCTGGACACAAAAATATAAGAGAAATTGTAAAAAGTATACGCAGGGCAATCCATGGTATTAATAGATTTGATGAAGTAATTGAAATATAGTAGTATCTTTATGCATATTTATTTTAATAAATATTATATTAATCAAAAAGTTTAATGGTTATGGTCCTGATGGGCAAAATGCTTATTGGGTTAAAAAATATAACAAGTTAAAGTTAATTGTTTTTGGCCTGGATACCACAATGGAGGAAACAAGCGAAGGTAAAGTGAGTCCTAAACAAATAGAGTGGCTTGAAAGTGAGCTTAAAATTATACCAGAGGATTATAATGTTATAATTTTTATGCACCACCCTACTGTGTATTTTGATGGTTTAATAAAAAAAAATATAGAATTAAAAATGTACTGTTTGAATAATTCCGATGAATTGCAATCACTATTTAACAAATATAAAGTAATTAAATGTGTAGTTTCTGGCCATAATCACGTAAAACGATATAAACAACTTAACGGGATACATTACATTGGAATGCCCTCATTGAATACATGGCCAAATATGTACACTATTTTTGAATATGATTTTGATAATCTAGTATTTGAACATAAAATAATTAGAAATAAAATTCTTTTGAATAAAGCAAAAAATAAACTTTTTAGTGGTAATTCTTCATGGTCAAAGCATTTTGCTAGTAGCCACAATCTTAAATCATATTTTTCTAGAGGCAGAAATCAGCGGAAATTAAAGTTGAATTAGCCTGAAGGTAAATCAAATATCAATATCAAATACATACTTTCAACAGTTATTATATTGCTAACAGCTTTACTGTGCAGCTGGCACCTTAATAGCAATAATTATTTCTCTATTTATTATTCATCCTCAGAGTTTCAAAGTATACATAGTTGGCCACCTTTAATAAAAAGTATATCGCTAGGCAATATATTCCCCTCACAACCAAATATTGATATAACCGTTCAGCAATTTATGTTTTATCCTTATTTAACCTTATGGACATATGGTTTTATGGTCTGGCTAATTGGATTGTACGGTACAATAATTATTTCAACCGTTATTTTTCCTATTATCTCGTTTTATTTATTGTATAAGATTTGTTCAAGGCAGTTAGATAAGCTTTGGTCAATCGCAATAAGTTTAACCAATAATTTTTTCACTCTATTTTTATTAGCACATTCAGCAACACATTTCTTTCCAAGATTTCTTATTAACAGAAATAATTTAATAATTGATGATCGATCATAAAAAAAGATTAATTGATTTAAGCGGTCGTTTGTATCGACAATCTTTAATTTTTCAAGATTTCGGTAATGCAAGTATTAGGTTGAATGAAGAAATATTGATTAAAGCGAGCGGTAAACCAATGTCTAATCTTTGCAACGAAGATCTGGTTTCTGTACACCTTAATTCTGGTAAACACGATACAGCATTAAGACCATCATCTGACACACCAACCCACATAGAGATTTACAAAGCTTTTGATGATATTAATGGTGTAGTTCATACCCATTCAACTTATGTTACTGCCTGGGCCCAAGCCGGTAAATCTATTCCATGCCTGGGTACAACGCATGCAGATTATTGGAATGGTGAAATACCAATGACTCGAGAACTTACAGATGAAGAAATTAATGGTGATTATGAAAAAGAAACTGGAAAGGTGATTATTGAAAAAATTAATGAATTAAATGTAAATCCATTGGAATGCCCAGGTATTTTGGTAGCTAACCATGGGAATTTCACATGGGGCAAAACAATAGAAGATGCGGTAAAACATGCTGAACTGCTGGAATACATAGCCAGACTGGTATGGCTGTCGATTTCCATTAACCCCAATTCAAAACCAATGTCAAAGGCATTGCTTAACAAACATTTTTCAAGAAAACATGGCCCAGATGCCTATTATGGCCAGGATTCAGATTGATCAAATTCCTTAATCCCATTCTTGAAGTACGCCTCAAAGCCCTAGTGTATCGTTTTCGGTTCTTGGGTCTCTACATAGCATTTGGTCTTTTGTCTCTTCTTCTGGAATTTTTCATTCGGACTTATTTGATTAGTATGGCATTTCATCAAATTTTTTCAACCTTATTAGCAATTTCTTGCGGCATCTTTTTTGCTTTCTGGGCCAATGTAAAGTTCAACTTTAAGATTCCCAAGTCCAGGCGAAACCGGGCCCTAGTTTATTTTATCATTATTTCCTGTTTTTCCGGTTTCATACAGTGGTCCTTAAAGAAATTATTAGTATTTGAATATTTGAGTTATGAATGGGGTCGCCTGATTATTTCAGGGTGTGTATTTATTCTGGCTTATGCTTTACACCGTAAATATTCATTTAGTGATTTCAAAAAAGTTGGAGTAGCCATTTATGCAAATGGCGTTGAGGATCTGGAATACATTTATAATAGAATAGGTCATTATCCTGATTTTATTCATGTGGATATTGTTGATAAGACCATGTATGAGGATGCTGTAACTGTCAAAACTTACCGCTTGGAGACTATGAGAGCTTATTGGCCAAAAACTCAGATTCAGACTCACGTTATGTCCTACGAGCCTGAACACTGGCTTGATCAGATTTTAACATATTCAGATGTCATTTATATCCATGCTGAAATTAAAAATAATGTAAAATCATTGATTCATAAAATAAAGCAATCGGGGAAAAAAGCTGGTATAGCATTGACAATGGCAACAAATCCAAATGATATTTTAGATTTACTTAAAATAGTTGACTACGTGTTATTACTTACGATTCCCAAACCCGGCAGTTCAGGGCAAAAATTTGATATGGATGGGCTACATAGAATAAAACAGATAAATAGCCTGCCGTTCAGGAACCAGTTTGTGCTGTGTATAGATGGCGGTGTCAATGAAAATATTGTAAATTTGCTAGATGTAGAAAATATTGTCTCCGGCTCATCAGTGCTGAAAAATCCTGATCCAAAGCGACAGATCATGCGCCTGCAGACAGTTGGTCGCTACGAAGCTGCGTGAAACCTTCAGAAATAAAACTAAATATACAGAAGGATCTTTTTGAAAAACTTGGAGCGATTCAAGGTGTTATTTCGGTAACACTTGTGGGCTCTTTCGTTGACCGGGAAGATATGGCTGGTATAAGCGACATAGATACCATTGTGATTTGTAAATCCTTGGATAAGAAATTATTCGATACTTGCCTGTTTGCAGTTGAAAGTATCGATCTTAATAAATGTGGTTTATTTAATTATGCTTTAAAAATTAATCCTACCTTTGGACCTCTGAAGTTTGACAAGCCCAATCTTGCTGTTATTCATCTAATGGTTTATGATATTAATGCCCATAGACAGCATGTATTAGCCAGCCCTTTTACCTGCTTCGACTGGGAACGAAGTGAAACAGTTGAAGGACCAAGCTTAAAAGAGATTTTCCCCGTAGGCATGTTGCAGTTTCGTGATTTTATGGAGGTTCGTCGCAGTCTTGAAAATTATTTTGATGATTTAGTTAATAATATCATCAGTTACCGCGAGTATGATTTTGATGATGATGTACTAGAGATAAAGAAAAATCAAGCACTAGATGAAAGGCACCAGGGTGAATATGCTTATCATATCGTTCGCAATCTGATAGCCAATTATTTGAAACTATGTAATAATAATAATAATTCTTTTTCAAATAATGAAATCAAGTCGGAGAT
>Ga0187827_10005244_pt1 | contig 15440 bp, 15 predicted proteins | sample ETNtaG_39_FD_167969 | JGI IMG/M metagenome (GOLD analysis project Ga0187827, IMG submission 167969) | Marine microbial and viral communities from oxygen minimum zone, Eastern Pacific Ocean - ETNP2014_SV_150_PacBio MetaG (Illumina Assembly) | ecosystem: Environmental > Aquatic > Marine > Hypoxic...
ATTTGACCATCTTTAAAGTGGATCATGTTGATACTCATGGTGGATCGATAAGGGTATATATTGGGAGATCTGAAAATTCAATAGTTGATCAATCTGTTGAAAAATTTATTTTAAATGAAAAGAATTTTGGTATTTGTAACTATGAAACCTATAAAGAGTTTTCTAAAAAAGTAAAAAACTTAAAATTACAGACTTTAAACGTAATTGAAAAAGTTAAAGAGAATGGAAAATCCATAGTTGGATATGGCTCTCCTGCAAAGGCTACAACTGTTCTTAACTATTATGGAATTTCTAATGAGCATATAGACTGTATTATCGAGGATAATGAATTAAAACATGGACACTTTCTGCCAGGTATGAAAATTCCAATAGTATCGAAGGAAAGTGTCATGGCTGATTTACCTGAATATATTCTAGTATTGGCTTGGAATTTTTTAGACGATATTAAGAAAAATAATTCTGATTTGGTTAAAGCTGGTTGTAAATTTGTAACCTTAAGAGATTTAAACTGGCATTAAGTTGAATTTTGATTAACTAATTATGTTGGGAAAATTTAAGAAATGAACACCTTATATAAGTATATAAGCTCTATACCTTTATTTTTTGGGAAAAAAGCGCATTTTTATGTTTATAAGTTTCTGGTTGATTTTAGCTTAACATTTTTAATAAAAGATCCAGTAATACAACACATTTTAAAGATAGTCAAAAAAAACGATATTGTTATTGATGTCGGGGCGAATTTAGGAACGTATGCGTATTCAATTGCAAATAAAGTTGGTTATCAAGGGTGCGTTTATGCGTTTGAACCCAATCCTGATATTTATAAATATCTACAAGATAATGTATGTAAGGCCGGCAATATTATTGTTTTTAACAAGGCTTTATCATCTACATCTATTAAATCTAAATTGCCCTTTTATGTCCACACAGAAGGGAATGGGCCAACAAGCTCTTTAGAATATTATGATGAACTTAAAAAAGATAACTTATTAAGAGAAATATCTGTCGATGTGATTACTTTAGATGAGTTTTGTGCAGATAACCAAATCAAACCTGATGTTATTAAAATTGATGTTGAGGGTCACGAATATAGTGTGCTAAAAGGCTGTGAAAGAATTATTAATGATTATAAGCCAATAATAGTATTTGAATTTATTGAAGAATTTTGGGTACAAAAAAAAATGAAGAATATTTTTAATATGATGCATCCAAAATATAAAATGCAAGTTATTGAAACTAAGGTTAATGCCTATAGTCATTATAAGAATAGTCAAATAGTAGAAAAAGGTGATATTAGACAATCAAATAATGTTAATATCGTATGTATTCCCCGTTAAATAAAATATGATTAAATCAAATAAGATCGCACTTATAACAGGCATAACTGGCATGGTCGGCTCACATTTAGCCGATTATTTATTAAATAATACTACTTGGAATGTGCATGGTTTATGTCGTTGGAGGAGTCCTTTGGATAATATTTCGCACCTATTATCACGTATTAACTCAGGTGATCGACTATATCAGCATTACGCCGATTTGAGAGATTATCAATCTTTGCAACATGTTATTGAAGAGGTTGAGCCAGATTATGTGTTTCATTTAGCAGCCCAAAGCTATCCAAAAACAAGCTTTAATTCACCAGATGATACTTTAGATACTAATATAAATGGCACTTCTCGTTTACTTGAGGTTTTACGTTGTTGCAAGAGTATAGATCCAGTAATTCATGTTTGCGCATCTTCTGAAGTGTTTGGAAGGGTATCAGAGGACCAATTGCCAATTAATGAAGAATGCCAATTTCATCCCGCATCACCATATGCAATATCAAAAGTTGGAACAGATCTAGTTGGAAGATATCATGCTGAAGCTTATGGTCAAAAAGTTATAACAACTAGAATGTTCACTCACACAGGGCCTCGTCGAGGAGATGTATTTGCTGAGTCTACATTTGCAAAACAAATTGCAATGATTGAGGCGGACCATATTGCCCCAGTAATTAAGGTTGGCAATCTAGATTCAATGCGTACTTGGTCTGATGTACGTGATGCAGTGAGAGCATATTATATGTTAGTGACAATTAATCCTATTGCTGGTGAATATTATAATATTGGAGGTACATACCATTGCACAGTACGAGAAATGTTGGATTATCTAATTTCTCTGTCAACAAGTAAGGATAAGATTAGAATAGAGGTTGATGCAGATAGACTTAGGCCGATTGATGCAGATTTACAAATACCGGACACTACCAAGTTTACTAACCATACCGAGTGGAGACCAGAAATAAAATTCGAACAAACTATGCTCGATTTATTAGAATATTGGCGTAATAGGGTGTCTAATGCAGGGGAATTTCTTATGCGCTAATATGTAAGGTTAATGTTTTAAGTGTAATTTTTCTTGCTAATAGAGTTTAAGAAGATTGTAATAAATTTAGTAGAAAATTGATCTTATATAATTAGAAATATATAAGGGTTTAAAAAAACAGAATATATATAAGATAAAGATATTATTATAAAGTGATATTTCCGATGAATATTGAAGAAATATTAAAGATGTGTAAGGAAGATTCTGTTAAAGACGGGCTGAGAAAAGCGGTTTGGAATGTGTCTAAATAAGTCAGAGCATTGCAGACTAAATATTGAAATTTATAATGGATAATTGCAAACAATGAATAAAAAAGATCTAATCAGTTTTGAAAGAAGGATTCAAGAAATCTATGAGTCTGGAGAAATTAAGGCACCCGTGCACTTATCTGGTAATAATGAAGATGAGCTTATAGAAATATTTAAAAAGATTGGTAAGGATGATTGGGTGTTTAGTAGTTGGAGAAATCATTACCACGCCCTTTTACATGGGGTTGACTCAGAAGAATTACTTAATTTAATTAAAGAAGGAAGAAGTATGGGGATTAATTCTATTGAGAGAAAATTTTATTCTTCTTCTATTGTTGGTGGCTCTATTCCTATTGCCCTAGGTGTAGCACAATCAATAAAGTTAAACAAACAAACAAACAAAGTGTGGTGTTTTATTGGCGATATGACTTTTGAAACTGGAGTTTTTCATGAGTGTTATAAATATTCAAGAAATTTTCAATTGCCATTAGAGTTTGTTGTGGAGGACAATAATATGAGTACCAATACTCCTACGGATGAAACCTGGGGTAAGAAGAGTAATATTCCTAACGATGTACACTATTATAAATACGAAAGAAGTTTCCCGCATCATGGCACTGGAAACTGGGTTCTCTTTTAAAGGATTACTAACATGAAATATAAAGATGAATTAATAAGATCCATGGAGTTTCTTTCACAAGATAATAGAACTATTTTTATTGGTCAGTCAGTTAAGTACAGCGGAAATGCAATATTTAATACATTGGAGTCTATTGATGATAGCAAAAAAATAGAAACACCAGTATTTGAAGATGTTCAGATGGGTATTTCAACTGGGCTTGCTCTAAATGGATTTGTTCCTGTTACTTGTTATCCAAGGTTTGATTTTTTGATTTTAGCTTGTAATCAATTGGTTAATCATTTGGATAAAATTGAATATATGTCTAAAGGCAGTATGAAACCAAGGGTTATTATTAGAACCTCAATTGGTGCTAAAGAGCCTTTAGATGGAGGTCCTCAGCATACGGCAGATTACACTCAATCTTTTAAAAAAATGCTTACAAATACCAAGGTTGTGAGTTTAAATGAGCCTGAGGATATTTTTCCAGCTTTTGAAGAGGCTTTACTTGGCAATGATTTTCACTCAACTTTAATTATTGAACAAGGTGGGCACTATAATGATAAATAATAACTACAATAAACATTTTTTTATCAGAACTAAGAGTTTTGATAAATAGAAGAATTTTTTTTCTGAAGTTAGGCTAGTCAATTGATTTTACATCACAATTCTTGGTTTGATGTCGCCCTTGAAAACGATTATTATTCTATCAGGCCTGCAAAAAAAGATGTGATAGTTTTACCTGTCGTAGAAAAAAATAAAGTAGTTATTGTTGGAGTAAAAAGGCCAATACTAGGCAAAATATCAAATGAGCTACCCGCTGGATATGTTGAAGATAGTGAAGGTCCATTAGAGGCAGCAGCAAGAGAGTTATGCGAGGAGACTGGCATAATTATTAACGACCTCTCAAGATTCATTGAAAAACCGCCGATATATGTCTTGCCGAGCAGGATACCATGTGCCACATCTATCTATACAGTGTTCATTACTTATGATGAATTTATTAATAGAAAACAGCATGATGCAGAAATAGAGCACGTTACATTACTATCTTATGAGCAGTATTTAAATATGTTGAAGCGCGGAGAAGTTAATGTGGCAATTGTAATTGGACTTATAAGTAACTTTTTTCTTGAAAAGTTTATATTGAAGTAATAATAGTGTTATCCACAAAAAAAGTTTTAATTGCTGGCGCTAGCGGCATGGTTGGAACAAATTTGCAAACGGAGTTAGTCAAGTTGAATATTAGCTCGGTGCCAACAAAGTGCAAGTCAACCCTTAAAGAACATGATTCATACTTATTATATAATTTTAAAGACTACAGACAGTGTTTAAACGCTACTAAAGGGATTGATACTATGGTATTGCTCGCTGGTTGTTATCACGGGTCTAATATTCGTGGAATGCAGGCAAACGATGTGGTATTTGATAATATGAAAATATTAGGAGGTTTACTTTCTGCTGCTGCATTTAATAGCGTATCTCAAATCATACTTGTAAGTTCAGCAACCGTGTATCAGGACCTAGAACAACCTTTTGTGGAGGATATTCTAGATCTAAATATCCCCCCCCCACCTGAATATGCAGGAGTTGCAACAATGTTTAGGTATATTGAAAAAATTGCAAAAGTATACTCATTAGAATGCAAGTCGAGACTTGTGATATTTAGGCCTACTAATATTTATGGCCCGTGGGATAACTTTGATAGTGATAAATCAAAAATTATTCCGGCTATTATAAGAAAAACACATAATAAGCCACGTAAAATATCTCTGACAAGAGCTACAAAAGTTACAAGAGATTTTGTTTTTGTAAAGGATTTTGTAAATGATATTGTGGATGAAATAGTAGGAGAAGTTTTTATAAATAGAGAGGTTTATAATATTGGAAGCGGGAGTGCAGGAATGACTATACAAGAGATAGCAGAACGCATTTTTTCTATTCAGAAAATACCCTTTTTATATATGAATTGGATTGATAATGGCGATGATAATCGTAGTTATAGGGTTAATAATATTGACAAGTATTTACAAATTAAATCTTTGGGCGGTATCACTCCATTAAGCACAGGTTTGAGAGAGACAATTCAGTGGTATAGAGAGAGACATAATACTGTATGAATATTTTACGTATTAAGTTAGTTTATTTGTATAGTTGGAGTATATTTCTTCCTTTAATTTTAGTCTTTATTTCATGGCTGAATGTTTACCCTCCTCATTCTTTTTTTGTATCTGGAGATTTTGTTGAATTAAAGAACTATTCGAATTATAGTTATTTTTTTTCTACAATGTCATCTACCTCTATCGGGTTTCCAAACTACAATTCTACAGACTTGTTTACATGGATAAATGTTCGAACTAATGCTTTATTACCAGAGCAGTTAAATGGATTATCGTATTCTTTATTTTTTTTACTTGGCTCATTTTATGCATTTGTATTTTCTGTAAAGTCATTACTTCGCGCGTTAAGAATTAGAGTAGATATTAGAAATATCTATGTCTTTGCATTTCTTTTCGCTTTAAATCCTTATACATCCTTTCGTTTAAGTGACCCAACGGGTTTTTATTATCCCTACATATTTTTCCCTTTAGTTCTATCTTTTTTTATCATTTATTTTGTAAGAGGTAGAGCGGTATCTTTAGATTTGTTATTTTATGCAATAAGTTTAGTGCTTTTTTCATTTTCAGCTGATAATCCTGCATATATGTCTGGACTAGTAATTGCCTTAGGTTTGTTTTCAATTTTATTAATATTTTATGAAAAAATGACATTCACTAGTTGGCTGACTAAGACAAGCATTCTATTTTTGGTATCTAGTATGGCATTGAGTATGTACGCTCTACCAGTGTACATGCAAGTTTCTGAGATGAATATTTCAAATCATGCTTCTGATTCTTGGTTTTTGTCACAGTCTCTATCTTTTTTAGAGGCCTATTCTTTAGGTGTATCCCCTATTTACAACCATAATAATTTATCTTATTTGATAGTGTCCTTTTCTTCTTTATTGTTGATTATTTTATTTGCGATAAGCTTATTTTATTCAATTAGAAAAGAAAAGATAATATTAATAATTAGCTTAGCTTTAGTGATTATGTTTCTGATATTAACACGAGGTAAGGGCATTGTTTTTTTACATTACACAATCCTTGATCTATATAAAGATAATATTTTTTTAGGATCTATTAGAAGTTTCGATAAAACATTATTCATAATTCCGTTTTTGATTATTCTGACAATGTTATTATCAAAATTTACGAATAACAACTATAAAAGATTTTTTATTATCTTTCTTGCTTTGATTTCGTCGTTCCCTGCATCGCTTGGACTGTATCACAGTGATTATTTTCATGATAAAAATGATAAAAATCATCTTTCAAAATCATTTATCAAAACACCTAGTGAAATAATCAAAATTAATAAGGTATTAACCAAGGAAAATCCAGACGTATTGCCACGGATACTTGAATTGCCAAATCATCCTGGATCTTGGGATCTAAGTGGATGGGTTTACAACCAGAAAATGAGGTTGTGGGGCGTTAATCCACTATACAATTTGTTAGATGCTACTGTATTGGCGCCAACTATTCCAAATATATTATTAGAAGGAATTAGAAATGAAAAAGAGCTAACAACTGAATCTCTATATGCTGCATTAGATATATTAGACATTAATTATATCTTAATGAACAATTACATACACAATGATAGTTATTCTATTATGAGCATGATAGATGAACTTTCTGCTAGTAGAAGGGTTGAATTGATTGACAAGTATAAATTGTATTCATTGTATAGAGTGAATTATAGTCACCCAAAAGCATCAGTTAGAATACCTGGGAATGTTGTTTTTAGTGGTAATAATTTAGTTTTAACAAAGCAGTACGGAAAAAATAACTCTGTTTATGTGGACTGGAGCACATGTGATAAAGAAAGTATAGATAAAGACCTGTACTCTAAGATTTATAGTTTTGATGTTGAGAGAAAAACTCCTACAAACTATACTATTAGCATTAACAAAAGCAAAGATAATGGGTTTTTTGCTTTGTATTTTAATAAGAAATACAGTAGCAACTGGGTTCTTAAAAATAGTAATTCTGATCATATACAGTCGACACATTGTATGGGTAATGGTTACGCCAATGTATGGCTAATTAACCAAAGTGATATATGTACTGATGTTAATAATAAGGAATGTAGAATTATATTAAAGATGTCATATAAGCCAGAAGAATATTTACTCATAGGGAGAAGAATATTTTTCATCGCCTTAGCTCTAGTATCTATTATTATATTATTTAGTCTGTTTTCGCGTAAAATTAGAACCACATGAAAATTAATAGCAAATTTATAAGTGTAATAATAACAACCAAGAATGAGGAAGACAATATTGAAAATTGTTTACGCTCTATAATAGAGCAGTCCTACCCAAGAGATTTAATTGAAATTATTGTGGTTGATAATTATAGTCCTGATAGGACCATTGAGATTGCTCATAAATATGCTGATATTGTTGATACAATTGGCCCAGAGAGAAACACACAGAGAAATCATGGGATGATGAATTTATCTAGTGCTAAATACTTAATGTGGATAGATGCAGACATGATATTGTCCCGAAATTTAATAGAAAATAGTTTGTCTTTTTTATCTAATAGTGGCCATGTCGCTCTATATATTCCAGAAATCATTGTTGGAGATGATTTTTTTTCTAGAGTAAGAAGATTTGAGAGATCATTTTATGATAATACTGTTATTGACGGCTCAAGGATAATAAGAAGAGATGTATTTATTCAGTCTGGCGGATTTTCAAAGGAGTGGCAACATGGCCCCGATGATTGGGATTTGGATAAAAGCATAAAACTTATTGGCAGTATTGGGTATTTACAATGCCATGAAAATCATCCGACATCTATCTTGGAAAAATTAGATTTATATTTTTTACTTACAAATCAAAGGCAAAGTGTCATTTTTCACAATGAATCTAGATTAAGTATTTTCAAGTTTATTCAAAAAAAAGCATACTATGCCACTGATTTTGGTGGATATATAAATAAGTGGGGAAGGGGTGATCCTGATATAAAGAAACAGATCGGCATTAGTTATAGATTTTTTTATGTATTTTTTGAAAATGGAAAATGGAGAAGAGTGATTAAGAGGCCTGATTTATATATATATATAATTTTTATTCGTAGCCTTACAGGCATTGCTTATATTTTATCTAAGCTTGGTTTGACAAAATGAAAGCTTTAGTTTATTTGTATAATAATTTTATTTTTTTCATCGCAAGAATAAGGGCTAATTTTTGGTCTTTTTTTGGTCGTGTAAAAACTGGTAAAAATGTTTATTTATTTGGCGGAGTAATAATTATTGCCCCATCAGGGGTGCGTATTGGTAATAGAGTGACAGTTAATACAAGATCTCGATTAGATGGAAGCGGGCAGCTTGAAATTGGAGATGATGTGATGATTGGGCCAGGAGTTCAAATTATAACTTCTAACCATAGATTTGATCGATTAGATATTCCAATGATGTATCAGGGTATTAATAAAAAACCAGTTCTTATTAAGGATGATGTCTGGATAGGGTCTAATTCTATTATTCTTCCTGGTGTGACCATAGGAACAGGCGCCATTGTTTCTGCTGGAGCTGTTGTCACAAAAAATATCATGGATTTTGATATTGTGGCAGGAGTTCCTTCGAAAGTTATTAAATCAAGATTGCCTAAGAATACTGCATAAAATAATAATATATGGATGTTTATATGAAAACAACACATAAGTCAGATTCGAAAATCATACAAATTCATAATCAAGTTCAAGTAGATATGCCAGTACGTAAGCCATGCAGAGTGCATAGTATGAGCAGCGTCACTTTTTTATAATTAGCGCGCTAAATACGATGGTAAATGCCTCTATTATAAGCAGATAAAAGTATACTAATATAGCATATAATAACGAGACATTATAACAGTTAGATTGACGTAATTATGCCAAGAAAATTACTAGAGGCTATTTAAACAATGGAGATATTCTTATTATCGGTTGTTAATAATGGAGCAACTACATGTTAATTTTTATTTATTGGTAATTATATGAAAAAAATTGGAATGGTACAGATTAATAATGGATTTTCTGGTCAATATTATCTGCCGTATTCTGTTGGTCTTCTGCAAGCATATGTTCAAAAGTATATTCTTGACAAGAACAAATATACTTTTGAACTTCCTATATATAGAAGGCTGCCACTTGAAAGAAATTTAGAATTACTTAACGATGTAGAGATTATATTCTTTAGTGTATATGTTTGGAATGAAAAAATATCAATAGAAATTGCAAGGAAGATTAAGGAAAGTAATCCAGACGTATATATTATATTTGGAGGGCCATCAGTTCCTGATAATGCTATAGAATTTATGTGTAAATATACTTGGATTGATGTTTCTGTACATCAAGAAGGTGAAATATCAACATTAGAGATTTTAGAAAGATATCCAGACAAAGATTTAACAAACGTATCCGGAATAACTTATAGGGTAGACAATCAAGTTTTTACCACAGGTCCACGGAAGAGAATGAAAAATTTTTCCGACGTGCCTTCTCCGTATTTAACAGGAGTATTTGATGATTTAATGAAATCTGTTGGTAGTGTCCACCAATGGTTGGCTACATGGGAAAGCAACAGAGGATGTCCATTTGCATGTGCATATTGCGATTGGGGTTCTGCAACAAACAGTAAAGTATCAAAAACTGAACTAGATCGGGCTCTATTAGAGATAGATTGGTTTGCTATGAATAAAGTTGAATTTATATTTATTGCAGATGCGAATTTTGGAATTTTCCATCGAGATGAAGAAATAGTTGATTATGTAATTAATGTATCAAAGAGAACAGGTTACCCAAAAGTTTTTTCTGTACAAAATACAAAAAATAAGAAGGAGCGCGCTTATATAATCCAAAAGAAACTTGCTGAATCTGGCTTAACCAAAGCTGTTACTCTTGCGTTACAAACAACAAGCGAGAAGTCTTTGTCTGCAATTAGTAGGGATAATATACGTTCCGATGATTACTTGTATTTACAAAACAGATTCATAAAAGATGGCATATCGACATATACTGAACTAATATTAGCCCTGCCAGGCGAAACTTATAGTAGCTTTGCTAACGGAGTCTCAAATGTTATCTCTGGTGGGCAGCATAATAAAATACAGTTTAATAACTTATCCATTCTTCCTAATGCAGAAATGGCTAGTAATGAATATATAAAAAAATATAATATAAAAACAGTAAAGGCACCAATTGTGAATATGCATGGAACACTTGAAGTTCCAGAAGATGGGATCAATGAGGAGCAAGAATTAGTAGTTTCTACAAGCACATTAAGAGTAGAAGATTGGAGAAGGGTTAGAGAATACGCTTCATATGCTGAATTACTATATTTTTGTAAATTACTACAAATCCCAATGCTTTTCTTGAGTGTTGAGTGTGGAATTAGTTATAGAGTTATAATCGAAATGATTATGGGTGCCCCAAGTAGTTTTTTAGTATTATCTAAAATATCTAGAATTTTTAAAGATAATACTAAAGATATATTAAATGGTGGTGCTGAATTTATTTTCTCAGAGAAGTGGGAGGGTATTTTTTGGCCTCCAGGGGAGTATGCTTTTATTGAGTTATCAACAAACCAATTGTTGAAAGACTTCTACAAAGAGTGCAGTGCGTTACTAGAAGATTTATTAGATAATGAAGGTAACAAAAAGATATTGGCTGATTCAATTTTATATAATTATAAAAAATTGAATCAGCCAAACCCTGATAGAGAGATTATTATTGAATTGGATTACCCTATAAATAAATGGTACAAAGAGTGGATTATAGGAAATAAATGTGTATTGAAACATGAAAGACAATCAGTAATCCTCTATACAGAAGAGGATAAGTATGATTCATGGAATGATTGGGTCAAATATATGGTGTGGTATGGGCACCGAACCGGCGCTTATTATTTTAATGATGAAAGAATGGAATCAGAAATTTCTGGGCATTATTAATGAAATATAGAAAAATAATTGGTAATAATATCTCTCTTTCAGAGATTGGGTTTGGCGCATGGGGAATTGGAGGTATTACAAGTGGCTCTACAAGTTATGGCAATACTGATGACAATGTATCAAAACTTGCATTATTGGAGGCGTACAAAAGAGGTGTTAATTATTTTGATACATCGAATGTTTATGGTGCAGGAAAAAGTGAACAGTTAATTGGTGAAACCTTTGAGAAATATAGAGAAAACGTAGTTTACTCTACAAAAGTTGGGCTACTTTCTTATGACAAACCTGGGAACTACAATGTAGAATCAATGTTAGAGTCATTATTGTGTAGTCTGGACAGATTGCGTACTAAATATATTGATATTCTCTATCTTCACAATATGCCCATAGACAACTCTGATGATTGCAAACAGATTGTAGACTTTTTTAATAAGTTAAAAATTGATAAGACTGTTCTAGCTACAGGATTCTCTGCTTTAAAACCTGAGGATGGGTTAATTGCTATTGATAAAATACAACCTGATGTAATACAAGTAAATTATAATTTAACAGATTATCGGGCGTTAGATGTTGGTCTTGTAGGCAAGGCAAAAATAAATAATACCTCATTGGTGGTAAGAACGCCGTTATCTGCTGGATTTCTAACTGGAACAATAGGAATTGATGAAAAGTTTAATAATTCAGATCACCGGAGCAGGATAAACCACGATATGAGAAAGGAATGGCTTAGCATGTCGGATAAGATGAAAGAGTTTATTAATATTAAAATTAATGAAACTAGTGCAATTATGTCGTTAAGATTCTGTTTATCTTTAGATAATGTTGTATCTGTTATACCCGGCATGATTACCCCTGAACATGTTGTTGAAAATATTAAAGCAAGCGATTTTGGTGTGCTACCTAAAGGCATATTAAATTCTTTGGAAGATATTTACAGAAGCGGTGAAAAACAATTGGAAATGATTGTAAAAGGCAGTATTCATAAGTTAACTGATGGAAAACACTAATTTAAATTTGTAAATGAAAGTCAATAGTTGCTTATTCTCTACATATATTAATACAGTAAATGGTATTGAGTATGGATTATTTGGTCCTTACTGTAATTTTCAATCGTATTTGGCCAATAAGTTTTATTATTTGGTGATTATAAAACAACCTATGCCAGGTGAAAGCAATATATCAACCTGTGCTGAGATATATGTAAATAAGGAGCTAGTAAAGACAGTTAAATTTTCTTCAGCTATAAATTTTATATTTTCTGATCATTTTGGAAATTTATCTAGCAATAAAACATCAATTCGTTTAAAGGTAAGAGACTTTATATCTACAATTATTTTTGCTGTTAAACTTAAGGGTGATACACCTTATACGGCAATGATTGGACTTGAGAGTATCAATACATTAGCAGGATATGTATTGAAAAAGACAGGACTTGTTAATAATTTAGTATATTTTGCAAATGATTGGCATCCGAAAAGATATGGAGCCATGATGAATCATATATTTTTGTGGCTAGATAGGTTCTGCTCATATCATGCAGACAGGTTATGGCTTATGAATATGAATATACATAAGTCAAGAGTATCTATTGGATACAAAAAGTCTATAATAGATAAAACAGATTCTATTCATGGTGGCCTCCCATTTTTTTCTGAAGATTACAAAGGAATATCAGAAAGACAAAAGCACTCCATTGTATATGCTTCACGTAACGCTGGACAAGGTATGGACTTAGCCCTTTCTGTTTTTTCTCAAGTAAGAAAACAGTTTAGAAATGCAATAATGTACATGACCGGTAATTGTGACAAGGAAGACTTTTCAAATTATGATATAGAAGGCGTTGTATTTACAGGGTTTTTAACTGAAAGTGAGCTTAATAAGTTAATTTCTCAGTCTTGGGTGGGTTTAGCTGTATGGAGATCTGATATTGCTGTATCAGCAACATACGGAGACCCAGAAAAAATAAGAAGATATCTAAATTATGGCATTCCTATTGTGGTAACAAGAAATGCATATACATCTTTAATCGTAGAAGATGCTGCTGCTGGTATTGTTTGTGACAGTAATTACGAAGATTTAATAAGTGCAATTTTATTGTTGTTTAGTGATGCTAATTTATATTATAATCTTTCTGAAAATTCTTTAAAAATTGGAAAAAAATATAAGTCCATTAATCGTATTGATAAAGCTATAAATTCTATCGGTATTAAGGATGCAGGGCGTTAATTATGATTCGAATAGAAAAAACTGAATTGGAAGGTGTGCTACTGATTAAGCCTGAAATCTTTGAAGATTTTCGTGGTACTTATAATATGACATATAATAAAAAAGAGTACGATAAATGTCTTACTGAATATGGAGCAGATAGTTTAGAGTTTGTTGAGGATGATATTTCAATTTCTAACCAACATGTTTTACGAGGAATTCATGGGGATGTCAATACAGCAAAGTTAATTAGCTGTTTAGAGGGAAAATTTTATTTAGTAGTTGTGAATAATATTAAGGGCCATTCTCAGTATGGTAGCTGGACATCATTTACTCTATCTGAGAGTAACAAATATCAAGTGTATGTTCCTTCTGGTTTTGGAAATGGCCATCTTGTAATGAGTGACAGGGCTATATTTAGTTACAAACAGAGCTCTTATTATAATCCAGATGGCCAATTTACACTTTTGTGGGACGATCCAAAATTAGATATATGGTGGCCCATTAAAGATCCAATTATTTCTAGACGAGATCAAATTGGACATTTTTTATAATTATTTAGTAATTAAACAGCAGTAATAAAGTTTATTTTAAGAATATAGCTTATAATGGCATATACTTTTGAGTCTACTTTTATTTAATCTTATAACTTACTGTATATTTAATTAATTCTACTTCTAGCTTATTTAGTTTGTAATTATATGTTTAAAAAAAATAAAGTGTTGGTAACTGGTGGTGCTGGGTTTATTGGTACCAATTTGATTATAAAACTGTTAGAAGAAGGGGTAAAGATAAGGGCTACTATTCACCATAAAGACCCTGTAATAAATGATTGTAGAATTGAATATGTTCGCTGTGATTTGAGGCTTGAAGAAGATTGCGTTCGAGCAGTTAAAGGCGTTGATTATATTTTTATGTGTGCTGCTAATACTTCTGGAGCAAAAGTTATAGCATCCACCCCCTTAGTTCACCTAACTCCTAATATATTAATGAATATTCAAATGCTACAGGCAGCATATATAGAAGGAGTTGAGAAATTCTTATTCATAAGTACTAATGCTGTTTATCCTTTAACAGATTTTGCAGTAAAGGAAGATAATGTTACTAATGAATTTTATGATAGTTATCATATAGTTGCATGGATGAAGAGATTTACCGAAATTGTTTGTGATATGTATTCAAATAGAGTTAAAGAAAAAATGAAAACTATTGTAATTAGGCCGGGCAATCTTTACGGTCCATATGATAAATTTGATTGGGAAAAGTCAAAAGTAATACCTGCAATTATAAGGCGCGCAGTAGAGAAGCATAACCCATTTGAAGTGTGGGGTGATGGAACAGATTTAAAGGACTTTTTGTATATAGATGATTTTATTGATGGCTTGATATTGGCAATGAAGAAGTTAGATGAATCTGAGCCAATCAATATCGCATCCGGTGTATCTATTACAATCAAAGATATTCTACATAAAGTATTAAGAGCGTCAAACTATGAAAATGCTAATGTTAGGTATGATACAAGCAAACCTGCGATGATACCGAAAAGAATGATAGACATATCATTAGCTAAAGAAAAAATAGGATTTGAACCAAAAATAAGCCTAGAAGACGGCATTATACGTACAGTAGATTGGTATATAAAATTTTATAAAAATAAAAACCCAGAATGAGGCTTATAAATGATTATTAGTAGGACTCCATTTAGAATAAGTTTGTTTGGTGGTGGAACAGATTATCCTACTTGGTATAAAAAGAACAAAGGGTGTGTAATAAGTGCATCAATCAATAAATACTGTTATATAACACTGAAGGAGCTCCCTCCCTTTTTTGATTATAAATATAGATTAAGGTACTTTAAAAGAGAAGAAGTTAATTCAATTAATAGTATAAAGCACCCATCAATTAGGGAATGCTTACATTATTTGAAAATAGAAAAAAATATTGATTTAGT
>Ga0187827_10005245_pt1 | contig 15437 bp, 13 predicted proteins | sample ETNtaG_39_FD_167969 | JGI IMG/M metagenome (GOLD analysis project Ga0187827, IMG submission 167969) | Marine microbial and viral communities from oxygen minimum zone, Eastern Pacific Ocean - ETNP2014_SV_150_PacBio MetaG (Illumina Assembly) | ecosystem: Environmental > Aquatic > Marine > Hypoxic...
CGTGGTGACACCGTTTGATTCGACCGACCGCCCTGGTATCGACACCACCTTTCCGCCTGAAAGTGGCGTCGATCTGGATGCGACGTACGACGGCAGAGGCATGAAAATCCGCTGGAATATTCGCGGCACAGGTGGTGGTGTCATCGGTTTGGGCGAGATCGAAGGTGGACAGCCGCCGAAACTAACCGCCTACGCTACCTGCAAACTGACCAGTCCTATTCAGCAGGACGTTCAGATGCGCTTCTCCTCCAGCGACGACACCGTCGTCTGGTTCGACCGTAAAGAGGTCTGGCGCTACGTCGGTGAACGGGGAATCCATTTCGATCAGGACATCGCCTTCGTCAACCTCCCCAAAGGCCCCACCCAAATCCTCGTCAAATGCTACAATCGCTCCGGCCCCTGGGGCTTCTTCATGCGATTCACTGATCGCGATGAGGCGTTGGATGGGTTGGGGTTTAGCCCCAAAGCTGAAAAACACCACACCGCTTGACATGCTGGGCGAGAGCTCCCGGCCTTTAGGTCGGCCTCCAGAATACGCCTCCCTCACCGAGACTGAGGCCGCCGCGAAACGGGTGTGACGGTCTAATGTCCGCCGAAGCGACGATTTTACCCATTCAACGCCGCTTCCGTGTCGATCAACCAATCTAGTAATGCCCCCCGCAGGTCGGAGCCGATGCCGGGATTGGATTTGATAAGGTTGTTTTGTTCTTGGGGATCGGACTCTAAGTCGTAGAGCTCTTGGGGGCCGCCCTCAGTTGGGTCGTAGGTGTATTTCCAGCGTTCGGTGCAGACCATTTTCCAGGTGGCGAGCTCAGAGAAGACCATATCGCGGTGACGGCGGAGTTTTTTTGCTGTTAAGAGTGGTAGGAGCGAGCGGCCAAATGTTTTTGGTGGTGGCGTGAGGCCTGCGGCGTCGAGGATTGTCGCTGAGAGGTCGATGCACTCTGAGAGCGCGTCGGTTCTTCGGTTGCCTTGGATGTGGCCAGGCCAACGGACGATGCCAGGGATGCGAGCGGCTGATTCGTAGAACATGCTTTTTTGGAACATCCGGTGATCGCCCAACAACTCGCCGTGGTCGGATGTGTAGATGATCAGCGCGTCGTCCATGAATCCCCGGCGCGTGAGTGTGTCGAACAGTTTTCCTATTCCGTCGTCGATGAGCGTTGTATTACCGTAGTAGGCCGCCCTGGTCTTTGCGACATCTTCGTCTGTCATGTCGCTCAAAGTGCGCTGCTTCTCTGCGCGCTCTTTCTGATTTTCCGGTTTGCCCGATAGGTCGTCTTCGATGAACGGTGGCATGTCGTTGGGGTCGTACATCGTGGCGTAGCGACCTGGAGGGTCCCACGGGTCATGGGGACCGGAGAATGAAGCCATCAAGAAGAACGGTTCGGTGCCCTCGTGTTCGTCCACCCACCTCGCGGCCTGATCGCCAAGATAGCCGTCGATGTGGTCCTCTTCAGGCAGCGGAGACGGATCGCAGAACCATATCGGCTTGTCTGTGCGGCCCCTGGAGTCAGTGCGGTGGGTTTCGAGTAGGCTTTTTGCTCTGAGATGATGAGTGTAATACGAATCGCAGCGTCGCGACGCCATTTTGCCTGTGAGCTCGTGAACGTCCGCGAACCCCATTTCGTGCTGGATGTGCTCGTGAGCCATTATATCCATCTCGCTGGCATGACCAAAAAAATGTGTTTTGCCCACAAGAGAGTTATGATAACCAGCTTCAGCGAGCTGCTGCATGAACGTGATCTCTTGAGGCAGCATCTGGCCTGAATTTCCCACGACACCTGTGTTGTGAGGATAGCGGCCCGTGGCGAACGACGCGCGCATGGGCATGCAGACCGGTGAGGTGGAGTACATCCGGTCGAAAAGCACGCCTTCACCTGCCAGGCGGTCCAAATTGGGGGTGTTGATGACCGTGTTACCCGCAGCGCCTATCGCGTCGGCGCGATGCTGGTCGGTCATGATGAGAATGATATTAGGGCGATCTTGCGGCATGGTGTGCCTCTTTATGGTCGAAGATGGATGTATGGCGATGCTCTGAATGTAATACCGCACGATGTGGGGGGCGACGCCTTGGTAGAAACAGGTCGGTGGCGGTATTTTTTAGGTTTGAATCTAAATGGACGCCCCGAGGAACCATTATGTGTAAACAGGGTGAGAAACTTCGTTTTGATCAGGCATTGGATGAACTTCGTCTGAAGGTAGCTCATTTCCCCCCTAGCGATCCCCAACTGAGCGAAGCGGAATGGAGCACCTTTCGTGGCGATTGCGTCGTGGCGCTAGCGGCAGGGGGCGAAGGGGCACGCCTCAAAAGGCTTACGATCGACAAAGGGATTCATAAGACTGCGCTTACGTTGCCCAACGGCGACACGATGATAGAGCGGACGATCCGCATGTACCGAGACGCTGGCTTTGAGCGGTTCGCCGCGCTGGTGTTTCACGAAGCCCACTCGTTGGAGAGCATCTTGGGCGATGGCCGCAAGCTAGGCGTGGAAATAAAGTACAGCTACGATCCGGAGCGTCCAGTTGGGCGAGGTGGCGCGGTGAGAAACGCATTGGATAACGGAACCATCCCTCACGAGTGCAGCCTGATAGTTCACAACCCAGACGACCAGATTGTCCTAGATATCGCGGAGTTTCCTCGCAAAATTGTAACTGGGCACTTGGCGCGTAAAACGGTGGGCACTGCGGTTGTGGTGGGCGGGACACGGTACCCTTTCACCGGAATGACCATCTTGGATGGGAAAGTGGATACGATTGAGATGTACCCGATGATCCCGGTGCCCACCCATGTTGGTGTAACGGTATTCGCCAAGGAAGTGTACCAGTATTTTGAAGCGTTTTTTGATATGAGTGTGAAGACAGACTTTGAAAAGGTGCTGTTCCCGATATTGGCGGAGCGTGGTGAACTTGGCGCCGTTCCTGTCCACGACGAAGCTTGGCTGCCGGTGAACGATCCAAAATCGTGGCAACAGTTGGAGAACTTGATGCAAAATGAGTAAAGTGCTGGTAGTTGATAGAAACTGTAGATTTTGGGGCTGTTGCCTTTCAAGCGTTTACGATTGGGCGAGACGAATATGAATCCGGTCGATTTGAGAAGCGATACAATCACCAAGCCAACACCAGAGATGAGGGAGGCCATCGCCAACGCCGAGGTCGGCGACGATGTGTTCAGTGACGACCCTACAGTAAACCTGTTGCAGGAATGGGTGGCTGAGCTAGTGGGTAAAGAGGCGGCTCTGTTCGTGGCGTCGGGGACGATGAGCAACCAGATCGCCATCAACATCAGTACCACCGAAGGCACCGAGGTGGTAGTTGAGTACAACAGCCACATCTTCAACTATGAGAGCGGTGGCCCTGCGTTCCTCTCGCGGGTGCAACTGCATCCAATCACAGCGGAGCGGGGAATTCTGGATGTTGAGTCTATAGTGGACGTGATCAGAGCCAAAGACGACCACCTCCCGCAGACCTCGTTGGTATGCATCGAAAACACACACAACAGGGGCGGCGGTTCGATATATCCGCTGGAGAGTGTCAAAGCTATCAGCGAGATGTGCAGGGATCGCGGGCTGAGGCTTCATCTTGATGGTGCGCGGCTTTGGAACGCCTGTGCAGCCACAGGGCTGAAACCTACGGACTACGCTCAGCATGTAGACACACTGAGCGTCTGCTTTTCCAAGGGGCTTGGTGCGCCGATTGGGTCGGTACTCGCTGGCACGCATGATGACATAGCCAGGGCCCATCAGCGGCGAAAAGTGTTCGGCGGTGGAATGAGGCAGGTGGGAATTTTGGCGGCTGGCGCGTTGTTTGCGCTAAAAAACCACCGCGAGCGGCTGGTTGACGATCACAAGAATGCCCGCAAACTGGCTGAGGGTCTGCACGGGCTGCCTGGTTTCAATGTTGATCCCGATGATGGCGGACACCAACCTGATATTTATCGGCCTGGATGAACGACACTGTCCTGCCGACAGGTTCGTTGAGCGTCTGGCTGAACACGGTGTGCTGCTTCTTGATGAACGGCCTAATCGGATTCGTGCGGTGACCAGTCTTGCTGTGGATGAAGACGATATTGACAGAGCTATCGAAGTTTTTAGAAAATTGGTAAAATGAACGTAGAGGGCGACATGGCGAACCTCACCAAGCGAGTGCGGCTATGAAGATAATAATCATCGGCGCAGGAGAGGTCGGTTTCTCGTTGGCTCAACACCTGTCTTCAGATGGCCACGAGATCGTGGTGATTGAGCGTAATCCTGAGATCGTACAGCAGCTAAACGAATCGCTGGATGTGCTGGTCGTTAGTGGAAACGGGGCGAGCGCGCGAGGGCTGGAGAGCGCCGGTGTCCGTGATACCGACATGGCGATAGCGGCTACCACGGTGGATGAGATCAATCTCGTTGCATCGATGTTCGCCCATAAGTTTGGCGTGCCGGTCATAATAGCCCGAGTGCGCAACACCGAGTATACCCAGGACAAAGCTGGGCTGTCGGCGAGCGATCTGGGGATTGATCTGATGATCCACCCCGAGGATGCCGCCTCCGAGGAGATAGTTCGGATTCTCAAACGAGCTGCGGCCACTGAAGTGGTGGATGTGGCCGATGGAAAAGTGCAGCTTGTGGGATGTCGCGTCGAGGAGCACGCGCTGCTGGCTGGACGAAAGCTGGCGGATGTTGCCAAGCTGTGGCCACAACTGACGTTTAGAATGGTGGCGGTGATGCGGGAAGACACTACGACAATGCCCACTGGCGAGTTCGAATGCCAACCCCGCGACCAGGTGTTTTTCGTAGCGGCAGCCGAAGATGTGCCTTCGATTATTGCGCTTGCTGGGCGGCACGATCAGACCCTCAAAAGGGTGATGATTTTGGGATATAGCCGTATCGGTCGGACGGTAGCGCGAAAACTCGCGGCGGCGGGTGTGCAGACCAAGCTGATCGAAAAAGATGAGGAGAGGGCGCTTATCGCCGCTGAACGACTCCCATACACTCTGATCCTCCACGGCAACGCCACCGATCTGGACCTGCTTCAAGCTGAGAGCGTTCATGAGATGGACGCGGTGGTCGCAACCACCAGCGACCAGGAGGACAACATCATGGCGTGCCTTATTGCCAAGCAGGCTGGCGCGCCGAAGACGATCACGCTGCTCACCCGATCGCACTATCATGCATTCATGTCGCTGGTGGGGATCGACGCAGCAATAAGTCCGCAGCAGTCGGTGGTAAATACTGTGCGGAAATTCGTACGAGGCGGCAAAATTATGTCGCTTGCCCACCTCTCAGGGATTGATGCGGAGGTGATTGAGGTGGAGGTAACCGCCGACAGCCGCGTCGCTGGTAAGTCGGTGCGTGACGCCGGGATGCCCAAGGACTCGATTCTGACCGCCATCATCCGCGACGGTGAGCTTGTAGTCGCTACGGGTGACGCAGTGATATGCGAAGGCGATCAGGTGGTCATTTTTGCGCTGCCTGACGCGATTATGAAAGTAGATTCGCTCTTTTCTTAAAGAAGTTATGTGCCGATGTTCGATGTGGTGATGGCGATCATAGAAAAGGATGGACAGTACCTGCTCCAGCACAGAGATGGACGTGGAGATAGAGCAGTTGACGCTGTTGGAAGGGCAGGGAATGGGGCTTTTTTCGCCGAACGAGTTCGACGATCTGGATCTGGTACCGATTCACAGGCGAATTCTTGATGACTAGCTGGCTCGTTAGTAGCGATGCCACGATTTGACCACACCTACACAATCGGCATACGATAGGGTATGAGAGGAACACTCCATAGGTTCGGCAATGCTCAGCGACTCTGCGCGTTGATGGCTGTCGTGATCTTGTGCTACGGCTGCGGTACAGACGACCCGCTCAGCTTCTACAAGACCGCTCGCGCCCGAATTGCTGGCGACGGGTTCGCCGTGGCTGGAAGTCTGGGAGTCGGAGAGCGACCTTGGGCGCTGGTCAGTGCAGATTTCGACAAAGATGGGTCCGCCGATGTCGCTACCGCCAATTTTGGCGATGGAACCATTTCGCTGCTCTACAATCGTGGGGTTGACGGGCTGCTCTGTGATCTATGTACCCAGTTTGATGGCGACACGACATTCGGGTTGTCGGGGCGGATACATCCCAGAGCTATCGAGGTAGTCGATATTAACAGCGACACCTGGCCAGACCTGATCGTCACGCTGATGGACTCAAGTCGGTTCGCTCTCTCTGATACCCTTATGGTTTTTCTGAATACTCAGGGCATCGGGGGAGTTCCACACTTCGCTCCTACAGTACCAGATACCACGTTGGTATACACGTCTTCCCCGCCTGATTCGGCGCTGTGGATAGCTGTGCCGTTCGATGGGCCAGGCGCTCCAGACAGGGCGATAGGCGTAGGACACGGTGCCCGCGATCTCTTCGTGGGGCAGATTGATAACTCAGGTCAGATGGCGTTGGTGGTGGTGAGTACCGATTCCTCCAGGTCCACAGTTCTCAAGCGTCCCACAAGGCCTGCCCAGTCAGGCGGTTTTTCTGCTGTGGCGATGGTGCCGGAAGATGGATCGGCGGATGTCGCACTTGATGCTTCTATTGAGTTGACGTTCAACAAGACGCCTGAGGTGACTGCGGCGACGGACAGCAACTATATCCACGTCAGAGGAAGACGTGGTGTCCTCTACGATATTAGCGTCACAAAACGGTCTTCTGGAAGCGGTAGCAGTCTCAAAACGGCGCTCATCGTCACGCCCAAGGGCGGATTTGCACCTCATGACTCTATAAACGTAAGCTTCGATGTGGAGCTCCCTGAGCACAGACCGTTGAGGTCCACGAGCAAGGACACCATAGACGTTGGAACTGGGTGGTCGTTCGGGACCGAGGGGCTCAAAGTTTTCGCGTCGTCGCCAGCAACCCCGACATCAGGCGCAGAGACGCGGGATGTGGCTGTGAATGCACCTGTTCGGGTCCGGTTCAACTGGGGGATCGATCCAGGTTCGGTGACAACGAGCGCAGCAGTCGTCGAGCGACAGGACGGCAGCGGTATACAGATATCAGGGTTCGAGGTCGAGGACAGTCGTACGGTTAGCTGGCAGACTCAAGGGTGGTACGACCCTTACGAGCTGATAAAAGTGGTATTGACTTCGGTGATAGCCGACTCGCTAGGCGCGCCGACGTTTGGCGGGCATGAGATGGAGTTTTACGCCGAAGGCCCCAAAGTCGTGTCCACGTCGCCATCGCACGCATCGACAGCAACGACAGATGAGGATGTTGGCGGGGTCCAGACACCTGTGCTAAGAGCCTGGTTCAACACAGCTATGCGACTATCAACAGCAGATGCCGACGCGATACAGATTGTGGGGTCTCAGACCGGCTTCCACCAGGTTGTCGATGTGCTGCCAGACAACTCTGATGGGCTGGTGGCGAAGATTATTGTCGATGATCGGTTTGCAGCAGGCGAGATGGTGGCCGTGACGGTTGAACCGCTGCTGACCTCGCAAGACGTTGGGGCGTCCGCAGAATCGTTTTCACTGACGAGGCCCCACGTTTGGCAGTTCCTGGTGAGTTCAGAAACTGAGGTGTCGTTCGCCCCTGGTATTGGGTTCGATGATGGTGGGGCGGTTTCGGTGGTCGGTGGAGATTTCTCAGGTTCGCCTGGCGTGATAATAGCCGACACGAGCGGCGATATTAGACTTTATACGTCGGTCTCTGGAGCGTTCGAGTCTTCTGTGGTGGCGCATGCACATATAGGCCAGGTAGCGCTTAAGACCGGCGATATAAACCGCGATGGCAACCTGGACCTGGTGATGACAAACCGTGATTCGGTGGCTGTCCTTCTGGGTGATGGCAGTGGAGGTTTTGCCAATCTGCCTGAAGACCCGCCCCAGCCGGTGGGATCGGGTTTGGCCGATCTGTTCGTCGGGGACTTCAACGGCGACGGATGGTTGGATGTTGCGGCGGTCAACACTGTTGCTGAGGATGTCTCTGTGTTGTTGAACGATGGAGCAGGGGTGCTTACGCCAGAGGTCTACTACAAAGTTGGCCGCTATCCGAGGCAACTGATCGGTGCCGATTTTGACAGCGATGGGGACATCGATCTTGCGGTTGTAAACTCAGGCGACAATACCGTGACATTCCTTAGAAACCTCACTGGAAGTGTTGTCGAATAGCTCCATGCGGCGTTGATCGGCGAACGTGCGGCGAAACCAAGTGCCCGCTGACTCCCACCCAACTCCACCACCGCTCAAGATGGATGCGATGACCTGGACCTTACCAGAAGCGATAGAACCCTCTCCAAAGGGCGACCTGCTTGTTGAACGCGTGGGCAGCGCGCTGGTGGAAAGCGGGATCGTTTCGCCAGGCACCACAGTTCTAGTCGCTCTTTCCGGCGGCGGTGATTCCGTCGCGCTGCTTCATCTGATCTGGTCTCTGGTGACTGCAAAGCCGATAAGGGTGGCTGCAGCACACCTCAACCACCGTATCAGGCCCATCGAAGCTGAGAGAGATGTGGAGTTTGTCAGAGAGCTGTGCGACAGAATTAAGGTTCCACTCTACGTCGATGTGGTCGACGTCCCAGCTCGGGCGCAGAAACATAAATTCTCCATCGAGGAGGCTGGACGGGAAGCGCGAATGGCTTTTCTGGAGCGGACGGCTGACGAGATAGGCGACTGTGTAATCGTGACGGGACACCATATGGACGACCAGGCCGAGACGGTGCTGATGAGGGCGGTGAGGGGGACTGGGATCGGTGGACTCTCGGCAATTCCCATGGTGCGCGGACCATATATCCGTCCTCTGCTAGGATCGCGCCGCCATGAGCTTCAGGACTATCTGAAGCGGATGGGGGTGCCCTGGAGAGAGGATCTTACAAACGCCGATGAGACCTATCTGAGAAACCGGGTGCGAACACGATGGCTTCCGTTGTTGGCTGAAGAGAACCCCAAAGTTGTAGAAGCTCTCAGCACACTGGCGGTTCAGGCAAATGAAACCGATAGTGTCATCGAGCATGAGGCGTCTCGGGTCTGGAAAAAGTGTTGCCAAGGTTTGGATCAGTTTAGAGTTGTCCTTGATGCGAAGGTACTGATTCGGTACCCTTTGGGGACACGGCAGCGAACTGTCCGCCGTGCTTGGCGACATCTTGCCGGTGGGGATGAACAGCCGCTTACCTATCGGGAAACCGCCAGAATGACCCGATCGTTGGAATCGGCGGAATACTGCGTCGGACGCGGTCGATTTCGCGCCCAACTTAGTCGCACCCGCTGGATGGTGACGCTCGACCATGCGCCGCCACCGATTGAGGGCGGCAGCCTGGTGACGGGCACACCCCTAGAGGTGTGGTGGCGACGGATACTGGCACGAACCGTTGAACCTTCAGACATTTTGAGCCTCAGTGAGTCGCAGTGGCCGGGGATGTCTGTAATCGACGCAGACAGGGTGAACGGACCGCTCAGCGTCTGCCCATGGAACGCCGGTGATAAAGTGCTCTTGGCAGACAGATCGGCGACGAAATCTGTGGCTCGCCTGTTGAGCGACGCCGGAGTGTCGCGGTTAGAGAGGCTTTGGACGCCGATAGTTAGTGACAGCGACGGAATTGTGCTGATTTTCGGGCTTGGGGAGGCCGAACGGGTCAAAGTTACCGACAAAACCCGTCGCGGTATAGTTGTCAGCAGTGTGTAGCGAGCCACCATATCCGCCGGTGCTTATATCCGCCGAACGGATCGCTTTGCGGGTGTCTGTTCTAGGACGCCGAATAGCTGAGGACGCTGTCGGGGATAGCCCGTTGCTTGTTGTGGCGGTGTTGACTGGCGCAGTGTTTTTCTGCGTCGATCTGATGCGGGCCATGGCTGGAACGGATGTCGAACTGGAGTTCGTCAGGGCTTCGAGCTATGGCTCGAAACGTGAATCCTCAGGAGAGATCGAGCTTTCGGCCTTGCTCCCGAGATCCTTGGCTGGACGGCGGGTACTTGTGGTGGAGGATATTTTGGATACCGGGCACACGCTGGCGCGTGTGCATGAAGAGCTGAAATTGAAGGGCGCCGAGTGGGTAAAAACCGCCGTGCTCCTGGCCAAACCGACACGCGTGATGCAGCCTGACTACGTTGGGTTCGACATCGACAACCGCTTTGTAGTCGGCTACGGACTGGACGATGCAGGCAGGTGGCGCAATCTACCCTATGTAGGGCTTATGGAGAATGAGATTTGACAGCTGGAGAAGAGGGCGGCAAGCGACGACGCAGGCCACGTAGACCGAGTGAAGACGCGCAGAAAAACGACCGACCACGCTCAAGAAGACCGGAACCAAAGTCTGAGAGCAGGGAGAGCAGCAGACGACCCCGTCTACCGGTTGAACGCGAGCGCAGGCCAGCCAAGAAACCTGCGGTGACCCCATCAGGACAGCCTCGCGGAGGCGACCCCCGACGATGGAAACGGATGAGGCAGACGTCTGTCTGGCTTCTCATCATTCTTCTGTTGGTAGTCGTCGCCAACTGGCGAAAGGGAGCCGACGCCTCAGAACGCGACCTCTCCTACAGCCGGTTCTACTCAGAGCAGTTAGGGCAGAGAAACGTGCAGAGAGTCGAGGTGGGGCGGCAGGTTTTAGTGGCGCTGCTAAAGTCTCCGACCGTTGTTGGCGGTGAGAGTACCCAGAGAATCCGGGTCAGTCTGGGTGACATTCAAATAGACCACACTATGGTCGCTGAGTGGACCACAGAGTATGACGTTGGGGAGGTTGCGTTCCGCCAGTCGTCGGGTCTGTGGCAGACTTTTGCGATCAACTGGCTACCGCTGCTCATTCTGATTTTCCTGGCACTGTTCTTCGTTCGCCAGATGCAGGGAGGACAGAAAGGGATACTCTCATTCGGAAAATCGACAGCACGACAGGTTCCTGAAGACAAATCCAAAATCACTTTCGAAGAGGTCGCAGGAGCTGAGGAGGCCAAACAGGAGCTTCAGGAGATCGTTGAGTTTCTCCAAGACCCTGGCAAGTACCAGAGGCTGGGTGGCAAGATTCCCAAAGGCGTCCTGATGGTCGGACCTCCAGGTACCGGCAAGACCTACATGGCCAAAGCTGTAGCAGGCGAGGCCGACGTGCCGTTTTTCAGTATGAGCGGCTCGGACTTTGTGGAGATGTTCGTCGGTGTAGGCGCTTCCCGCGTACGCGATCTGTTTGGGACCGGTAAGTCACACGCGCCGTGCATCTTATTCGTAGATGAGATCGACGCTGTGGGTCGTTATCGTGGAGCAGGGCTCGGTGGAGGTCACGACGAGCGCGAGCAGACGCTCAATCAGTTGCTGGTGGAGATGGACGGGTTTGAGTCCAACGACGGCGTGATTTTGATTGCGGCGACCAACAGGCCCGATGTCCTCGACCCGGCGCTCCTTAGGCCCGGCAGGTTCGACCGGCTGGTTGTTGTGGACCTTCCCGATGTCAAAGGCCGTCAAGGCATCTTGCGAATTCACACGCGCGAAGTATCGTTGGCTGATAGTGTGGACCTAGAAGACCTTGCCAAAGGTACACCAGGCCTCTCAGGGGCAGACCTTCGCAACCTTGTAAACGAAGGGTGCCTTCTGGCTGCAAGACGAAACCGACAATCGGTTTCTCAAGCCGAATTTGAGGACGCTAAAGACAAGGTGATGTTGGGCACCGAGCGGCGAAGTGTGGTGATGTCCCCAGAGGACAAACGTGTTACAGCATACCATGAGGTGGGACATGCGCTGACTGCGATACACACCCCTGGGGCCGACCCGATTCACAAAATAACGATCGTACCCAGAGGTCAGGCGTTAGGCGCGACGTTCTTCCTGCCAGATGACGAGCGACGCCTTACCACCAGGACCAGGTGCTTGGAAATCCTTGTCAAGACTTTGGGTGGGCGCGCCGCCGAGCAGGTGGTTTTTAATGAGATCACCAACGGAGCCCAAAACGACATTGAAGTGGCCACGAGTCTGGCGCGGCGGATGGTGTGTGAGTGGGGGATGAGCGACCTTGTCGGGCCGGTAACCGTTGGCAAATCTGGCGGCGAGGTATTCCTGGGCCGTGAGATCGTTCAGTCGAACGAGCACAGCGAGGAAACCGCGCACCTTATTGATGACGAGATTAGAGGGCTTATTGAGGAGGCGGTGGACAACGCCGTCAAGATCATCAGAGAGCATCGACAGACACTGGACCGCCTCGCCGAGGCTCTCCTTGAGAGAGAGGTGCTGGACAAAGGCCAGATCGACCGGTTGATTGCTGGCGCCAAACTGGATGAAAAACCCTCACGGAGTGCCCGTGGGCGAGGGCGCGATCGCTCTCGAAGCGGCAGCGCTGAAAGCTCTGAGCGTCCCGCTAGGAGAAGAGGTCGAGGTCAGGGTGGAGGTTCGGAACGCACGGACAAAAAACCGACGCCACCGCCTGCTGTATCTGACGCCACAGAAGACAAGACCGAAACTACTGATCAGCCGAGACAGGGGCCTGACGAATCAGTCTCCACCAAGCGGCGACGCAGACGCAGATCGCGTTCGACACAGAGCAAGAGCTCTGCTGAGACGACGACGGAACAGCCGACTCCAACTACTGCCGAGGCGGCTGATCAACCTGCCGCCCTTATTGCGAGCGAACCACTAGCAGCGGCTTCAAGCGTACCGGAAACTCCAGTCGAGCGACCGACGCAGAGTGAACCTGCTGCTGCTCCGCAGGAGATCGCGCCGACTGAGCCACAAAAACCGGCATTTGGGCGCAGACCGGCGACGTCGCGAGCTGACCTGCCGGATGCTGCGACCCATGCGCCTGAGAGCTCTGGCGATGAGGATGACGCTGTTGTGAAGACTCCTACATCGTTTGGCCGTCGAGGTAGGACCGAAACCGCGGTTCCAGAACAACCGTCGGCGGACGTTGTCCAAGACAACGAGCCAACCGAGGAGGCTGCAAACACTCCAGCACCGACCAGTTTCGGTCGGAGAGCAAAAGTTCAAAATGTGCCATCGGCCCCCAGCGCGGAATCAGATTCGGAACCTGTGGTGCCGCCTTCGGCTCCGACGGCTGAGAGCGATCAGGCTGAAACTGTGGAACCGTCACCTTCGGCCCCGCGTTCGCAGGATGCTGTTGAATCCGACACGGGCCAACCCGAAACATCGCCTATCGAACAGCCAGATCAGGCTGATAGCGGCGAGGTTGAAGAGGGCCAGGACCAGTCCAGCGCGAACGGTTAGCCGTTCGGCTTGGACATTCGTGCCAGGCGACATATGGATATGTTCCGCATCGGGTTCCTGACTATCGGGGTAGTCGATCTCATCGACATCGCCGCGGTCACTTTCATCTTTTACAAAATATTTCTTCTGCTTCGCGGGACACGGGCAGCCCCCATGGTGGTGGGGCTTCTTGTGCTGCTGATCGTGGCGGTGATCGCCAAGCGGACAGAGATGAGCGGCCTGAGCTGGCTGCTAACGCAGGTGCAGACCGTGTGGCTGGTGGCGATAGTCATCGTGTTTCAGGCTGAGCTCAGACGGTTGCTAGTGCATCTGGGGCGCACCCGATTTATCAGGCTGTTCTATTCTGCGGTGGATACCCGCGTAGTTGATCAGATAGTTGAGGCCGCTGGTCTGTTGTCCACCGGTGGTTTGGGTGCGCTAATAGTGCTCACCCGCGAGACAGGCCTAGCCGGTATAGTGGAGACGGGCCTTCCTCTGAGGGCTGATGTGCGATCCGAGCTTCTGGTGTCACTGTTCCTTCCTAAATCACCCCTCCACGACGGCGCGGCCATTGTCACCGGCGAGCAGATAGAAGCGGTTCGGTGCATCTTACCGCTTACACAGCGAGAGATCGATCCCAATCTGGGTACCCGTCATCGTGCGGCAATCGGGATGTCTGAGGAGTCCGATGCGCTGGTCGTGGTGGTCTCAGAAGAGAACTCGGCCATCAGCCTTGCGGTGGACGGAGAGATCACCTCTGGGCTGACGCCGACCAACCTCGGTGCGATGCTGCGCCACTACCTTGAACAGCGGGCAACAGTACCCGATGGCGCAGCGCAGGCCAGAGAGTTTTGACCCACAGAATAACATGGCTCGTCTCTGGGTGCCTTATAAACACCGCAGCGATGGCGTCCGATGGTTTGACAGTTGTCAGGGCGGACAACCGCACCGTCGTCCTGCACGGTTCGTGGTCTCCTGAGATTGTAGCCGCACGCCAGGGTGCCAAAGTAGAACTGAATGTAGATCCGCCAACGACACGACACGCTACGGTGCCAACGACGCGGACTTGCCGTCGAGAACTTCGATCTTCAGCGCCGGGAGGGTGTCGCAGTGGGTTCCTTTCACAGTAGCCCCCTCGTGAGAGACGCCTCGGCCAAGCTCAACCTCGGCCTAAAGATTATTGGCCGCCGCCACGACGGCTACCACGACCTGATCTCCGTGTTTCAAGCAATAGACTTCTGTGACTCGCTAACAGCCACCGAAGCGGCTGATCTGACGATGAGCTGTTCAGAGGAGACGCTGCCCACCGATGGGCGAAACCTGGTTCTAAAGGCTGCGGATGAGCTCCGAAAAACGACCGACTCACGTTCTGGGGCGCATATAGACCTGACGAAGCGAATCCCGGCAGGCGCTGGACTTGGGGGAGGTAGCTCAGACGCTGCGACAACTGTCAGGTTGCTGTCAGAGCTTTGGGGATGCGAGTTGAGCGACGACGTAGCGATTGAACTTTGCGGGAAGATAGGGTCGGACGTGCCTTTTTTTTGGTACGGAGGAACTGCGCTGGTCACCGGGCGCGGGGAGAGTGTGCGACCGATCTCGCCAAAAGGTTCGGCGGCATTTGTGGTGGTCACCCCACCGCTTACGATAGACACTGGTCCGGTGTTTGGACTGTTCGACCTGTCGGCGACCAATGCTGGTGGCTACAGCGAGGCGGCAGGAGCCCTGGCAGACGGCACGATGGACCTGCTGGATTTTGCTCAGCACATAGAGAACGATTTCACGCCGATCATCTCCAACAAGCACCATCAGATCGAGGATATCCGAAGAGCGCTTCTTGATGCCGGGGCTTTGGCAGCAGATATGGCAGGGACCGGATCGGCGGTCTATGGGGTGTTTAAGAGAAGCGACGACTTCAGTGGTGCCGCCGATAGGCTGAGGGCCGATGGGTTTGCGGCCCACGCCTGCTTGCCGCAGCAGCCGACAGTCTGCTGAACCCAAAACCTAGATGGGCAGATGACCGCAGACGTTGACTGTGGGCGATGAAACATAATTATTACGAGTCGCAGTTTGGCCCTACAACAGAAACGCTAAGACAGTACTGAGGAGCGCTCCGTGTCGTCTAGCCTAACACCACCGGAAAGCGTTAGCTGGCCACTATCCAAAAAGGCTCAAGTTCTGGAGGATTACACCTACCAGCGTCACATGCTCGAAGGCCAGGTCCTGTCGCTGTTGGTACCTCCGCCTCAATGTGCTGATGACTGGAGCAGCGGCAACTACGAGAACAACTGCTCATGGACCGGGATG
>Ga0187827_10005246_pt1 | contig 15435 bp, 8 predicted proteins | sample ETNtaG_39_FD_167969 | JGI IMG/M metagenome (GOLD analysis project Ga0187827, IMG submission 167969) | Marine microbial and viral communities from oxygen minimum zone, Eastern Pacific Ocean - ETNP2014_SV_150_PacBio MetaG (Illumina Assembly) | ecosystem: Environmental > Aquatic > Marine > Hypoxic...
CGTCGAGTGGACCAGCTTGAAAATTGCCAGGTCGAGTTTCTTATCGATAGCCGTGCAGATGCCCCATTGGACTCTACCGTCAGGAAAAGTGATCTGACGTCTCTTCCCTTTATCTACTGCCACATGCGCGGCGGTTAGAATCCAGCCTTCTGGAGAGAGGTTGACTCCGCTGGCATTCGAAAATGACACGCAGGCCGGCTGAACGCCCCGAATCGCAGCGCGGAGCTCCTTATCAGATATCTCTTCATCGACTTTTCTGATGTACGGATTCTTCAGCTTCTTCACAAACTTCCGCATCAGAGTCACGCGCTTCTCGAACGCTTGAGGATCGCCGTTGGGTTCGATGAGCGTGGCCAGGTCTTTTAAACGGGTCTCTTTGATGACGCCTGAGAGTGCAGCTTGCTGGACGGGCAGTGCCCGGGCCATGCTGTCGCGCGCGGCCTCGAATACCTTTTGCGTGCCGGGTGTGACGGTCCATTTTGAATCGATGAATACGTAGTACTTCGCGAGCAATCGCAGGTTCTTCAGGTGCGTGCGCGAGAGCAGCTCTTGTTCTGCACCTTTGACGCTTTTAGCTATTTTTTTGAGCCTCGTGGCATCGGTCGCGAACTCGAGCACGTCCGTTCTCAATGTCCAGTTCACACCATCTTCATCTTCGCTGCCCCAGATCTTGAAACGCGATTCATCCTGCACAGGGGAGATTCTGTGACGCAGAATTTCATGGGTGAGAGAAGCAGAGGCGGCCACTATCTTTTCAGCGCCTTCGGGCTGGGGCTGGACGTCAGCTTTGTTCTCGACCTCTTCGAGCAGCTTTCGCGCATCCCTGTGAAAGCCAGCTTTGTCCTGCCGGGCCTTGAGCGCGGCCATTCGCTCGAGCACGGAGGATTCTCTTTTCCGTTCACGACCGAGAGCCACATCGACGAACCAATCGGCGTCCGGCCCGTCAGCAATTGCCTGCTCCATTTCGCCCATGATGTGGAGGATTCGCTGGCTGCCTTCAAGCCTCGGGTTTTGCACAACCTGGACGAGGGAGTCCGACAGAGTGGTCATGAAGTGCCGTGCGGTCTCGGCCTGGTCCTCACCCGGATGTTTGGCCGCGTAATCGCTTACGGCTTTTCTCAGCAGATAGCCTTCACGCCGGGCTTTGAGCGCACGGAGGTCGGCATCAGAGATCTCTGGTGATTTGTAGGGGCGCCTGCCGGTGACTGCTTCTTTGAATCGAGGATCGTCGGTCTTGAAATTCCTTGCGTAATTCGTCGTTCCCAGGCGGGTGGCATCGATGTGATGAAACACTTCGTGGTGAAACGTCAGTGGAAGCTGCCCGTCCGTGTAGTATGCGCCGGCGAGGGCATCTTTGCCGTTCCAGATTCCGTAGTATCGGTAGCCTTTGAGCAGGCGATTGTATGGTCGAAAACCATCGCCCTTTTTGCTGACGCAGGCTTCGAAAAATCCAATCGCTTTCAGTCCGATCTTCTTGAAATATCTGGACGGATATTTTCTCACTTCCTTATTCAGAATCTTCGCGGCCTTGATCTTCCGCTCTTTCGACATTTCCGGCATTACATCGTGATAGCTGCCTGCGGGGAGTTGTGAACGATTGAAGACAAGCTCCGCTCCGGAATGCTTCTCAAAGTCTGACACGAGCTGTTCCAGGGCCTGGTCTGCGGAGACCGTCCACGGGAAGAGCAACACAAAGAAATGTGAAATGGTCATGGGTGGCTCCGGTGAAATAAAGGAGGCAGATGTAATAGCACTGTGCCCGCTCCCAGACAAGCCCGGGCGAACTTACCGGCATTCTGCATTGGATGTGGAAACCGATCTTTCATTCGACAATTCCGATACGACTTTTCACATTCTTTGATGGCCACGTGAATGAAAAGCCCGGATTTGGGTTTACACTGTAAGGTTCCCCTTGGCTTATTCCCGATTCTTGCATCCATGAGCGAGCAGCAGAAACAGAAGAAGCTGGGCCGGTATAACCTGCTGGACAAGCTGGGAGCCGGCGGCATGGGCTCGGTCTACAAGGCGCAGGATACGCAGCTCGAACGGGTGGTGGCGTTAAAGATACTCTCCAGCAAGCTGGCCAAAGATCAGAACGTCGTCGATCGGTTTATGCGTGAAGGCCGGATGGCCGGGGCCCTCTCCCACCCGAATATCGTCCGGGCCCTCGAAGTCGGCCAAGAGGGCAAGTACTACTACCTCGCCATGGAATACGTGGATGGCGTCACACTGAAGCAGGCTCTGAAATCAGGCCCGTTTTCTGAGCGGGAAGCTATCGACATCGCGACCGATGTGGCGATCGCCCTTCAGCACGCGGCGTCCAAGAACATCATGCATCGGGATATCAAGCCCGAGAACATCATGCTCACCGGGGATGACGAGGTAAAGATTCTTGACATGGGTCTGGCGAGGACGACGGATGACGACGCCACACTCACTCAGGCCGGCAGGATGATCGGCACGCCGAGCTACAGCTCTCCGGAGCAGATTCGTGGCGAAACCACCATTGATGGCCGAACCGACATCTATTCTCTGGGACATACACTGTTCCATCTGCTGACAGGCCGTCGCGCGTTCGATGGCTCGACCGCCGGCGTCATCATCAACATGCACCTCACTGATCCCATGCCCGATCCGAGGGCAGACGCGCCGGAGCTCTCGGCCGAGATCTGCGCTGTCCTCAAAATGATGACCCAGAGAAATCCGGAGGATCGCTACCAGACGCCGGACGATCTGCTCGAAGATCTGGCACATCTGCGCAACGACCAGCCGCTGGTGCACGCAGCAAAAAAGAGGGTTGTCCGCACACCGAGGGCCTCCAGATCCAAAAGTGGGAGTGGGATCTTCGCGGCAGTCGGAGCAGCCGCGGCCGCGGCTATCTTAGGCTGCATGCTAATGCTCGGGTCAGGGAAGAAGAAAGAACCTGAGAAACATGCGCTCAACCCCACTACGACTCCGGCAACCACTGTTCCACCCACTGTATCGCCGCCGGCGCCTCCGCCGACCACCACCGTTCTCCCTGATCTGCCGGTACCACTGCCTCTTCAACCGGTCGAGAATGCGCCTGCCCCCTCCGTGCCCCCTGGGGGCGTCACTGCGGACACACCTGAAGAGGCAGAGCCCGCGCCCGAGGAATCTCCCGGCGGGCAAAATGAGGAGACCGAGATCGCGCCCATCGAGCCGCCGACAGCGCCTGAAGGAACCGCTGAAAAGGGAAAACAACACGACATCTTTACTGATGTCGCCGCCTACAACGAGATTAAGTCCACCCTGATGAAGGCTCTCAAAGAGCGCGATTACCTGGCAGCCTCGACGCATGCTTCAGTCATTGCAGACAAGCCAGAGGCGAAGCGTTTCACTGAATTTCTAAAACAGGTCGGCAAGGACATCCTGCTTGTTTCTGATTTCGTAGATCGCGCGAAAGCCGCCTTCAGGGAGATGCAGGGCCAGGAATTTACCTGGGCTGGTCTGCCTGCCAGAATTGTGTCAGCGTCCGAAGATATCATTGTCGTAGAGGTCGCCGGGAGGGAGAAGACGTATCCATTTTCAAAAGTTCGGGTGCTCGATCTGGCCAGAGCTGCAGGGGTTCCTGTCGAAGAGCCAGGCCCGCTGCACTCTTACCTGATAGGGGTGATGTACCTGTCTGATGGTCAGCATTCGCGGTCAGAAAAATACTTCAGGCTTGCGAAAGGCAGCCACACTGCCGAGGCCTACAGATCATTCGTAGAGTTTGAGAAGGAGGCCCTCGCTGGTGAGCTCATCGAACAAATGAAGGAATCGAGAGAAAAAAATGACTTTCGGGCCGTTGGCCGCCTGCTCAAGGAAGGCGCCGAGAAATATGCGAACACTGACGTTATGGCTGCATCAGATGATCTGATCGCCGACATCGAGCGATTTGTAACCAGCCGGCTGGCAGCGGACGGCGCGCGCGTTGACCGGGTAATAGCGAGAGTGGAAGAGATCGCAGACAGCCTGGAGATGGGCTACCGGGGGAGCGCAGTGGCCAAAAGGACCAAGATCCGTATGGCACAAAGTAAGGCTGCTTTTGACAACTTTTTTTACACCTCTTCCGCGCAAACGAACTCCTCTGACGGCGACTCATATCATCCTGTGGTCACTGTCAACGGAGAGGACCTGTATCTTTACAGGCTCTCGAAGACCAAAAGACGCTATCCGAAGGGGGCGCAGCTCGCGAACCTCAAGGACATTCTCGCCGGCCACAAGAAGAAGTATTTCCTGGAAGGAAAGTCAAGGCGAACAACCGAGAAGGAGATCAAGCGTCTGCAATCGGATCTTAGACGCAGCAGAACTACTTTCGAGAATCTACAATCACGCTTGAACAGCGAACTGAGCTCGCGTCTAAAGACGCTGAAATCGCGAAGAGAGCGTCTGTCAAAGAAAGTGGCTGGAGGCGCAAATCCGTCAAACGAACAAATCCTCAACTACCTGAAGACGGGCAGATAGGCGGGCTGCGTTTGATTCGAGTACAGATTGGCCGAAGGCCATGATTCACCGTAGCCTGGGGCAACCCAGGAATTCGGGCGAGAGTGGCAATCATTGGCCGAAGGCCATATTCACCAACAACGTCCTCAGCTCGGTGAATGAATATGGCCTTCGGCCAATAAAACACACAATTTTACTATTCCTGGGGTGATACCCCAGGCTACGATGGCAATGGCCTTCGGCCATGAAGGACGCTAAACAGATACATGAAGACGCATACGGGCAGCACCCGAATTGACGTTGCAGCGGGCAGCCGAAAGTCGCAAGACTCCGGGCGAATCAACAGAAACGCGCATCTGAGTCCACGGACCAGATCCCGGCCAGCTCAAGTAGCGTTTTTTGCGCGCGAGACTCACGCTATAATGTGCGCCAACTTGTCATAACCATTCGATTCTTTTACAGACATCAAGCAACCCAACAGAAAAGCTCAGTGGACAACCAAGACGAGAATCAGGCAACCGAAACAACCAAGGCCATCATACTGGTACCTACTTACAACGAGCGGGAGAACATCGAGCTTCTCATTCCCGCTTTGCTCGAACAGCCGGCGGAGTTTGACATCATGGTCGTGGATGACAGCTCGCCCGATGGCACCGGCAAGCTGGCTGATGAATTAGCAGAGAAACACGATCGGGTGCACGTCCTGCATCGCCCGCCCAAGGGGGGGCTGGGCAAGGCCATCCTGGGCGGTATCGGGCATGTCCTCGACAAATCTTACGATTACATCATGACCATGGATGCGGACTTCTCGCATGATCCGAAATATGTCCCGGCCATGCTCGAGGGGATGCAGACCCATGACCTGATGATTGGCTCGCGATACGTGCCAGGCGGGGGCACGGAGAACTGGGGCTTCAAACGGAAGCTCAACAGTTGGGCGGCGAATTTCATTACAAGGGTGGTGCTCTGGATACCGGCGAAGGACTGCAGCGCGGGCTTCAAATGCTACCGGGCTGACATTCTCAGGAAGATGCCTCTCGATAAAGTCATTTCGACTGGATATGCCATTCAGGAGGAGTTACTTTATCGCTACTCGAAGCACACGCGCGACCTCGGAGAGACCCCCATCATTTTCAAGGACCGCGAGCTGGGGACATCCAAGATGAACCTGGGCGAGATCATCGAGACCTTGAGCGTCCTCTTCCGCCTGCGGCTCCGAAGCATGTTCGGAATAGACCGCTGAACCGGTCAGCATTCATGTCGAAAGATTATTATGAAATCTTGGGCGTCTCTGTTGATGCCAGCCAGGATGAGATCAAGCGCGTCTTCCGCCGCCTCGCCAAACAGTTCCATCCGGATGCCAACCCTGGTGACAGCGAGGTGGTCGAAAAATTCCAGAACGTCGGCGAAGCCTACGACATCATCGGAGACGAAGAGAAGCGCAAGAAATACGACGAAATGCGCAAGGCGGGCGTCAGCAGCATCAACCCCGAAGACTTTGAGGATTTCTTCAAGCAGGCAGATGGGGACACGCCGCCGAAACAGCCTCCTAAATCCAAGGCTCAGCCCAAATCCAAGACCAGCCAGCCGCCGCGGGGCAAAGCATCAAAGACAGGTGACGTCAAACAGAAGGGCAAAGAGTTCCTCAACGAGCTCGGCGATGAGATCGGCGGCATTTTCTCGAACATGTTCAAGAAAGATGGCGAAGGACCGCCGCAGACCGGGCCCAAAACCAAGATGCATGAACGGCCCGAGCCGCTTACCCGCGACATTGAGATTTCCTTCGAAGAAGCGGTCCACGGCACTCGAAAACGCTTTACCTTCAAGTTGATGAATCCCTGCCCAGGGTGCAGAGGCGCCGGTTCAGAGGCAGGAGCGGCCAACAAACGCTGCGCGCTGTGCCAGGGCAAGGGCAGCGTGCCCGAAGGCCAGGGCGGCTTCACGGTCAACAAGGAGTGCCCTCACTGTGGCGGCCGCGGGCATATCGTCACCGACCCGTGCACCGAGTGTAACGGCAGCGGCTTCAGCAGGTATGAGCACAAGATGCTCGTCAACATTCCTCAAGGCGTAGAGGAAGGAGCAAAGATGAGTGTGACCACGACCATCCCGGGCAGGAATAACAACCAGCCCACAGAGATGTTCCTCGTGGTGCATGTGATGGACAGCGAAGATTTCCGCCGTGATGGCAACGATGTCCATTCGACGGTCAACATCAATCTGCCGAAGGCGATGATGGGAGGCAAGGTGAAGGTGCAGACGATGGATGGAGCCCGCGGTGCGCGCATCCCGCCAGGTACAAAGAGCGGCGCGAAACTGCGCCTGAGGGAGCTTGGCCTCAAACAACCCAACGGCACACGTGGGGACCATTACGTGGAGATCCAGGTGGAGATCCCTGAAGCGACGACTCCCGAACAGATCGAGGCCCTCAAGAAATTCGCCAAAGACTTTAATCTGAACGTCGAAGGCTAGGCTGCTGATGGCGCGACGACTGCTTTCTCCCTTTCAACAGATTCTGACAGGCGCCACCGCCCCGCTGCGCGGGCTTGCCATCCTGAGAAGGAATTTCAGGCAACTTGGCGGCCTGTGCATCCTGCCCGTCATCATTACCCTTTTCACTATGGGCAGCGCGCTAGCCTGCGTCATATATGGAATCTCGAATGTCGATATCTTTGCTCTGGCAGATAACTGGATTCCAACCTACTTTACGGGAGTAGTTAACTTTCTGGGGAAGCTCGTGTTGATCCTGGTGGCGATTCTTCTCAGCTATCTGGTTTTCACACCCATCGGTCTTGCGCTGGCCACACCCATCAATGATGTCATCTCAGCCAGGACGGAAAAATTCCTGCTCGGCGAAAAGTATGAGCCGTTGCCGGGATTGACCATCTGGAAAGGCCTTCTCCACACATGCCAGCATCTGTCGATAACTCTGACCATCGGCATCCCGCTGGCCATCCTTGCTATCATTCCGTTCATCAATTTCGCCTTCGTCTGGCTCGATATCCTTTTCGCTTCACTGGTCCTTTCGTTGGAGTTCATTGATATCCCGCTTTCGAAGCGCGTTTTCAAATACTTTCAAAAGTGGGTCTACTTGAAGAACCACTTCTTTTACTTTTTGGGCTTCGGCATTGTCTGCTTTCTCATCATGACACTGCCGCTGATAAATCTCGCCCTGATGCCGCTGAGTATTATCGGCGGGACGTGGCTGTATCTGAAAATAGAGGGGAAGCTGGGAGGAACTCTATTGCCGGATGACACCAATGGCAGAATTGGCGATGGCGCAGAGCCTGAAAACACTACTCCATAGTTATGAAGGCTAAAGGAACATTGAGGAGTCCGCCCCAGAGGGGGTAGTTTCGAGCCGACATGCCGAAAAGCTCGCAGGGGGCTGCCTTTTCAATTAATCTTGCCCTACCAAGCCTGCATTTACCCCACATCCATGAGCGCTGAAGAGCAACCAAAACGAAAGATTAAGAAGCTTGCGCACTACCTGGTCATTGACCGGCTCGGCCAGGGCGGGATGGGGATTGTCTATCAGGCGACCGATACCAAGCTGGACAGGCCGGTAGCGCTGAAAATCCTTGCCTCCAAGTACGCGGATAATGAAAGATATGTCGGACGCTTTTTGCGTGAAGGGCAGACTGCTGCGGCGATGAATCATCCCAATATCGTGGCCGCTTATGACGTGGGCAAGGAAGGCAACTATTACTACTTTGCGATGGAACACGTGGAAGGCGTCAACCTTCAGAAGCGGGTGAAGGAAGAAGGCAAATTCACCGAAAAGGAATCAATCGATCTGGTTCTGCAGGTGGCCGGGGCCCTCCAGCACGCGGCAAGAAAGAGCATTATTCATCGAGACATCAAACCCGAGAACGTCATGGTCACCAATGATGGCCTGGTGAAACTGCTTGACCTGGGGCTGGCAAAGGCCACCGATAATGATGACGCCACCTTGACCCAGGCCGGGCGTTTTATCGGTACCCCACAATACTCCTCGCCCGAGCAGGTCATGGGCGATCTGAGTATCGATGGTCGAACGGATATTTATTCACTCGGCATCATGCTCTTCCGGTTCGCCACCGGCACGCTGCCGTTTAAAGGTGAAACCGCCGCGGTCATCGCCGAGTGCCACCTCAAAGAGCCGATGCCCGATCCGCACGAACGGAATCCCGAACTGTCGGCCGGCATCTGCGATGTCATCCGCAAGATGACAGAAAAGGAGCCGGCGGCGCGCTACCAGACACCAGATGAGCTCATCGAGGACCTCAAGCTCGTACGCAAAGGCGAGCCGCCCATCCATGCCAAAGCCAGCGCCTCCATCGACCTGAGCACGGCGCGGTCGGCCAGTACCGGGGACAGCTATTCCGACTTGGTGCGAAAGAAAGCATCCTCTTCGCTGATGCTGGTTGCCGCCAGCCTCGTCGTGGGGGGCCTTTTGCTCCTTGCCTACTTCGCGAGCAAGAAGCCTGAAGAGCCTGAATTACCGGAGGTCGTAGCCAGTGTGAGCACCAGTTCCACCACCACCACCACCTCGATACCGGTTTCTGTGGAGCTCACCCCTGATGAGATTGCCAGAGAACAATTTGATTCTGTGGTCCGGCACATCCGAGAGCACCCCGCCGAGTTCGCCAAAAATCTCCGAAAACTGGAAGAGGCCGGCCTCCTCCTTCAGGGCACCCGGTATTCAAAAAAGGCGGAGGACCAGGCAGCAAGCATCCAGACTGCATTTGATAAACGAGTGAACCGCGCACAGAAGATTCTCAGCGACAATGTGCAGCGGCTAATAGCACTGGGAGACTTCAGCAAAGCCTTGAAAGCGCTCGAAGTTTCAGAAGGCCTTTCGCCGGACGTTCAGGCCAGAATCCGCTCCGAGACGCTGCCGGAGCTGAGGCAGACGATCGAGACCGAGGCAAAAACGAAATCGGAAGCGTTGTTCGCAGAGGCACGCAATCACTCATTCGCTGGAGACTTTCAGAGAGCGGAAGAGCTGTTGCAGAAAGTTGAAGGATTTGGCTTGCCGAAACTGCAGGCTGCAGTCGGGGACATGCGAGACCAACTCATGCAACAGAAGGAACAGAATGCCATCCGAAAAGAACAGGGCCGCGGCCGCCTCGAACAGCTCATGAGCGACATCATCCGTCTCGGCCAGGCCAAGGACTTTTCAACGGCCGAAAAGAGGATTTCCACCGCCCTCATCGATCCGCTCCTTGCCGAGGGCGTGGATGAAATCAACAGACTGAAAGAGACGGTTTCGGCGGCAGCTCAAATCTTCCAGGCCGCTGGTGAAGGACTGCGAAAGCAGCTCGGCAAAAACATCATTCTCAAGGGAAAGAGCGGGGTCTTGCTGAGTGTCAAAGAGGGTGAGATAGTGCTCGATATCGGGAAGGGGAAGATTCGGAGCAAACTTGCTGATATGTCGCACCTGCAGTTGAGCTCCTACGCTCGTATTTCAAGCCTGCCCGTCTCCAGAGAGCCATACGCGATGGCCGCGTTCCTCTGCTTTGCGTCGGACACCACCGCCGTGACTCGAGCCAAGACCTATATTGAAAAGGCCGAACGTGAAGGCACAGACGTGGCGTATATCCGGTCTATCCAGTCGCGCATTGCCAGTAAGGAAGATGAAGAGGCCCCCTCCACTCCCCCTGTCTCCGTCAAGAAAGGGGCGGGCTACCTGGAGCTTTTCAGACCGGATCAACTCAAGAAATGGAGCTTCGTTGGTAATGGCCGTTTTGACGTAAAACGCGGCGTTGCCAGTCAGGACGGCGGATTGGGTATCTGGTACTTCGCAGACAAGATGTTTGGCGATTTCGTTCTGAAGGTTCAATTCAAACAGCAGAAAGAAGGCAACAACTCCGGCGTCATGTTCCGATTCCAGGAACCTCGGGGGAGTATTAGTCGGGTCTACAAATTCGGGTACGAAATTCAGATCGGTCCATTCGGCTGGGATCGTCGTTCCACCGGGGCTGTTTATGGATATTCACGCCCGCTCCGCGCTCTTGCTAAAGCAGGCAAGTGGAACCAACTGGAGTTGATATGCATCGCAGATGAGGCCTTTGTGAGAATGAATGACAAGTTGGTGAATCACTTTGAAGGCCTGCAATATACGAGGGGGTACATAGGCCTACAGAATATGCACAATGTAAAGGTCTATTTTAAAGACATGCGCGTCATGGAACTGGGCGGCGATCTGACCAGGCATCAGACCAGGCTTCGCAACGAGGCCATGAAAGCGAAAAATCGGTAGCGATCAGTCAAGATCGTATTCCTGCTCGACCAGGGCCTTGATGGCTTCCAGCGCATCCTCCTCGTCCGGACCATCCGCAGTGATCTGGATCTCTGCACCGCATTCCGCGCCAAGGGAAAGCAGTTCCAGCAGCCGTGATGCGTTCGCATCATAGCCATCGTAATGAAGTATGACCTCGGCCTGGTATTGCTTGCCGGCTTCCACCACCTGCGTAGAAGGGCGGGCATGAAGACCCTTCTCATTTCGGATGACAGCCAGGTATTGAACCATGTGGGGAGAGCGGAGGAACAACCCGGGAAGAATAAATCGCGCTCGCCCATGATCGAAGATCACCATCAAGGAATCAACAGAGACCGTCATCACTTTTATGTAATCCGCTCTGCAATCAACGGCATTTGAGATAAACTTCGCGTCCTCTCAGATCTCCCACCTTCTCCGATGACAGCAATCAGACTCTGGTTACCGCTGGCGTTCGCCAGCCTCGGCGGCCTGTTCCCCGCTGAAATTTCATACGAATTCATGCCGCAAGAATGCCCCGCTGCCTTTGTGCTGCGCGGGCGGCTCAACATCAACTCATCGCACGTCAAGAGGAGCACCCTCTCCATCGCCGTCCATCACAGCGGTGAAGGGCACATGCAGATTCAGTTGGTCAAAGGCAAAGCCTCGGTCAAACGAATCACGAAGAAAGGCACGGTCACGCTGGCGGAGGCGAAGTTGCCATCCCTGAGAGGCGCGTTGAGCATGCGGCTCTTTCGCAATCAGTGGCAGGTCTATCTGACCATTGGAGGAATGCGCATCATCAGCGCCAACGAAGGGACGATGAAGGCGGGGAAAGTTGGGCTTTACGTTGCAGGATCAGGGATCGAGCTTTCATCGATTTCGTTGCAGCCCGTCGCGCCCATCTATTTCTCCGATGATTTCACCCGGGGCGAGGGGCAGACAGGAGAATGGGATGTCTGGTCTGGCGCTTTTGATGTGCAACAGATCCAGGGGAAATCCAAGAAGGCGCAGAAGGGGGCGAGCCACAGCGCAAATGCATTCCGCTGGCAGAGCGATCCTGAGGATACGAACTTCGCTGCGGCAGGGAGGTGGAACTGGAAAAATTATCATTACGCCTTATCGGTTCGCCCGAAAACGTTTGGCATTACCGGCATGTGCGTGCTTGTGCAGGATGAAGACAACTACGTGGCCTTTGGATGTGACAGCGGCCCCGGCGGCAAGAGCCGTCTCATGGAAATGCGGCAGGGAAAACTGAGGAAGCTAGCAGAAGCTGACGCCACGCTTGAGCCCGGGCAATGGTATCGCCTGGATGTGGTAACTGTCGGCAATCAGATCGCGGCACGCATTGATGGCGAGCCCGTTTGCACGATTGCATACGATGGCTGGCAGTGCGGGCGCGTTGGAATTATCGCGGAGAGCTCCGGCGCGGAATTCGATGATGTGCAGGTGTTGTCCACCGATGGCATGCACGCGACGGCCGATACGATGCCGGCTCCTGAAAGAAGAACCATGTTTCCATTTGGCAGCGCTTCGCTGGTCACCTTTGGCCACGGCGGCTGGCGGAACATCGTCTGCCGTCTGTCGGGCAGGAGATCCAAAAATGCGGCCATCGTTTACGGCCTCAGCCGGTACAGTTTCGGCGTGATGCAGATCTCTTCCCGGCGTGTGGAGTTCTTTAGAGTGAACGAAGGGGAGGGCGCCCAATCCCTCGGTAAGGCTTCGACGGGAAGCTTCGGCAACATCACCTTGCGGCCGGAAGGGCACACGGTGTATGCGTCTGCTGATGGCAAACCGCTGCTGTCGGTATACGACCCAGGCGAAACGGACGGAGCCATGGGGCTGGCATGGGAGCGCGGAAAGCCCGTTCCTTTCGAAGGGCTCGACGTGTCACAGGATCTCTCGCTCTACCCGCCGGGCCGGGTAACGAACCAGTTCCTCAGGGAACGGACCATGCTCGAGTGGTCCACGCCTTCCTCAGTCTGGCAGGCCCTCGAAAGCGGTGAGTACCTTTACGAAGGCGGCATCTTCGGGGACATGGATATCGAGCTGACAAACACCGCTTATATCACCGCGTCCGATGACTGGTCCCTGGCCCTGTCCGACGCCAATCAGAAAACTTCGGCCAGGCTCGAAGTCAGCGCGGGCAATGTTTCACTTTCGATCGATGGAAAGACCGTTGGCTCGGCCGGACTGCCTCCCGGTCTTCGCAAGAGTGGTCTCAACCTGGAGCTGAAAAAGCGGGAACGCTCTATTGAATTGGCTCTTGGCGATCAGGCTTTGATTCATGCCAAGGTGTCGAACAGCAATCGTTGGAATCGTCTTCTGTTCCATCCGGTGACGACCAAATTAAGTCCCTCCTATTTCAGTGTCCGCTCCCCGCGGATGACCGACATCATTTTCTCCGGAGCTCCCGTTCAATGGTGGGCCGAACGCGGGCAGTGGGACATTCATCCCCGTTGGCCCTGCGACGATCGATGGTCATTTTTGGGCGGCATCAACAGCGAATCCCCGGTCCTCTGGAGCAAACGCCGATACGATGGCGACATGGTCCTCGATGCCTGGATCGCGCTGTACATGGATAACGTGGGCGAATCCAGGGTCGGCTACAAATATGTCAGCGATCTTAACGTCACCATGTGCGCGGACGGGCGGAATCTCGACAGCGGCTACAGCTTTCAATTCGGTGCAAAGGGCAATACCGTTTCGCAAATTCGCAAGGGCAGCAAAGTTGTCGGTGAAAACTTTCTCGTGCGCATGATAGCGCCTCGCCGCATGCACATCGGCTGGCAGCGTCACTGGTACCATCTGCGCATCATCAGGAGCGGAAAGAAGATTGATTTTTACGTCGACGGCATCCCAACCCTTGAATACGAAGATTCAAAACCTCTGCCCGGCGGGCACGTGGCATTGTGGACATGGCGCGGCGGCCTGATGGTCGCTCGAACGAGAATAGCCGCGGAGAAGATTTCATTACCGCAGCGTCCCACCTACGGCTCGCCCCTTGCCGATAAAGATGATTCTTCCTGGAAGGTGGCGAACAAGCCTGTACGGCTGATCTGCGATTTTGAAAACGGTACAAGGGGATGGAGCACGAAAGACGATCATGAAACCGAAGCCGGGCAAGCGAAGGACGGAAGGCGGAAGTATCTACAGGTGAGGAATCGAATCGCAGGCGGAAGCCTCGGCATCGCCGCGAGCCTTAATGCATTCGATGCGGTCCAGTTTCCGAAACTCTCTTTTGATTTTCGTGCTGATAAGAGCGTCAAGGTGAACCTGTCTGCAGTCGTGAACGGCGCAAGGCTGTCGATTCCGATGACTGCCGAAGAGGATGTTTCTGACTCTCTGGTTTTGCGCCCCATCAAAGTGAAAGCTGACGGTAAATGGCATTCGGTGAGTTACGACCTGCTCGTAGCACTCAAGGAGAAGCTCCCGTCAGCCAGCCAGTACTCTGTCCAGAAACTCCAGATCGCGGCCCCCTTTGCCGAGTACCTGCGATCAGGCATTGGCGGCAACCGATTCGGGGAGAGCTATGGACTGGATAACTTCGCATTGACCGCTGCAGATGGCGTGGCGGCCAGTGTCGCGGATTCGATTCCTGCGGAATGAACGCGGGTCACGGAGTCACATATTTCAATATCTCCACCACCTGCTCCGGAGTCTCTGCCACTGCGAGCGCGGCGCCGTCCACCTCTTTAAGCGCATGAGCGAGGGCCGGGTCATGCATAATGATGACCGGCTTGCCGAGCGCGGACGCATAGCCGGCATCGAACGCGGCGTTCCACTGCCGGTATTTGTCGCCGAAGCGTACGACCACCACATCTGCACGCGAAATGAGAGTGCGAGTTCTGATGGCATTGATCTTTGCGCCTTTGTGATCGCGCCAGAACGGTTTTTCCTCTTCGCCCAGAATCCGTGCCCCGACATCATCACTCGCGGCATGGTCGGTTTCTGGTTGTGTGACGCTCACCGGCAGGCCGGCAGCTTCGATGCCGCGAATGATCTGCTCGCGCCAGTCGCTGTGAATTTCACCGGATAGATAGATGTTCCAAGTGTCCGGCATATCTGTTAAGGAAAGGGCAGTGATGGAATCCGAGAGGAAGTACCTGGCAGATCAGACTAAGTCAACTCTCGGGGAGCACGTGCCGTAGATATGGAAATGATGTTCATTGTGAAGCATCGGCCTTCACTTAATATGATGCGACCAGGTGGCGCAGGTTTTCAGCCTGCGAAAGTCGAAAGGGGCCGCCAACCAGACCCAGTTGGCAGGTTACAGACCTGCCCCCCAGCCGAACATCATTTCCATGGCTTCACCGGAGAGTATTTTGATTCGCTTCCCCAACTGGGTGGGTGACGTCGTGATGGCGACACCCGTGCTGCGGGCCTTGAGGAGAACATATCCCGATGCGCACTTGGCCGTTCTTATAAAGAAATACGCGCGGCAGTTGCTCGACGATTGCCCTTACATTGATGAAATCATCGAGTATGACGCGGACGGCGAGCACAAGAGTCTCAAAGGTTATTACCGGCTTTTGTACCAGGTCAGAGACAAAGAATTCGAGCTCGGTGTACTGCTGCCCAATTCGTTCAGGGCCGCGTGGGAGATGCGTTTCGCGGGCGTAAGACGGAGGGTGGGTTACGCAAGGCAGGGCCGAGGACTTCTCTTGACCGATCCCATTCCTGCGCCACGTGACGGACGCAAACTCAAGATTGTGAACATGGTCGATTATTACCTCGCCATATGCGCCCATCTT
>Ga0187827_10005247_pt1 | contig 15433 bp, 8 predicted proteins | sample ETNtaG_39_FD_167969 | JGI IMG/M metagenome (GOLD analysis project Ga0187827, IMG submission 167969) | Marine microbial and viral communities from oxygen minimum zone, Eastern Pacific Ocean - ETNP2014_SV_150_PacBio MetaG (Illumina Assembly) | ecosystem: Environmental > Aquatic > Marine > Hypoxic...
TGTGCCGCCCGCGCGCACGAACGCAGCCTCATACTCAAGCGCCTTCTGGAACATCTCAGGTGGGAAGCCGATGCTGGCGTTCTCCGGAGCGTTGACGTAGCGATTGTTCTCGGCCTCGACCGCCATCGCTATCTCGGGAGCGAGCATCTCGAGGGCACGAGGTTCCACCGGTGGCCGACCATGGACGAAGTTCTCGTACACGGCCAGCGTCGAGGTCATACCGACGCCGCTAGCGATCATCTCTCGGAAAGTTGTCTGAACCTCTTCCGAGTCCATGTCGATGTCAAGATATGCCGAGCCGATGCCAACACATTGGTCCGGCTGCTTATCCGACATGTAGTCAGTGTTGGTGAGCAGGCCATGTTCGAGCTGGTCGATGCCGAGTGAAACCGCCTCGCGAAACGTTACGGAACACAGGTGGGCCGTAACTTTAATACCGTTCTTGTGAGCCTCATCGATCGCTGCACCCAGTTCCTCACGACTAATTTGAGTATAGGCCTTGAACCAACTGACGCCTTCCTCGGCCCAGTAACGCACGATGCGACGGGCGTCCTCCTCGCCATTGAGTTGTGCCATCGACATGGAGCCACGTTGCCCAGTCAAGTAGGGCCCTGTCACGAAAATGCGTGGTCCGATACGCTGGCCGGTGTCGATGGCGGCCTTGAGGTTGAGTTCCTCGTATGGCGCACGGGCACCAGTGGTGCGGATTGTGGTCACCCCTGAAGCGAGATACATAATCGGCCCAGTCGTGCTGAGCTGAGCAGCCCGGCCACCGGCGGCGGTGTAGTAGCTGTGGTTGTGGAGGCCAATGAGACCCGGAATCAGGGTGTGCCCGCTGCCATCAACGACCTCAGCGTCGGCTGACAGTTGCACACGGCCAGACAGACCAATATTGGCAATTCGTCCGTTTCGAATTACGACGGTCTGGTTTTCGAGTGGCGCTCCGCCGGTGCCATCGATGACTTTGACGTCAGTGATAGCAATCTCAGCCCCTTCGATAGCGACGAAGGCCTCGCGACTGGCCTCCTGAGCCGCATCCTCGGCAATGCCACCGGCATTTTGATTGGCCTCCTGAGCGGCAACTTTGCCAACCGCACTGCCCACTGTGGTAATTACGAGAGCGATCCCGACGATTGATAAGAACAAAGGCGTACGGCGGGCCCTACGAATCGAGCTCATCATTAGTTCATTCCTCCCTGTGGGGCATTTGGTAATACCTCAAAGGCAAACTTCATTCCAGATTCGAGATGCTCCGCGATGTGGCAGTGAACCATCCATCGGCCTGGGTTCGATATTTCTAGCAGGATGTCAGTGGTTGTGCCGGTAGGTAAAAGGACTGTGTCTTTCCATACTAGGTTGTTGTTGCGAACCCCATCCTGATCGAGCACCAGAAATCGTTGACCATGGATGTGGAGTGGGTGTTGCATGGCGTGCCAAGCGTCCCGGTTGTTGACCAGACGAATCTTGACAACGTCGCCCACCTGAAAATTCCAATCAATGTCCATGTTTTCAGCCCCGGTCACCGAATCGCGCAGCAGCCAGGTCACCTCGTTGCTAGTAGTTAGCCAGTTCATGATAGGCATTGTTCCGCTCCACTCAACCGGGTTGAAATAAATCCAGTCGTAGAGCATTACTTGCTCGATTGGCAGCGGCAGGTTGGCGACCCCAAGAGTCAGGGCCAATTCCAGATCAATCGGATTATCGAAGTGGTCACGGTAGTCGTCGATATCGCCAATAACGTCGGCGTTCTGGCGTAAGACATCAAATGCGGGCCCATGATTTGCGGACGTGATACGTTCCGCGACGCGGACAACTCCCAAGGTGTCGATTTCAGGAAAGAATGTACCGAAACGATGGTTGATTGCTTGCACCTGGTTGTTGACATGGAACTTGCCAGGCTTGTCGAAACGTACCTCAACGACGTAACGCTCTGCTGGAGCGATGACCATGCTCTGGACTAATTGTTCCCGTTCGAACTTGCCGACGTCGGAACCCACAACCTTCATTGCTAACGGGGCATCCGGTACGCGTTGCATCGCGCCGTTAGCAGTGTATTCAGCACGTGAGTCTCGCAGCGGCCCTTCCTCTTGTTGGAAGGAGATGTTGAACGTGCGGGTGTTTGAGGCGTTGGTGAAATAGAAGCGGACCACCTCACCACGGGCAACATCGAGCTCATAAAGTGGTTCGCCATTGACCAGAAATTCGTTGCCAAAACGCCCCATTAACATGTAATTAGCGGATTCTTGGCCGAACCAGACGTTTTCACCCTGCGAGTTGATGAGGAAATCATCGAGGATAAGGATCTCTTCCTTGTTGACCGGACTGTAGTAACCAGCTGGACGTGGATCGACCAGAAGGTTTCCGTAGAGGCCGAGCTCCTGCATGATGTCTTCCCGGTGGTGTGGGTGGTACCAGTAGATCCCGGCATCGGGGAAGTAGATCTGGTAGCGGAAAGTCCCATTCTGTTCGACTGGGTCCTGTGTCAATCCCGGCACACCGTCAAAGCGATTGTCGAGGCGGACGCCGTGCCAGTGCACCGCTGTGGGTATAAGCGTCTTGTTGGTGAAGTTAATGAAGACAGTTGATTTTTCATCGACGCGAATCATCGGGCCAGGAAGCTGCCCGTTAAAAGCCATCATTAGGGTCTCAAAGCCATCGCCCAACGAGCGGCGCACCAGAGAAGCCTCAAGGTCGAGCGTGCCGCCATCGGGCAAACGCACAACCTGACTTGATTGGGCCTCCGGGAGATTGTCCAACTGCTTGTCCGTCAGAACCGCCGGGGAGAGTTTTTCTACCTGTGGTGCCAGCCCCATCATCCCTGGCAGCATCGGAACGAGAGGATGCGTCGGCGGCATAGACCAGCCCCACGGGGTTTCGTCAGTCTTGAGCGTGCCTTGCGAAGTCCTCTCTTGTTCGATTGGCTGCTCCCTTGTACCGCTGCCTCGGTTCATTGGCCCCATGACTGCCGAGGGTGCTTGTGTCATCAAATCGTGCGGGTCCATGAACAGACTTGGGGAGCGACCACGAAGGATTAGTCGTCCGTTACGGTTTTCGACGTTAGCCGAAGTTTCAGCAGTGATCAGGACTAAGAATTTGTTGAATTCGACCCGGCCCAAGGAGTTGACACCATTGTCCACCTCGCCGAGCTTGATCACGGGCTCGAAAAACGGTGTTGTTGCCCAAGCAACATAAGCCGAGTATGGGCCGAGAGAGGTTGGGTCCGGCAGTCCTTCGATGTGTGCGGTTAGCTGATGGACATGGTGCCCGGCTGGTGTGACTGCAACACCGAATGGTGATGTCACACGACCCAGATCAACAGAGCCATTTGCGCCTTCAATCTCCGGTACTGCATGCAAATCGAGACAGTAGAGGTCACTGGCGTTGCGTTTAGCGCAGGGTCCGCTAGGTGCTACACGGCGTTGTATGGGTTGTTCCTGAGCGACCAGGTTTGACGAGAGACCCTCAAATGTAGTCGCCTTTGCCCCATTCGTCCCCGCAGTGGCAATGATCGCAATAAAACTGGCGGCCATTAGCCGGTTAGCGGTCCGTACTTTCATTCTTGTCCCTGTCTCGAAAACCGTGTTGCACGGTGCCCGCAGGAGTTTCTCGACACTCTACGTGCCTATATCCGCAAAGCGCCCGGGTTGCCACTCTCAATCAAGAAGGAGGCACGCGTCGAGATCGGAGAGTCTGGCTGGCTGACATAATCCAAGACTCGATAATTAGCCTTCAACTGAGAAGGAGACAGCTCGCATGTCACGTAGCCCCTTTGGCCATTGAAAAATTTCACGAACGGATTTTCCGACAATATTCCCGCGGTGGTTTCGCGGGTGTCAGAACCGTTCCCACTCGAACTAATTGAGGTCCCCACTAGCTCAGTGGCGATGCTGGCCGACCCGGGATCTGCGAAATCTGCCTTGATGTCGTTGACCCAGTTCGAGTGGATATCACCAGTGAGAACCACCGGGTTGCTGGGCTGTTCGGTTGCCAGGAAGTCGACTAGCCGGTTACGTGCGGCATCATAGCCGCTCCACTGGTCCATACTGAGGCTTTCACCATCCCCAGCCGAGTGGTCCACTGGGGCCACCATGACTTGTTGGGGGATTATGTTCCAATTGGTACTGGAGGATTGAAGTGCGTTGAACAGCCAGCTTTCCTGGGCTGCTCCCATGAGGGTGGCTGCTTCGTCAAATACCGCCGGGCAAGCTGGGCCACGCTCGTCATTACAGGCTTGGTTGGTGCGGTATTGGCGAGTATCGAGCACGAAGAACCCAGCGAGCTGACCGTAGGACAAACTGCGATACAACCGCATATCGGGGCCTTGAGGTAGCGAGGCGCGTCTCAGGGGCATGTGTTCGTAGTAAGCCTGGTAGGCGTTCGCTCGACGGAGCAGGAATCTATCTACGGGATCACCTCGTTCCGAGATGTCACCCGCATAGTTATTGTCCACCTCGTGGTCATCCCAGGTGACGACGAACGGCACCGCGGCATGGATTGCCTGGAGATCGGAATCAGATTTGTACAAACCGTAGCGATTTCGATAATCCTCTAGTGTCTCAATCTCACGGTAGGTGTGCATGCGCACACGATCCTCGTTTCCCGCGTATTCATAAATGTAGTCGCCGAGATGGAAGACGACGTCGAGATCTTCCTCGACCATATGTCGAAATGCGGTGAAGTAGCCTTGTTCGTAGTGGTTGCACGAGCAGAATCCAAACCGAAGCCGATTGTTGACGGACGTTGGTGTGGGCGTTGTTCGGGTTCGTCCGACCTGGCTGTATTCACTGCCTGAACGAAATTGATAAAAATACCAGCGATCCGGCTCTAGGCCCTGGGCTTCCACGTGTACGGAGTGTCCTAATTCGGGTGTAGCGATTTCAGTGCCACGTAGGATCGTATTGCCCATTGATTCATCGTCGGCGATTGACCAATCCACTTCCATTGGTGCCGTTGGCATTCCTCCACCGCGCAGAGGGTCGGGGGCAAGGCGAGTCCAAAGTACGACGCTATCCGCTGTTGGGTCACCCGAGGCAACACCCAAGGTGAAGGGAAAAGAAGCGAAGCGAGGTGGAGCCAGGCGGCCAATGGCTCGGGCCATGGGCAGTTTGAAGGCTGGAAGAGCCCACGCCGCCGCCGTTCCCATCAGGAGTTTCCTTCGGTTGAACATGTCCCGTGCCTCCTGTATTTAGGGGCTAAACTTGGTGGCCAAAGTCTCTATGGTGCTGTCCCGCGGAGCAAGGTGGTGACGATGCTCTCGTACCCGCGGCGGGCACGAGAGAGTTGGTCGATCTCGATGAATTCATCAACCACGTGGGCGTGCTGCTCGGTCGACGGCCCGAAACCTATCGTTGGAACACCAGCTGTTCCGGCGCTGTAGGCGCCATTGGTACAAAACTGATAGCTCTCCAAGCCTGGTTCAAGACCAGCGCTGCGGAGGCCGCGAAGGCCTTCTTGAACCAGCAAATGGTCTTCGTCGAGTTCCCAGGACGGAAACCATTTAGGTTCGACCCAGTGTGTCCCGGTGTAGGTCCTGTAGTCGGTCATTGCTAGTTCGACCATCGTGTCGGGTGCTTTGGCCCGGGCGCATGCTTCAACGAGTTCAGCCTTAATAGCGTCATGCTCTTCGCCGGGCAACAGTCGACGCTCATAGGTTGTGCGACAGCCACTGGGGACCACCGAGTGTGCCGGATACGGGATAGAGATGATATCGGTCAAACACATGGTGCCTCGACCGATGAATTGGTGCTCAGGCATTGGGATTTTCTCCATTTCGCCAATGACTGCTGCCATGCGGTGTACGGCGTTGATACCTGCCCCAGGGTCCGAAGCGTGTGCTGGCTTACCTATGGTTTCGATGGTGAACTCTGCCCGGCCCCGACCAGCGCGTACGAGGTTAAGGTTGGAGGCTTCCCCGATGACTACGAAGTCGGGGGTGTGTCGATCCATCACCGTGCGCAAAGCTGCTCCTTCGATGCTTTCTTCACCGACCGATGCCGAGACAAGGACGGTCCCTGCCAAATTAGCGCGATCAAGTCCGCCGCCGGCATGGATCATGGCTGCCAAGGCTCCTTTCATGTCGGAACTACCTCGACCCCAGATGCAACCGTTGTCTACCTCCGCAGCGAACGGTTGGTGGGCCCAGGCATTTACAGGAACCACATCTACGGTGTCCATATGTGCGTCGAGTAGAACCCTCGGGCCGTCATGAAGGCCTCGTACAATTCCTACTGCGTTGCCGATTTCGTCAATCTCAACATGGTCGAAGCGCAAGCGTCCCATTTCTTGACAGACGCATTCAGCGACGGCGCGTTCGTTACCCAGGATGCTTTCCAGGCGAACGAGTGCGCAGGTGAAGTCGATGAGTGACTGATCGTTATTTGTTGTCTCTGATGGCACTGCGTTCTCCTGAGTATCAATGAGCCAATCTAACAACAACGTGCTGCGAAATTCCCGGGGTTGGCAGAACTCCCTGCCAGCAGGCTGTTTAGTGACTCTTGACCAACGTACCATCTCGATGATTGCCTGACAGGTATTGAATTGTTCTCTGCGTCATCCATGGAGGGGTATCCGACAAGGTGCACCACTTGTTACCCTCTTGTCCCGATAGCCGGTACGCAGGCCTAATACCGGCAGAACTCTTCAATCTTTGAAGGGTGATGGTGCACTCGAAGATGAGTATCAGGGGAATGATTGCGTTTGCTAGAACGCAGAGGTGGGGACGGCATATAGTCGTCGTGATCGCTGTTGCCTGTGTCTTTCTTCTTTGCTCCGATGCTGCGGCACAGAGCTTGCGGGGGAGTGGTGCCTCGTTGGATCGTCAGAACCGCCAGGCAGTGCACCACGATTACAGCTATCTGGGAAACGCTAGTGAAGTACAACGGTTTGTTGAAGCTGGCCTTCTTGTTCCGGTGTACGAAACTGCAGACTATTGGCTCAAGCAGGTTTCATTTCCAGTAGCACGCCCCGCGGTCAAACTTTTCATCCAGAGGCTTGGGAGCCAGTATCGGGCAGCTTGTGGGGAACGGTTGGTGGTTACCAGTTTGACGCGACCAGTTGCCAACCAGCCAAGCAACGCATCACGCCGCTCGGTTCATCCAACCGGAATGGCTCTCGATTTGCGACGTCCGTATCCAGAACCTTGTCGTACCTGGCTCGAGGACACCCTATTGTTTCTGGAGGGACAAGGCATGCTTGAGGCAACGCGTGAAACAAATCCGGCCCACTATCACATCGCTCTGTACTCGGAACCGTATTTAGCCTATGTCTCGCGTCTAACCACCCGGCCAGTTGAAGAAATCGTTTCTCTAGTGAACACCGAAGCGACCTACAGAGTTAAGCGTAGAGATACTCTCTGGGACATCTCGCGTCGCTACGAAACCACACCGGAGGCCATCCAGCAGGCAAACGGACTACGTACGGCCAATATTTATCCGGGGCAACTCTTGAAGATTCCTATCGGTCAACGCTGACCTCCAGGAACCTATTTCCAACGTGTCAAAGTGATGCCCCCCACATTTATTTTGGAGATGGTGTGGTCATCGTGTTGTACGAAATTGTTGTTTATTCTTCCGAACGCCGGTAGATTTTCTCCAGTCCTATGACCTTAGATGCTTTCCAGGAGACAGTAGCCATGCGTATGAAGACCGGTATCTTTGCGGCGTTAGTGATCGCTGTGATTGCACAAGCTGGACAACCGCAAATTGCTGCGGGCCAGGCTCGCCAATCGGTTCCGTCAGAATTTTTTGAGGCTCTACAGTATCGCATGGTCGGCCCGTCTCGTGGCGGCCGGGTCACAACAGTAGCGGGACACCGAGCCCAGCCCTCAACGTTCTACATGGGTGCAACAGGCGGTGGCGTTTGGAAGACCGTCGATTGGGGGCAGACTTGGCGACCGATTTCTGACGAGTACTTCGCTACCCCTTCGATCGGTTCAATTGCGGTGGCTCAGTCGGACCCGAATGTAATCTACGTTTCCACCGGTTCGGATGGTTTGCGCAGTAATGTGATTATCGGCAAAGGTGTTTACAAATCCACGGATGCGGGAAGCACATGGGATCACATTGGTCTTGAGGACACAGGGAACTCTGGGGCCGTACTAATCCATCCACAAAATCCGGACATCGTTTACGTTGCGGCAATCGGCAACCCGTTTGCGGCAAACCCCGAGCGTGGCGTGTATCGAACGATAGACGGTGGTGATTCATGGGAGCAGGTGCTGTTTGTATCTGATACGACCGGTGCCGTTGACCTCGAATTCGTCCCAGGGAATCCCGATGAGATCTATGCCTCGATGTGGCTTGCAGAGCGCAAGCCGTGGACCATCATCTCTGGTGGTTACGAGGGCGGTGTCTACAAGTCCTCGGATGGTGGTGATACCTGGATTCATTTACAGGACGGTTTGCCATATGGGCTGCGTGGCAAGTCAGACCTTGCGGTTTCCAGCGCGGATCCAGATCGCGTCTATGTTTTGATAGAAGCCCCGGGCGAATCGGGCGGTGTATATCGTTCCGACGATCGCGGTGCTAGCTGGTACCAGGTCAGCGACTACCAGCCAATTCGCAACCGGCCTTTCTACTACACTAACTTAGTTGCCCACCCGACCAACCCGGACATTCTTTGGGGGATGGCGGAAGGTTATAGCCGGTCCAACGATGGTGGTCGCACTTGGGGCTCCGGTGGGCGCACGCCACACGGTGATAATCACGACCTGTGGATCAATCCGGATGACCCGAACATCATGATCCAGAGCAACGATGGCGGGGCCAACGTGACCCGTGATGGTGGCCAGACTTGGTCAACGCAACACAATCAGCCGACTGCCGAGCTTTATCAAGTCGATGTTTCCGACGATTTTCCATACCGCCTCTATGCTGGCCAGCAGGACAACTCGACAATTTCAGTGCCGAGTCTCCCGGACCGGTCCACCCCCAGTGGTGGTGAAGGTTTATGGGAGGCACATGGTGGATGTGAGACTGGCCCGGTGGTACCGAAGCCTGGTGATTCCGACATTGTGTACGCCAACTGCAAGGGTCGCTTCGGTGTGTTTAACCGTCGTACTGGGCAGGAGAAGCAATACTACGTTGGTTTCTGGAACCTTTATGGTCGCAACCCGGCGGAACTGGCATTCCGCTTCCAGCGGGTTGCTCCAATCCACGTCTCACCGCATGATCCGAATCGGGTTTACCACACGTCGCAGTATGTTCATGTTACTGAAGATGCAGGCGTTACGTGGCAAACAATCTCGCCTGACCTGACGGCATTCACACCAGAAACGCAAGTGCACTCTGGCAGCCCGATCACGGTCGATGCTACCGGTGAAGAGCACTTCTCTGTAATTTACGAAATCCAGGAGTCTCCTCATGAGCGTGGGGTCATTTGGGTGGGGTCGAACGACGGACCAGTTCACGTTACCCGGGACAACGGTGCCACTTGGACGGACGTGACCCCTGAAATAGGTCCGTACGGGCGCGTTCAGACGATCGATGTCTCACCACACAATCCAGCCAAGGTATACGCGTCAATTCTGCGCTACCAGGTTGGCGACTTCGCACCCTACATTTTTAAGAGTGAGGACTATGGGGCGACTTGGACACCGATTACCAATGGCATCCCCGACGATGAGCCGGTGCGTGTCGTTCGCGAGGATCCTGCGCGCGAAGGCCTACTTTATGCTGGGACCGAGTTTGGCATGTGGATTTCCTTTGACGACGGTGCAAATTGGCAATCGTTTCAGCTCAACTTGCCACACACTCCGATTACAGACCTCAAAATCGTTGGCAATGATATGGCGATTTCGACAATGGGGCGCAGCTTTTGGATCATGACCAATCTCACGCCGTTGCACGAGGTGTCGGAGGAAGTCATTAGTTCACAAGCACATTTTTTTGAGATTGCCGACGCAGTCCGGGTACGTGGTGGCGTGCGTGGCGTTGTCGCCGGTGGCGGGAACCCAGCAGCGGCGCAGTACGCGCCGGTGGGTACCTACTTCGATTATTGGTTCGCCGAGCGTCCCGCCGGTGAAGTCACACTTCAGATCTTTGGCCCCGATGGCAACCTGGTACGGGGTTTCTCAAGCGAGGCATCGGGAATTAGCTTTCAGGTTCCAGAGGAGCCAAGCATGCGGGAGTGGCGCCTTGAGCAGGTCGGCACACCACGTCTGCCGTCAGCTGCTGGCATGCAGCGATTCGTGTGGGACCTTCGACACGCTGGCCCTTGGTCCGCGCCAAGTGATGGTGGTAGTAGCGGTGGACGTGGTGGCCCAATGGTTCCACCGGGGACTTACGAGGCACGTCTAGAGACTGGAGACTGGAGCTCTACCCAGAAGTTCGAGGTAGTGACCGACCCGCGTGTCCTGGCGGAAGGTATGACCGCGGATACGCTTGAGCGCCAAGCTGCCTTTGCTCTTGAGGTCCGAGACACCCTCAGCACTGCCCGGCTCGCTGCCTACCAACTAAGCGAAGCGCGTACCGAACTGGAAGGGGCTGAGACCGATCAAGCTCAGGCTCTCGATGATGCGCTAGAGATCATTGAAAAGGAATTCGTCGATGAGCCTTACCGATACTCTCCGATTATGCTTCTCGGCCAACTTCAGTACCTCTATGGCAACCTTGATAGTGCCGACCAAGAGACTAGTGGTGACGCGATAACACGCCATGGTGAACTCGCTGATGTTCTTGAAGGTTTGGTTGCTGAGCTTGAACGCTTGTTGAGCACGATGCGCGACTGACCCTGGGGTTTAAAAGCCGGGACTGTTTCATCGTTGTGATTAAGGCAACGGATACTCTCCGCCTGCAAGGCGCTTTGTGCCACGATTCTGAGTTTGTCTGTCGGGAATCGAGCCGGCATAACCGATGGCGGGCAGGGTACATGCTAGTTAGTTGTCCGCCAGGGTTTCATTGGCTCGGCAGGTCGTAGCCGATCTAGTATAATTCCGTCGAAATTTCCTACGCTGACGCCCCAGAGCGTTGTCTCAGAGTGTCTAGGAAGCCTTCAATTGCCGAGCCCGGAGAACTAACCTTGTCTGTCAACGAGAGTGGTCCGAAATACCTTGTTGCAGTAATTGGCGCTGGCCCAGCGGGGTTGTATGCCTCCCGTGTGTTGGTTGCCGCAGGTGCTCACGTAGTGCTTTTTAACCGAGACGTCAAAGCTGGCGGGCTCGCTGAATACGGCATCTTTCATAACAAGCTAAAGATGAAGGGCGGGCTTCGCAAACAGTTCGCTTCAATTCTCGAAGATCCTCACGTCGAATACTACGGCAACGTTTCGGTAGGAGAAGAAGGTGACATTAGCTTGCAGGATCTGCTCGACCTCGGTTTCCAGGCGATTTTGGTGACGGTTGGGGCTCAAGGCACCAAGTGGTTGGGGCTCCCGGGGGAGGAACTCGAGCGTGTTTATCATGCTAAGGACGTCGTCTATCACTACAATCATTTGCCACCATTCTCCCAGCAAGACTTCCCGATGGGCGACAACGTAGTGATTATCGGTATCGGCAATGTTATGTGTGACATTGCCCACTGGGTAATACGGGACCTTGGGTGTAATGAAGTGCGCGCCGTGGTTCGTCGCGGGCCCGGCGAGGCCAAGTTCACTAACAAGGAATGGCAGATCTTTGCCAAGAACCTGGACGTCGATGATTTCGAGCAGGAGTGGCAACGTTGCAAGCCCAAGATGGAAGCCGTCGGTCAAGATCTCGAGTCCGCAAAGGCAGTGTTTCTGGGTGGGGTCGAAAAAGGTCTAGAATCGGTCAGCGACAGCCGTTTCACTTATCGTTTCTTTGCATCGCCCAAAGGTCTAGTCGGTGATGGCAAGGGTAACTGTGCTGGCCTTGAGGTCGAGGAGACCTATCTAGAGGATGACGACGGCTATATGAAGTGTGTTGGGACCGGCAACACTTCCGTCATCGATTGCGACAGCGTTGTTTTTTGTATCGGTGACAAGGTCGACGAGACCTTTGGTTTGCCAACGGAGTGGAGCGAGTTCTCCAAGCATCCTGAGCCTCGTTACCCAGTCAACGATATTTCTTATGAGGCCTATGACCCTGACGGTGAGCGAGATCTAAGGCAAATTTTTCTCGCTGGATGGGCCCGCAAGGCAAGCGACGGTCTCGTGGGTATGGCCCGTAAGGACGGCACCAATGGAGCTGAAGCACTTCTGCAATATCTTGGCGACGTCGGTGAAGCGGAATCTACTGACACTCAAGAGCTAACGGCCCGTCTCACGGCGCTAGATAAAACTGTGGTTGTTAATGCCGATATTCCGAAGCTCTTCGAGGCCGAGGCGAAGATTGCCGAGGAGAAGGGCGTCGACGAATTCAAGTACGATGCCAACGAGGATATGTTGGCAGCCATCGCCAGAAAATAATCGGCTCCACTAGGCAACATTCTCCTTAGATGTTTGCCTTACCTTGGAACGCTGAACTGAACCGGTGGGGGCGCGCCGGGCGGGTGGAAGGTCGCCGATTTCAGCGCCAGCTCTCCAGTGGGTGCCGTGTAGGCAGAGGTAAAGGTTGCAGCTATTAGGATCGTCGTGAACAGGCAGGCTCGCATACGTCTTTCTCCTGGTGCGTTTCGTGGTTGGCCCGCATAATCTCCGGTTGTGGCACCCTGGAGCACCGACCCCCGTGTATTCTCCCTAGAATAACAACGCGGAGGTTATGCATGGCAGAAGTGCTGATCATTAATCGTTCTGAGATGGAGAAGTTGCTAACGCTTGAGGCCTTGCTGCCGGTCATCGAGCGTGCCTTCGTGGCTTTCACTGATGGGCAAACGGTTGCCTACCCGGTAGTCCGGGAGCCTGTCTCCGCCCACCGCGGCATCTTCGGCATCAAGTCGGGATACCTCATTGAGGAGGGTGTGATCGGGTTGAAGGCGGGTGGCTTCTGGCTCGACAACCCTGATGATGGGCTGACGCGACATCAGTCGACCACTGTGATGTTTGACCCGGCGACCGGCCTGCCCACGGCATTCATGGACGGCAACCACATTACTGCCATTCGCACCGCCGCCGTGGGCGCACTGGCGGCGCGGGAGCTGGCTCGCCCGGATGCTCGGACGGCAGCCGTACTGGGCTGTGGGATGCAGGGGGTGGGACAGGCGGAGGCGCTTTGCTTAGTCCGGCCCATCGAGGAGATCCGCGCCTTTGACATCGTGCCAGAAAATGTGGAGCGATTCGGCAAGAGTCTTCGGCCTTCCGGCGTCGAGGTAAAGGCGTGTAGCGACGCGCTCGAAGCGGTCCGTGGCGCCGACATTGTTGTGACCGTGACCCCTGCCAAAGAACCGATCCTGTGTTCTGACTGGATTAAGCAGTCGGTGCATGTCAGCGCCTTCGGCTCCGATACGCGAGACAAAAATGAAGTCGAAGCGGGGCTGTTCCAGCGCGCCAAGGTTGTCGTTGACGACGTAACCCAGGCGACGACCCTAGGGGATACGCACCACGCAGTGGATCAGGGGTTGTTCCTCGCAGATGACATCCATGCCACCTTGGGAGAGATCCTGGCAGGTCGGAAGAGCGGCCGAACGAGCGAAGAAGAGATCACGTTGTTCGACGCCACTGGCCTTGCGTTCCAAGATCTCGTAGCCGGAGCCCTCGCCGTGGAGCTGGCCGCCGAACAAGGGGTGGGAACCCGTGTATCGCTAGACGGTGGTGACCCCTAGGCTGGGGAGTGCCGGACTTCACCTAGTTCTTCCATATAAATACGCCCCCGTGGGAGATACTCATCGCCGGGTCACCGTCGCGAGTAGGGAAGCTGGTAGCGAAGCGGCGGCAGGCTCAGGCTCTTGAGCAGGTCGTTAAATGGCAAGATGCGGTTCTCGAAGATCACGTCGATCTGTGTTTGCAGTTCTGCTAGCTCCGCCACCAGCTCGTCGAAGACCTTGTAATAGGAATCATTAGGCCGCATGTTACCCAACTGAAGTTTGTTCAGTAGGCCGCTTAGCCGGTTGTTGAGGCGGATCGGAAAGGCAAGCCGGTCGCGGGATACCACCATCAGTGGCTGGTAGATGGCGTCTTTCACTACTACCAGATCGGTTATGAGACCGTCGGCCGCCGCGCCGATTCGGCCGGCGACCTCGGGCTCGAAATCGTCCTGACGAAGCCGTTCCTCGATCCCCGTCATCTGAGCTTCGAGGTCGCGGATCATTAGCACGATCTCATTGGCGATCGTCGTTTGGTCCCGGATACGCAGCGCCAGCTCGAACTGCGCCTGCAGGTCGGCGACCGTGTACTCATGGTGACGCGGGTCCATGAGGCTTTTGAAGCTTCGTGTGAACAATCGGCCATCGACATTTACACGTGCCTCGTATTCGCCGGGCGGTGCGAAAGGTCCCTGTGGCATACCGCCCTCCAAAACGATTCCGTCCCAAATCGTTGGAGGTTCGTAGAATCCATCCCAGGTAATTCGGTTCATGCCGGTTACGGGGTGGTCGTCGACGAGTCTTCGTGCTCGCCCGCCGCCGCCGTCGACGATCTCGACGGTTACTTGGCGAGCTGGCTCCGCCAGGTAATAGTCGATGTGCACGGGATCGACGTTGAGAACCTCGTCGGCGGGGTCGAACACGTGGACGTCCGAGCTTGCAATCGCAGGAGTCAACTGGCGCAACGGTGAGATGTTGTCCAGTACCCAGAATGAGCGCCCGTGGGTGGCAATGACCACATCGTCCTCACGGATCTCCAGGTCAGGGACGTGTACATCGGGGAGGTTGAGCTGTAGTGGTTGCCACGCCGCACCGTCGTCAAACGAAATGTAGACGCCGTGTTCGGTACCGCAGAACAAGAGGCCGCGCCGCACGGGGTCCTCTCGTACCACGTGCGTGAAGTGGCCGGCAGCGATGCCATTCTGGATGCGTGTCCAGGTGGCACCGTAGTCATTCGTCTTCCACAGATACGGTCGTCGATCTGCCATCTCGTAACGCTTTCCCGCCACATAGGCAGTGGCGGGCTCGTGGGGGGAGGCCTCGATCGCACTGACACGGGTGTGCTTAGGCATGTCGGGCGGCGTGACGTTACTCCACGTGGCGCCACCGTTGCGGGTCACGTGCACGAGTCCGTCGTCCGATCCAACCCAGACTGTATCGACATCGAAGCTCGACGGTTCAATGCTAAAAATCGTGCCGTAGACTTCCGGACCATCCTGGTCCGTGCGAATTGGCCCGCCAGTTTCTTGAAGAGTTTCGGGATCGGCGTAGGTAAGATCAGGACTGATCTTCTCCCAACTCTCTCCGAAGTCTCTACTGCGCCACAGGTGTTGCGAGCCGACGTAAAGAGCGTGGGGGGGCACGGGCGAAAAAGTTAATGGCGCCAACCAGTTCCAGCGTTCGTGGTGTTCTCTTGCCGGGGACCCCATTTCCATTCGAGGATAGGGGGCGACGTTCACAGTTTGGTCAGTGCGGCGGTCGAATTTGGTGACCACATACTGCAGGCTCGAAAAGAAGATGTC
>Ga0187827_10005248_pt1 | contig 15431 bp, 10 predicted proteins | sample ETNtaG_39_FD_167969 | JGI IMG/M metagenome (GOLD analysis project Ga0187827, IMG submission 167969) | Marine microbial and viral communities from oxygen minimum zone, Eastern Pacific Ocean - ETNP2014_SV_150_PacBio MetaG (Illumina Assembly) | ecosystem: Environmental > Aquatic > Marine > Hypoxic...
CACACGTCTGTAAGCCGGATCGGAGCAGGTTCCCGGCATAAGTTTCACTGTACCCGCAAAAGGTACTACAAACCCGGCACCTTTGAATGTTAACACCTCCTGGATATTCAATCTCCAGCCCTTCGGAGCGCCCTTGAGCATTGGGTTGTCCGTGAGGGAAAGATGCGTCTTAGCCATACATATCCCAAGCTTGGAAACTTCCGGATCAACGTCCATCGCCTTGATCTTTGCCTGAGCTGTCGGGGAATAATCGACTCCGTCAGCACCGTAGACCTCTGTAGCAATCATATTTATACGCTCACTCAATGGCATCTCCAACTCATAGAGGAACTTGAAATTGTTCTCTTCGTTACATGCATCGACTACGGCATCAGCCAGCTCTAGGGCACCTTCTCCACCCTTTTCCCAATGTTTGGAGAGAGCAACACGAGCCCCGGCATCTTCTACCACCTTTCGTACCGCTTTTACTTCATCGTCCGTATCTGTATAGAAATGATTTATACAGACTACAGGATTGATACCGGCCTTCTTTACCACGTTAATAAGATGCAGGAGATTCGTTTCAGCCCCTTTCACAGCATATTTAACGTTCTCTTCCTTGTAAACTGGATCCAGAGGATGTCCGGGAATAGGAATCGGAGCACCACCATGGCTTTTAAGCGCCCTGATAGTGGCAACAAGAACCGCTGCATGAGGTTTATTTCCTGAGAAACGGCATTTCAGATTCCAGAACTTTTCAAATCCTATATCCGCACCAAAACCGGATTCGGTTATATTATAATCACCCAGCTTTAGCCCAAGTCTATCTGCTACAATCGAGGATTGACCAATGGCAATATTGGCAAATGGTCCCGCATGGACCAATACCGGCTGGCCTTCAATGGTCTGCATCAGGTTTGGATTAAGAGCTTCAACCATCCACGCAGTCATAGCACCATCAACTTCTATATCGGCAGTTGTAACAGGTTTGCCTGATTTATCGTAGGCTAGCACAATCTTACCCATTCTCTCACGCATATCTTTCAGGTCTTTTGCAACTGAGAGTATAGCCATAATCTCAGAAGATACAGCAATGGCAAATCCTGACTGCATCATAAACCCGTCCATCTTTCCGCCTATACCGATAGTGATATCCCTAAGCGCCTGTGCACAAAAATCTATAATCCACTTGAAATTAATATTATTGGAATCAATATCAAGGCGTTTCAGATTCCTTTTCGCAAGCTGTGCGTCGTTGTAGTTATACTCATGCTGTATCCTGGATGTAAGCGCTACCATGCCAAGGTTATGTGCATTCATTATTGCATTAATGTCCCCTGTCAGTCCCAGAGAAAAAGGAGTTAATGGAATACATTGAGAAAGCCCTCCACCTGCAGCAGAACCTTTGATATTCATGGTAGGTCCGCCTGATGGTTGGCGAATAGCACCAATAACATTTTTATTTCTTTTTCCCAGACCCTGTACAAGGCCCATAGTTGTAGTGGACTTTCCTTCACCCAGAGGAGTTGGTGTGATTGCAGTCACATCTACATATTTCCCATCCGGCTTATCTGCCAGCCGGTTAATTGCCTTGTTAAAATCAATTTTTGCCACGTAGTGCCCGTGAGGCAACAGTTCATCCTTCTCAATACCCAACTGATCTGCTAGCTGATAAACCGTCTTCATCCCAGCCTCAGAATCTTCCGCAATTTCCCAATCCGCATGTTTAGTGGGATCCAATGCCATAATATTTACCCTCCTTTTCGATTATAATACTGATAAACTAATATATTCCGCAAGTTATACAACCACTATCATTTATTAACTAAATCAACAGATTCTAATTAATATATTTTAAGATATGGTGAACAGAAAAGTATTTACAAATACAAAGACAAGAAACTGTTAATTATATTGATATAATTTTCAAGGTCAAGAGAAATGATTTATGTTGATGTTAGCGTCTTACACATACCTTCAGAAATTTGCCCGGCCTATAGCATAAAATGCCAATGCGCTTCATGGTAGTACATATAGGCAATAGTAAGGGTTACAGGAAATGGCAAGATTCTTTGTGGGTAGTAATTCGGTGGAGAACCAGTGCTTGCTCTGAAACAATTTAAGGAATGATTGCTATTCCTTACAAACCTATTCGTCTATTTGAGGGTCCTTCAAATCTACATTTTTATCCTTACTAACTAACGTAGTAAAATTCTCTTCTACAGGTTTGCCGGAACGAATGTGCAAATCTCTCTGAGGAAAAGGGATTTCGATGTTATTTTCTCTGAACATTTTATCAATTGCAAAATTCAGGTCGCTGATCGCCATCCATCTATCTAGTATGTGAGCCCAGAAATACAATTCAAAATTTAATGAGCTTTCCCCAAATTCCGCAAAGCGCACTATCGGCGCAGGATCTTTTTTCACATCCGAATGTGAATCCACCACACTAAGGAGACAATTCTTTACCAATTCAGTATCAGAACCGTACGCAACACCTACTACTATTTTAGACCGTAGTAGCATATCGCCACCATGAACCCAGTTTACTACATTACTCTCCAGAAATTTTGAGTTTGGAACAACTACTGTTTTCCTGTCAAAGGTATTTATCATGGTACTTCTAATACTGATCTTTTCAACCTTGCCTGCAATTTCCTTATTCAGTGTTATTACATCGCCAATCTTAATTGGTTTTTCAAAGAAAATTATAATACCACTTACAAGATTGTTGATTATATTCTGCATCCCAAAGCCCAGACCAATACCAAATGCACCGGCAAATATGGTAAGGCTCCTTAAAGGAATCCCCGCAATGTTCAATCCTATAAGTGCCGCTACGGCAAGAATAAAATAGGTTATCCCTGATGAAATTGCGTGACGGGCACCTCGCTCTAATTGGGCTTTTTCGTAAACTTTTGCCAACAATACTTTTTTCAGATATCTGGTAGATAGGAAGGCTGCCGCCAGAACTAAAATGGCAATTAACATCTTAAAAGGTGTTGTATATCTTCCTTCTGCAAACGTAAACTTATACGTTAAACCGTTCTTTATTGAAGCAAACACATATAAAATATTTTCATAGATATTTTGAAATAACGGTGGAGCAGCCGGTGAACTTACAACATCTTTGAATGTATTGTTCCACATTACAAGGATTATGACTACCGCTATAACCAAAATGCCATAATCCAGTATGCCCTTGTAAATATTGAATGCCAGATCTAAAGATATCTTTTCAGACTCAAACGCCTCGTCGCCAAGTTGCCTTCTCAACGTTAACTTACGTTCCTTTGACAATGACAGACGTCTCAACAAAAACCGGTATATAGCGGAAGCGATGGCAGCAACGATCACACTCTTGATGAGTACCACAATGAAGGTATATGTTAATTGTACATACCCGAGGCTTCGTATGACGAAAAGTAGAATAACAAACGCAATAATCAATGGATAAAGGATATTAACAACCTTATTGACGAACTTGCCAATTGCACTTTCATAATAAGGCAACATCTTCAACAAAACCGACCGTTGTCTGGCAGCTATCCATACAGCAAGAGAAATAGTAACTACCCGGTAAATGAACCATAGCAATTCAACAACATCTTGTTTATAACCATGTGCATTTAAAACGGATATCAATGTTACTGTTATTACTGAAAAGAGCAGAATTATATTTAAACCTCTGAAAATATGCCTAGCAGAAGAGTAAGTAATCGGCACCCATCGTCTCACTCCTGTATACGGACTAAATGATTCAACAACAATAGCCCTTAAGAATTTGTAAACAGAAACAATTGCAAATCCATAAACGATAGAAAGAATTAACGGTGCAGGAGAAGGAATAGTCAGTAATATTGCGAGTGCTATTACAAACAGAAAGAACACTGTTAATGTATTCTGCATAATGCGGAGTAGGCCTGGCAAGAGCTCGAACGAGAAAAACGTTTGCGGTGACATTGCCATGAATCTTTCTATTTCATGTTTTGCCCATTTATTCAGGTAGCGTCTGGCAAAGAAAGCGGAAAAGATAACGAAAATGACGATAATTACCTTCACAATGAAAGCCAGTATGCTTTCAGTTTCCGACAGGTAAGTTTTAAGTCTCTTTAAATTTACGGCTGATGTCTTATATAAATCAAAAGGCTTGCCCTTGAGGCCCTTTAAATCTGACACGCCCTCTATCACCGTTTTGGTTGACACACTGCTCTCACGCCTTGCCCAGACATTTGCAGCTAGTATTTGAGAAATGGTTTCCCAGGTTGTTGCCAATTCATCTAATAAAATCTTATTCAACTCTAACCGCTCATTCAACCCGCCTATCTTTGCCTCTATAAGAACGTTTTGCTCCTCGACATGTTCAACGTGTAAGTAAGCAAGTTTTATCAACTGTGAACCAAGTACGCTATCGGAGAAGCTCTCCGCTTCTCTCTCTATATTTGATTTTTCTCCAGGCACGGTTGGCAAAAGGTCGGAGCGTAAGCTCTTTAAGCTTTCAACTATGATAGATTTTTGTTTTTCTGCAGCAGTTAACAAACTTTGAATAGCCTTTATCTTGTCCTCTATTCTCTGAACGTCTATGCTGATGACTCCTAATTCAGCATCAATCACATCAGGAGTATTTTCACCGACAAGTATTCTTTCAATATCTATTTGTATCTTTCTAGATTCAGTGTGGTCTTTATGTCTTTCATTACCTATCGTGATTAATTCATCCTTTATTGTCGCTATTATTCCCTGTTGCTGGTGTATGTCTGCCTCAGCCGCTAAAACCTTTTTTCTTTCAGGTGATGTCTCCACTAATTGCTTCTGTACGGCAATCTCCGCTTTCTTTAACGCTACCTCTTTCTCTAATCCTACCTTTGCTTTTTCCTCTTCTGCAAACCGTCTTCTCTCTTCATCAGCCTTTCTAACCTCTTCAGCTTCTTTCTCTTTCCTCTGCAGCTCCGCTTCTATAAATCTTTCTGACAAAAGATCAGCAATTCCCGCCTGAACATTTATTTCCAACTGTTTATTTAATCTTGTAATCTGGGCTATTTGCAAATTACGTCTTGCCAGCTCGGTTTGAACCAATAACAAATTAACCTTTTCGTCCTTTAATTTAATCTCGTCTTCTAAACTACGTTTTGTAATATCAATTTCATATGATTCTTCTTGTGTTGATGGTTTCCGATTTGTGATTGTTTTCAGCTTCTCATTAAGCTTCTCTCTCTCTTCTTCAAGCTTTGATCTTGACGCATTACAAGATGTTCTTGATGTCGAAAGATATGTTTCCTTTTCTTTAACTACCGATAGTGTTGCCTGTAAACCGGCCTTCAACAGTTCCACTTCTTTTTGAATGCCTTCAAATTGGGATGCAGGCAACTGGCCGGCTTCATCCTCTATATTTTTCTTTCTTTCCGTCAGTGTTGAGGCAACCGCAAGTGCCTTTGCTAAATAGCCCGCCTTATCTTTTGTCTCCGTTCTAACCCTTATGGTTTCATTTAAGGTTTTAATCCTTTTTTCGACAATAGCCTTTTGTTTTGTAACTAAATCTAAAGCCACTGCCTTTGTCTTATCTTCAATTAATTTCTCTATTGTGGTGTTGACTATCTTTAATTCTTCTTTTAAAGCATTTATATTGGATTCCAGGATTGCAATGTCATGCAGGTAGGTATCGGTATCAAGGTTCTTTTTTACATCATCGGAGCGTTCCGCTCGTCTTGACGTTGGATCCTCACTCTTAAGAGGCTGGCTGTAAAGGCTACCATTGATTAGAATGAAGGAGAGAGAGACAAGGATAATAAAAGCAGGTGCCAGTTTCCTAATAATCATTTTATTAATCTCTTTGTGAAGAAAATACTATGACACAACAATGTAAGTGCCCATCCCTGCGAGACTATCTCAAGGTTTATATAACTATCCACGGAAGGTAAGTCAAGTGAATTCTAACATAAGCTCATGACACAACTTAAGATATGCAAAGGCCTCTCTTGCAGTTGCGGGATTGTTATTTACATGTGTAAAACATTAATTAATGGTTTGAAATCTTCCGACCTTTTTTACGCTCAACCACTTCTACATCTGTTATCATAAAAATAAATTCGTAGTTTCTCGTATAAGAGTCAAACTGGATAGGCAAGATAAGAATAAAAGATGAGTCTTTAAGTTCTGTTCCATTTCCTTGAAAAGGGTACTCCGGAAGCATACTATGATCCATGTAGTCAATATCCGAGTCTTTAACAGATGTCCATCCCTCACCAATATCCCCTCCTGGCCCCGGCCATATGTTGATCCATATATTCCCCTCACTCGTTGATTTTGGCTCAATCCTTATTGGATCTATATATTGGTAGTTATATACAAAATCCTTCATTTGAAGCGCATATCTCCATCCATACAGTATACTGTGAGGTGCCCCCATTGGATCAATGTATTCCGTCTTGTTAACATCAAAATGAACGCGACCTTCTGTCTTGTTATATATAGATACCCAAATATACTCGGCGGTAGGAAAAAATTGGAATGAAACATCCTTATCTTCGAATTTGAGATCTTCTACATAAGGATCTATAAGTGAAAAACTATAGTGATATGGAGGGTAAGCACAGCCAGCAAAAAACAATAGTACCGCTATGAACAGAGTTCTTTTCAAAATTAAAAACACTTAATTATTATCCTGTTTTTTAAGTTTTACAACATTTGCTACTGCTTGGACAACATGATTTGATTCAAATGGTTTAGTTATTAAAAAATCTACCCCTTTCTGCTTTGCTTCTGCTTGTGCTTCTGCTTCTGCTTCTGCTTCTGATATATCCCACCCTGTTATAACCCCGGTTATCACACCTGGCTCAATCTGTTTGGCAATATTTATTACTTCCCACCCCGATGTGTCTGGCATTCCTAAATCTGTTATCAGTATCTCATAACCACCATTTTTTAATGCATCTATTCCGTCTTTACCACTATCGAAAACAGATATTTGATGACCCTGTCTTGATAGTATTTCTGACAGCACAGCGCTTATTCTAGGTTCATCATCTATTATCAGTATATTCACTCCTTCAGTCTTACTAGAATGGCTAGATTTTTCGTTGTGCTTTTCTATTTTTTCCTTTCCCTTTGGCAATACTATCGTAAACCTTGCACCTTGTCCTGGCGTTGTCTTTATATCTACTGATCCGTTATGTCTTTTGATTGTTCCGTACAGCATACTCATCCCCAGTCCACCATGACTTATATCTTTTGTTGTAAAAAACGGATCAAAGATTCTGTCTTTTGTTTCTTCAGTCATCCCGGTTCCATTATCAGACAACTCTAAATATACACTTTCATTTTTCGTATACGTTTCTATATGAATTTTTCCGCCCTGAGGCATTGCATCTACAGAGTTGAATATCATATTAATTATAGCCTCTCTCAAATCAGTATCATCCCCAAGTACCATTGGTTCGTTTCCAGTAAGCGTATCTACAATTTCTATACTAAACCCTTTCTCTTGCGGACTGTCTTTCCACATCGGAGTTGATATTTCTATAGCATCTCTCACCAAACTATTAAAATTGATCGTCTGAGATTGTAATGCGTCATTCTTTGTCCTAGCATATTTCTGTAGTCTTTTAATTGTTTTGGCACTACCCAATGCGGTTTTCTTGATTATTTGTACCTTTTTTAATATCTTATCTTTGTCTTCTTCTATTTCTATAAGATCTATATTCCCTGTAATTATTGCCAACATATTATTGAAATCATGCGCAATGCCGGATGTCATTAAGCCCAAAGCCCGAAGCTTTTCTATCTCTGCATATTTTTCCTGCATCTGTTTTTCTTCTTCATATTTACGCTTTAACTCACCGTAGTACCTAGCATTCCCAATTGCCACAGCAACCTGGTTTGCAAAGAAGTTAAGTAGCATGGCATCCTCTTCGGTAAAAGCAACATCGCCTGCTTTGTTTATAACTTCCAGTACACCTATCATCTTTGATTTTGTCATAAGTGGAACGCAAAGTATTGATTTTGTTATATACCCGGTTAGTTTATCAACTTTCCCGTAAAATCTTGGATCTTTACTGACATCAGGAATTAAAAGATGTCGTTCATTTACTGCAACCCAACCAGCAATTCCTTTCCCAGGTGGAATACGAATATCTGTCAACTTATCAGACTTTGGTCCTGTCGGAACACTGAATACCAATTCTCCGGTTTCTTCATCCAACAGCATCAGTGTACTTGCAGCTGAATTTGTAACAAGATTTGCGTACTTCATTATGTTTTCTAATACCTCTGCAATGTTCAAAGTAGAATTAATTATTGAACACTTCTCTACAACTGATCCCAGTTTTTCACTTTCCAAAGACTTGTACGCTTCAGTCAGATTTTCCTGTTTTCTCATGGCCTGATCAAGTTGATCCTTTGTGGTAACACTCATATCGACCAATATTTGACCCAGTGCTGGAGTTGTATTTGTCGCCAATCGTGCTTGAGACACTTGCCCATCGGCTTGAAGAGACTGATACAAATCTCAAACGACACATCCAGAGAAACGCCAGATTACCTAAAGTATTTTATGCAACCGGATGAGCCGTATATACTCTCCCGTGCGCCTTCTTAATAACAATTCTCATAACATAAATTCCAAGACGCTGTAAAATCCAAAAGTATTTTAATCTTGTAATTTTGAGAGGATGTTTTTTGCCGCACCAAGTGTTCCGCTATTATCACCCAGTTGTGATAATTCTATCCTTAGAGATTCCGTCGCCTTTTTAAATGCTCTTCTTTTAACTTCTTCCTTCAACGGCTCAAAAAGATGCTCTCCCAGGTTTATTACGCCACCAAACAAAACTACCATTTCCGGGTTCAGCAGGTTTGCAATGTTTGCGATTGCAATACCCAGAATAGCTCCGGTTTCCTTTATTACGTTAAGGACAATCTCATTGTCTTGCATTGCCATTTGGTCTACCTGTTTGAGGTTCGTAAGTGGTTTAACACTGCTGTTGCTTCCTTCTTCCAATAATGCATCGTTTACCCTCTTTAAAATGGCTCCTGAACAAGCGTATCTTTCAAGGCACCCAACATTACCACAGGTACATTCTATTCCATCTCTTATAACTGTTGTATGCCCTATTTCACCCGCTATGGATGACGCACCATGCCAGACTTTACCATCCAGGATAATACCGCCCCCAACACCTGTTCCGAGGGTAATACAAAACAAACTGCCTGTTCCTGACCCAGCACCTTTCCACCATTCTCCAAGCGCTGCCGCATTCGCATCATTCTCAATCGCAACAGGCACTTTCAACTCATCTTCAAGGATGTCCCTTAATGGTATACTATCCCAGCCGTTTAAATTTGGAGGGTTGAAGATTATACCTGTCTCCACATTTAAGGGGCCGGGAAAGCCAATACCCATCCCACGTATTTCCTCTTTTGGCAGTTTTGATTTTTCGATTGTTTCTCCTGCAAAAGATACAATAAAACGAATCATCTCATCCCTGCCCTCTTTGCAATGTGTAGATTTTTTCAGGAGCGTATGAATATCTCCATTTTCATTTACAACTGCCATCCTCGTATTTGTCCCACCTATATCTGCAGCAAGGACATAATTATTTGACATATTCGTCATATGGTGTCTCTGTTTCTTTTAGATTGCAATTTGGGTTGTTAAAAGTGAAATTCACCTTAACGACGCTTAAAGGCCAATTCAAGTATAATTTTGTACAAATTTCACTACAGTGAATATTTATACTCAGCAAGTGCTCAATAAAGAAATGATTCACTCTTCTTATTGAGAACTTGCTGTATTCTAATTTCTTTTTGGATATAATGAATCCCAAATTATTATTTCAACATTTTTACATTCATGAAAGAACTACAGGGCATAACAAAATGGCTTCCCACTACAAAAAAGGAAGTAGAAATGCGTGGCTGGGGCGAGCTTGATGTTATCCTTATTTCCGGTGATGCATATGTTGACCATCCGTCATTTGGACCAGCCGTAATTGGCAGGGTTATCGAAAGCGAAGGATACAGAATCGCTATTATACCTCAACCCAACTGGAAGGACGATCTCCGTGATTTTAAAAAGCTTGGTAAACCCAGATTTTTCTTTGGAGTAACCGCGGGCTGCATGGACTCCATGGTAAACCATTACACCGCCAATAAAAGGATTCGTTCGACAGATGCATATACTCCCGGGGGAGAATCCGGCTTCCGTCCGGATTATGCAATTAACACATATTCCAAGATGCTAAAATCCATTTATCCGGATATCCCTGTTGTAATTGGAGGCATAGAGGCTTCTTTAAGAAGAGCTACACACTACGACTACTGGTCGGACAGACTGGTACCTTCTATTCTCGAAACAAGCGGTGCCGATTTGCTGGTTTATGGAATGGGAGAACAACCCCTGAAAGAGATCCTCAAGCTTCTGGAAAAAGGAGTCCCCTTTCATCAACTGACTATGGTAAAGCAAACGGCATATATTCGGGACCAAAGTAAAGATGTTCCAAAGAACAAGAACTGGGCCGATATTACGATTAATTCACATCAAAGTTGCCTGGAGGACAAGAAAGCCTTTGCAGCAAATTTTAAACAGGTAGAACAGGAATCAAATAAAGTTATTGCGAACAGGATTATCCAGAAGATTGCAGAAAACAACTTGATAATAAACCCACCTTTTCAGACAATGACAGAAAAAGAGATAGACACTTCCTTTGATTTACCATATACAAGACTCCCTCATCCTAAATACAAAAAACGTGGAGCGATACCTGCCCACGAAATGATAAAGTTCTCGATAAATATGCACCGTGGATGTTTTGGAGGATGCAGTTTTTGCACTATATCGGCGCATCAGGGAAAGTTCATTGCAAGCCGTTCACAAAAATCTATTCTAAATGAAGTTGATCAGGTAGTTGATATGCCTGATTTCAAAGGATATATTTCTGACCTCGGAGGTCCATCTGCCAACATGTACAAAATGAAGGGTGTGGTACAGGAAACGTGTGACAAATGCATCGCGCCTTCATGCATTCATCCTGTAATCTGTAGCAATCTGGACACAAGCCATTCTCAAATAACGGAAATCTATCGCAAAGTAGATAAGCATCCAAAAGTAAAGAAGGCATTTATCGGAAGCGGAATCCGGCATGATCTACTGACAAAAAGCTATAACAAAAAGGCAGATACATCCATCAACGATTACATGGTACAACTTTTAACCCGCCATGTTTCCGGACGGCTGAAGGTAGCACCGGAGCATACATCTGCAGATACTCTGAAAATAATGAGAAAACCATCATTTGCTCATTTTAAAGAATTTAAAAAACAGTTTGATGATATTGACAAAAAGCTAGGGCTTAACCAGCAACTTGTTCCATACTTTATATCCGGTCACCCTGGTTGCAAAGAAGAAGACATGATAAACCTCGCGATAGAAACCAAAGAGCTAGGTTTTAAGCTGGAACACGTACAGGATTTTACTCCCACCCCAATGACTGTAGCTACCGTTATGTATTATTCTGGTTACCATCCTTATACTCTAAAACAATACTACACACCAAAATCAAAACAGGAAAAGATCAACCAGCATAGATTCTTTTTCTGGCACAAGAAAGAGAATCGGAATTGGATAAGGAAGAGGCTCAATGAAGCCAAAAGGCCTGACCTGCTTAAAAGGCTTCTCGGCCCTAATCAAAAGGAATTAGACCAACAAGTAAGACCCGGCAATAAAACAGGGCCGAAATCATCAGAGAAATTTCAAAGAGGAAAAAACAAGACAGGAAGAATTAATAATACGGGGACAACACGAAAGAGGCATTAGTTCTTCAAGGAAAAATATTAAATGTTATCAATAAGAAAACGGATTTAGTGGGAAAGTGCAAAGCTATTGCTTTTTCCCGGTTTATGCTTCCAGCCTCATATCATGGTTTTGCACATGTTTCAACAATTCCATTTTCATGGCTAAACTAATCTCGCACATATTCAATTCATTTTCTGTGAATTGACAGTGCAGTTCGTTTAGTTTTTCCAGCAATTTTTTATGAGATTTTAGATGATCAGTGTCAAAGTTTTTATTATTTGTTTGTGACCATTTCTCTTCAAAATCAAAGTGATGAACAAGTGCATTTCTTAAAAGTTCAAACTTTTCTTCATTTTGCCTCTTTTTCTAACCCTTCTTTTGCAAGCTCCGTAAGAAGATAATCAATGTTAGAATGCTGAATATCAATTTCCAAAATTCCTATTTTGTACGATGAATACCGCATATTCTAATATCTCAAAATGTTGTTTGATAGCTTGTGCTATGTCCGCAATTTTGCGATGTTTTTATACAGAAGACACACTTATTACCAATAATCCTATGGAAAGGTAATTTGTGATATATAAGGATGATTCAGGAGAAACGAAAAGCCATGTATTTACGTCCCTGTAAAAAACAAACTAATAGCAGGTTTTCAATCGTTATAGTTATCTGTAAACACCATGCCCAGATAAGCTGTAAAGCAAAGCTGCTTAATTAAATAACCGTATTTCAATTAAGTATTGTTATCCATTAAACTCAACGTCTCAATGTTCTTTTTGTTCATATCTTTTAAAACATCTGACGGACATTTATCTGTAAGCAGCAGACATTTATTGTCACCCTTGAGCAAGTCTAGACTTTGAAAATTGTGATTCAGTATTTTTGCCTCAGAGATTTTTGAATCCTCAAGATAGAACCCAAGAAAGTTATAACTCATTTTTGTTACCACCATGTACGTCGTCTCTGAAAGCTCGCTCGCACCATAAATAGCTAAACTGACATTTTTACCGTCAGTAGCCTTTACTATTCTGGTTTCTATATCGTTTCTAACCTCATTATAATAAGGAATATTTCTATCAAAGAACCTATAAGCCAACTGTGTTTTTTTCCTCAATCCTTCTGGAGTGATATGATACTTAACACGCCTTGGGTTCACACCTTCCTTAGTAACAAACCCCTTTTGGATTAATCGCTTCAAGGCAAAGTTCACCGATGCCACGTTAAGCTCCATTTGAGAAGAAAGCTTTCTCTGTGAAACTGATGAGTCCGCCTCTACAGTCTTAAGTATTTGAAAGTCATTGTGTTCTTTTTTCATATCCCCCACCCCCAGAAATAAACTGATAAATAATACAATGCTTACTGAGTTCCCAAATCCTATCTCTTCTTTGATCTCGAACTCTTTTGATCAACCATATGTTGTAACCCACGCAACCGCCGAAGAACGTTTATGTAAGCAAACTATAGTAGTATAGTATGAATAATTACGATAACAACAAAAATTACTTAAATATTTATAATAAATCAATTTACCAGAGAATCTACAATACTCAAAAATAGAGATTGAGTTTCTCAGTTATTCAAATTTTTCCTCTACCTAGAAACAGCACTGAACACTCATTTGTCATAAATCTCGTTTGAACCCTTCTTTTTAGGAGGATTCAGATCCTCGGTTAGCTCGTATAGACCCATTCCTTCAGTACGCAGCTTGCCCATCTCCACGAGCTTGTCCCATACCTCCTGAGGAAAATTATTCGGCGGTCGAATGGCGACAATACCTGACTTTCGACCACCACTTAGAGCACTGCTGCCCAGTGTTGACTCGGCATCAAGCCGTGTCAGTCTTAGACGCTTTCTAAAGGTCTTATACGCTTTTTTGAGATAAGCCGGATCCATGCCGTCCTCGGGTATATCATTACTCACAGTATTTCTCCTACTAAAGTTTGTTTAACCGTCACATTTTTTTATCTTATAGCCTCTGGATTTCAATAAACTGATGACGCCCTTTTCACCAACCAGATGCCCAACACCGACGATTACAAGCGTTTTCCTGCCGGAGTTCATCAAAGTTTCCAGACGATGGATCCAATCCCTGTTCCTGTCAATTAAAAGCTTTTCATATAATTTAGGAAATTCCTTACGCATATTAGTTGCTAAAAATCCGTCTATACCGGCTTCATCCCCTGCTTTCCACGATTTGATCAGACCCTCAATGACAACTTGTAACTCGCCTGATTCTTGAATAAAACTTTCAATAATTGATTCGTCAAACTCTTCCTCAAACGAAGAAACTAATTCAACATGTTTGTAAACGTCTTCAAGCCCTCCTGTCTGTTTCCCATCCTTCTTTGCTTTATTATGAAAATACATATCCAACCCATCCGCAGGCATTATCCCGTTCTTTTCCAGCTCAAGAACCAGCAAAGTCATGGTAACCATCCACGGTTTAAAGTTCTGGAACAGCTCGATAGGCATAGACCTGTCATTACAATACATGACCAGAGAAGTGTAAGACTCTTAAGATAATCTTTTCTCCAGAGTATCTCCTCCAGTGTACATTCCTTTGCTCATCAACAGGAGTTGAACTTCCTGACTCATAAGTGCATCAATATCCGTCTCGAAGATAACCTGATCAGCATCCTCATAAGCCGATTCAAACTCCTCCGGAAGAGGATAGTCAGACTTTCTCAAGACATGGCAAGAACCTACCAGGTAAAAGCTGCCGTTATCTGTATCTAATTTCCAAACACTCGATTCAGCATATACTGTAGTAGAGAATAATATTGTTATAAAAACAATTATGAGCTTTTTCATGATTAATTTTATATGCTGAGATTCATCTTACAGAAAGACTATTTCTACTTCTGACTACAATCTCAGTCTTATTCTATTAAACGTAATTCGCACTCTCTTAGCTTTTAATCACTTGTATGATTTGCTCTCGAAATTTGGGCGCTCCACCATTAGCCGGATGCCTTACCATTGAAGCATCAATACCCATTTCTCCCAACTGAATTCTTGACTTTTCTCCAACGGCAATTACCTTAGTAACATTTACGGATTCAAGTAATGCCAACATTACCGGTTTGCCTTTTTCAAACTCAACATCAGAAGGTGTTCTGTTGGACAGGATCCCTTTCTCAGGCTTGTACGGATGCCATGGCAGTGCATTCCATAAAATAAAGTCTCTCATATCGAATCCGGACGTTATCAACCGTTCCCATACTATCGTTGCTGTGGGTTCTGTAAAACCGTCTTTTTTGACAGAAGGCATGCTTGTACGACGCGGTTCAATTCCGGTGAATACGTGTCCGGGAGTAATCGATTTATGCCTCATCTTCCCCAGAAGAATACGTTCAGACGTCATTGCAATTCCGGTAAAGTGCCCACCCTGATACCCCAAAGCCTCCCCTACCAGAAGATACTTCGCATTTTTCCTTTCCAACAGGTATTGCTTAAGCTGAGACAGCCTTATAGCCGGTGAATCAAAATCAATATCATTATCCTCATCTCGGCAAAACCAGGGGTTAAACACGTTATCCAACTTTACTGCTTGTAAACTTTTAAAAAAACCTTCCATATCGAATGACAATCCTTCAAGAAAGAAAATTATACAATTGCAGTCTCTAAAAGGCTAATGATTGTCGATTTCTCAATCAGTCTGGTTTTT
>Ga0187827_10005251_pt1 | contig 15427 bp, 9 predicted proteins | sample ETNtaG_39_FD_167969 | JGI IMG/M metagenome (GOLD analysis project Ga0187827, IMG submission 167969) | Marine microbial and viral communities from oxygen minimum zone, Eastern Pacific Ocean - ETNP2014_SV_150_PacBio MetaG (Illumina Assembly) | ecosystem: Environmental > Aquatic > Marine > Hypoxic...
GCCGCCGCTCCCACAGGATGCCACCAGCCTGTCAGCCGTTTGCATTGACATTTGCAGCGTAGCTGCGGCGTCCCGCCGCAGAAATTCGGCGGCGAGACGCCGCCGCTACCACAGGATGCCACCAGCCTGTCAGCAGCCTGTTCGGCGTAGTCACGGGGCTACGCGACGGGATCTGGGAAGCTGCCACGGAGTGTCAGCACTACGTAGAATAGGCTGCCAGCAGCAGTCTGTGGCTACTTAAACTTCTCCACTTCAATCGAGTGTTTCTTCACCAGGTGCCAGAGGCTGCGCTCGGTGATACCGAGGTGTTTGGCCGCGCGGACCTGGACGCCGCTGGTTTTCGAGAGGGCGTCCATCACTATCTGCTTTTCGAGATCGCCCATGACGTCTTTCAGGCTGCGGTCCTCTGTATCTACAGGGGTCGCTCCTTCGGAGCGGTCCTGGTGCGTGATCTGGGGAGGGAAGCAGGACGGGCCCAGGACGATCTCGTCGGAGAGGACGATGGCCCTCTCGATGTAGTTCTGAACGCGAACGTTGCCGGGCCAATCGTAATTCATGAGCATGCCGAGGGCGTCCGGAGTGAGGCCCTCCATCTGACGGCGAAATTTTGAATTGCCGAGGCGGATAAAATGCTCAGCAAGCATTGGGATGTCGTCCTTACGATCCCTCAGGGGTGGCTCCACGAACAATACGATTTCAAGAATATCATCGGCAGCAGCGGCTCGATGAAGGAAGTTTTTGAAGTCATCCAGAAAATCACCGACACCGACGTTACCGTCCTGGTCATCGGAGAGAGCGGTACCGGCAAAGAGCTCATTGCGCAGGCCATCCACTATCACAGCAGCCGCAAAAGCCTGCCGTTCGTAAAGCTCAATTGCGTCGCCATCCCCGACGGCCTTCTCGAAAGCGAGCTCTTCGGTCACGAAAAAGGCGCATTCACCGGCGCCGTCGATCAGCGCATAGGAAAATTTGAGCTCGCCAACAGCGGCACCATTTTCCTCGACGAAATCGGGGACATGAGCCTCACCACGCAGGCAAAAATTCTGCGTGTTCTGCAGGAGCGAGAATTCGAAAGAGTGGGCGGCGCGGAAACCGTGCGAATCGACACACGTGTTATCGCAGCGACCAATCGAGATCTTTCAAAGGCAGTCGGGGAAGGAAAGTTTCGAGAAGACCTCTACTTTCGGCTGAACGTGGTCACTATTTTTGTGCCGGCGTTCGAGCTCGTGAATGTCCTTCAGGAGCTGGCGTTTTTCAATGGCTCGCTGGATGACGGTGTACATTTCATCCATGCGAAACGGCTTGGTGAAATAGTCGTACGCGCCGGACTGCAGGCGCCTCGATCCGAATGCGGTCATCAAGATGATGATCGACATGGGGTCAATCTCTTTGATCGTCGGGATGAGTGATACGCCGTCCTGGCCGGGGAGGCGAACGTCCAGGAGTATCAGGTCGAAGGACGCTGCCTTTAGTTTTATGAGGCCCTCATCGCCGGTGCCCGCAGTTTCAACATCATAGCCTCGGCGGCCCAGGGCCTCCCTCAGCATGAACTGCATATCTTCTTCGTCTTCGATCACCAGAATCCGATGCGACATTTATTGCTCCTTAACGCAGGTCACGGGATTCGAGTCTCGGCCCGCTTCTGATCTTTTTTGTGGAATGATGGAGTGTTGGTCCTGCGTAGAAATCAGGTCTCCTGTGCAACAGGCAGAAAGATAATGAAGCTTGTTCCGTGAGCCGGGTCGCTTTCCACACGAAGCACGCCCGAATGGGCGGAGACAATCTGGTGCGTGATGGCAAGCCCGAGCCCGACCCCTCTGTCCTTGGTCGTATAAAATGGTGTAAAAAGCTTCTGCCGATCTTCCGGCGGGATATAGCTGCCTGTGTTCGAGATGGCGACGAAAACTGCTCCCTGCCCGTTCGGGAGAGGTGAGTCACCATTATTCAAGCCAGTCTCAATGGTAACTTTCCCCCACTTGGATGTCGCCTGAAATGCATTCTGAACGATGTTGAGAAAAGCGCGGCCCAGCTTTTCGGAATCTCCCTGAATTGGCGGCAGGCCGGAGCGCAGGTTTTCGTTGAACGTGACGGCAGAATCGTTGTATTCAAATCTCGCAGTCTGGGATGCGTCCTGCATCAGTTCGTTGACGTCAAGGCTGTCCAGTTTCACGTCGCCCGGATGGGCCAGGCTGAGCAGGTTTTCAGTGAGCGCGGTCAGACGGGTAACATTCCGCTGAATCTTGGTAAGGAAAGGCCGCTTGGAATCTTCGGGCGGAACATCCTCGAGCAGAAGCTCGACCATGCCATGCAGCGCGGCCAGCGGATTACGGATCTCGTGCGCCATGCCCGCGGCGAATGAGCCCAGCGTGGCCAGTTGATCCACTCTTTGGATCTGTGCCTGTGCCAGCTTCACAGCATCGAGGTCTTTGAAGGTAAGAACGATGCCAAGACTTGCACCGTCTTCATCGAGCAGCGGAGACACAGATGCACCGATGAGCACCTCCTTCTGTTCGCTGTTGAGGACGATGACCTCCAGCGAAGAAACCGTCTCTCCCTTGTCCAGGCCGTTTTTCAGGACATTTCGAATGGCGTTATTGGTTGGATGTTCAGGCAGAATGATTTCGTAGTGATGCCCCTTCACCTCGTCCCCTTCATAACCAAGAATGTCTTCGCCGCGGGGATTGATACTGGTGATGATGCCGAGACGGTTGATGGTAATGAAACCGCTGGTCACGCTGTCAAGGATGTAGCTGTCGAGCTGTTGCGATCCCACCGAGCCGACCATCTGTTCCAGCACGACTCCCAATTCGCCAAAGACTTCCTGTGCTGCGGTTGAACGGGTTTTTTTGCTGTCCTTACGCCGCAGTGAGGTCGATATTCGTCTCGTGGCGGATTCGGCCTGGCTGGTGAGCTGTTTCAGTGGGGCGATGATGTATTGAGCCAGCCCGTAACCGATGGCCAGCCCGAAAACACACAAGGCGATGATGGCCGGGAAAACCTTGACGATGGCCCGATCGATGGCCTCATCCGGCAGCTCAGTAGCGCTTTGGATCGCATGGGTCGCGATCAGGAAAACAACGAGACCGGACACCCCGACCGCCAGCATTACGACAACCGGCAAGGTGACCCTGACGCGCAGGCGCGTACGCTTCGGCGCCTTTTGTCTTACTTGTGAATAGGTTGTATGCCCCATGTTCTAGCTCCGGAACAGACCTTAGAGTTTAGCACATGTTTGAGGGGTTGCGTAAAGCATGGCAGAAACGGATGTAGCATTTGCATGTACACCGGCTGGTTCTGGGTCTGCATCCGTGATTTACTCATCTGCGATTAGTGAGAGGATGAATCCAGAACTTTGATCCGAAGAGATGAAACCGGAGGAAACAGAAAGAACTGCACGCGGGAAAATGCTTCTCGCACTGTCGGCAGTTTTCCTCTGTACGTTCGTCACCCGCGGCGCCATCCTGGCCATCCACTTTGGCGACCGACAGTTCATGATGGATGGTGACGGCGAGGACTACTACGACATCGCGAGCAACCTCTATAGCGGTTTCGGATTCGCCCAGACTGTCTATCCGGAAGACGGCAGCCGTGCCTTTACAGAGTTAACAGCACGACGGCCTCCACTGTACCCGCTCTTTGCGTGCGGCACCTTCTACTTGGGCGAGCTCGTTGGATGGGGAGGCGTGGCGTTTCCGACCATCATTATCCAGCTCTTTCTGGATGGCCTCACGGCCATGCTGGTCTGCCTGATCGCAAGGGAGCTGGCAGGCTGGAGGGCCGGGCTGATAGCCGGGCTGCTCTACGGGCTCAATCTACAATTGGCAAAGTTCCCCGCTCAATTCATGTCGGAGACTCTATTTACGTTCTTGCAGACGGGAGGAGTCTGGCTGCTGCTGCGAGGAGTGGCTGGAAGCCTCACGAATGGTGTTCAGGGCGAACACTCAGAGCCGCCACAGAAAGGGAGGTCGAGTCTCCTCCTCTTTGCTGGGGCGGGTTCGCTCCTCGGCTTGGCCACCCTGACTCGGCCGGTCATTCTGCTCTTTCCAGGCGTAGCGGCTGCATGGCTGGTTCTGAGGAGTGAGAAAGAGTGGAAGCGTGCTCTGCCGTCCGTGGGAGTAATGCTGGGGGCTTTCGTCTTGTGTCTGATTCCCTGGATGGTTCGGAACAAGTCAGTACTCGAAAAGTTTGTCGTGGTATCCACTGTCGGCGGCCAGACCTTCTTTCATTCCAACCACAGCACATCGAATGGCACATGGGTGCCTCTTGAGATTCCCGCGGAAGCAAAAGGCCTCACAGAGCCGGAACGGGATGCATACTATTACCGTCAAGGATTCGAGTTCATCTTCAGTCACCCTCTCACCAGTCTGAAAAACTCCATCAAAAAAGTGCTGCGGCTCTATTACGTCTTTTACCCGGAATATGATTGGTATTTCGGCATCAGCATGTGCCTGATCCTACCCGGACTCTATGTGTGGATTCAGAGCTGCAAGACACAGTCTGCGGGATGCCCATTGAAAGGGGCTGTCATTTCTCCCTTCACGCTTCCTCTTCTGCTCGTGGTTTACACCACCATTCTCTGCGCCATCTTCTGGGGACAGCCGCGGTTCCGCGCGCCGCTGATGCCGTGTCTGCTCTGTTTTGCCGGCTATTACCTGTCCCGGATCCCGGCCATGGACAACAGGAAAAAGCATCTGATCTACACGGCGGCCGCAGTGACGGTGAACGTCCTGATTGCTCTTCTGGCTGAGCCGATCAGAATGGGCCTCGAAAAGATCACCGGTTGAATCACACCAACAGTTGTTAGATCTATCGCCGACAAGAAAGAGGCATCAATATGCGCAAAGCTGTCACCATCCTGGCGTTGCTCGTCGTAACCGCTCAGGCCGAAACGAAAACCAATTTCCTGTTCATCGCGGTCGATGATCTGCGACCCCAGCTCAAATGTTACGGCTACACGCAGATGATCTCCCCCAACCTGGACGCGCTCGCCGCGAGTGGAACGCTGTTCATGCGCACCTATTGCCAGCAGGCCGTCTGTTCCCCAAGCCGGACGAGCCTGATGACCGGGCTGCGGCCGGATTCCACGAAGGTGTATGACCTGAGAACTCACTTTCGCGACAAAGTGCCGGACACCATCACCATCTCCCAGCACCTGATTGCGAACGGCTACCACTCGGAAGCATACGGGAAGATCTATCACGGTGGCTACAACGACAAACTGTCGTGGAGTGTCCCTGCCATAGACGCATGGAAACTCGGCGGCAAGGGGTTCTTAAACAAGGAAACGGTGAAACGGATGAATGCCGAGAGAGCCGAAGGCAAAAAGAAAGGTCTGAAGGGAAAGGCCCTTTACCGCTACGCACGGGGCCCGGCAACGGAGGGAGAGGACGTGGCCGATGAAAAGTACACCGACGGCGGAACAGCCGCGGCCGGCATCAAGGCCCTGCAGAAGTTGTCCAAGGGGGATAAGCCATTCTTTCTGGCTATCGGTCTGCTGAAGCCGCACCTGCCGTTCACGTGTCCCAAGAAGTATTGGGATTTGTACGACCGATCGAAAATCAAGCTCGCGGATAATCCATTCGCTCCGAAGAACGTGACACCTTTTTCCATGCACAGCTTTGGTGAGCTGCGGAGCTACTCTGATATGCCGAAGAAGGGCAACGTGCCCGAAGAAGACGCCAGGCGCCTCATCCACGGTTACTACGCGTGCGTCAGCTACATCGATGCTCTCATTGGAAGACTTGTCAAGGAAGTCGAGCGCCTCGGCCTGAAAGACAACACGGTCATCATCGTCTGGGGCGACCATGGCTGGCACCTGGGCGATCACAACCTGTGGTGCAAGCACTCGAATTTCGAGAACGCGACTCGAGTGCCGATGATCGTCCGCGCGCCCGGACACAAACCGGGCGGCAAGACCTTCGCCCTTACCGAATTCGTCGATATCTATCCGAGTCTGTGCGAACTTGCCGGAGTGCCTCTGCCCGGCCACCTGGAGGGAACAAGCTTTGTGCCCCTCCTCAGCGATCCCAATCGCCCGTGGAAGAAGGCCGCGTTCAGCCAATACCCGCGCCGGGGCAAGAACGGCGTGATGGGCTATTCCATGCGCACGAAGCGCTACCACTACGTTGAATGGCAATCGCGCAAGGACGGGACCATCCAGGCAGCCGAGCTGTACGATCACGATAACGACGCGGATGAGAATGTGAACATCGCCAGCAATCCAGAGCAGAAGGATCTGGTGGCCAGACTGAGCGCCATGGTGAAAGGTGGATGGATAGCCGCGAAGCCACAGTGATGCGTAAAGACGTAATGGCGTAATGACGTAATGAGTAATAGATTCGGTCCCTGTCACTTCTCCCCGAATCAGGCTATTTCTCTGAAACAGAATTACTCATTACTGATTCCCAGATGAGTAAACTCCACATCGGCACACGCAAGGGCCTTTTCATCTGCTCGCTCCGGAGATTTCGGATGACGTCGTTACATAGAATCCTGGGAATCGCATCGGTCGCGTGCTTCCTTCTATGCAACTGTCAGGAACAGAGACAGACCTCCGACGGCAAGCTGGTGCGCATAAGGAATCTCTCCCCGGCCCAGGTCAATGATATCCAGTTCAATCTGATTCGAGATGGTGAGGAACTCATCGATATCATCCCGGGCGAACCAGTCATTCTCGAAGTGTTAGCCACGGATCGATACGGCAAGACGTATTCAACGGAACGGGTAGCCGTCAACGGAAAACGTGTCCTCGGACAGAAGTGGATAGCGGTGATTTGCGACCTTGCGGAATACGATTCGGATTCGAGGGAGATCATCCCCAGTGGTGACACGAGCAAAGTGCGACAGGGCTATGACATCACCGTTCGCTATGGCAACCCTGAAAAGCCGGACAAGATCTTCAAGGTAAAGAAGCACTTTCCTGCGGACATGGACGCGGTCCTGGGGCCGCCCCCGGAAAACGTGACCAGGATCTCCTTCAACGTGAACGAAAATGATGGAACGAGATTTCTCGTTCCCGGCAGGTCATATCCCCTCAGAGTGGAAGTCCTCGATAAAAATGGGAGAGCCTACAGGACCGGTCGCAAGCCTCCGCTTATTCCGGTGAGCCGGCTTGACGTCAAGACAGAGAAGATGACATGGAAACCGGGATCGCTGTCGCTCGTCGGTGACGACAGTTTCGAAAAGACGAAAGGCCATCCTTACATTGTCAGCGTAAGTTACCGCGGCTCCAAAGCAGACCCTGTACGGCGCGAGTTCATCTCGGACTTTGCCGCGCTGCGAGGGCCTGAGCCGGACGAAGTGAAATCGTTCTCCTTAGAGTTCGTAAAGAAGGACACCAAACACATTATCCCCGGCGCGGCAGAGAAACTCGTTGCTACTGCAAAGGGGCCCCATGATCGGATTTTTTCTACCAGCTCAAGTAATCTGAAACTACCGGTCAGCCGATTAGATGTCGCTGCTTCAGCTTTATGGACTTTTGATCCCCGAAACATGTCACTGACCTGCAGCAGCGACTATCGCAGTCTGGTGGGTAAGAAGCTGGTAGTGACCGCGGTTTATAAGGGGCGACCAGAACTCAATATCACGCGAAGTCTGTCACCGGATTTAATGTCCGGCCTTTTGAGGGAATACCATTTTCCGGGGCGAGCCAACAAGTTGGCGTCATGGAGGCATCCAGTCGCTCACATCAGAGCCATTAAACCGGGGCAGGATGGATCGCGTGGCCGAGGTGGAAGCGATGGATCAACTGGCGATAAAGCCAAGGACGGTGATGGCTCTGGAGGTCGGGGTGAAGACGGAATGGAGGGCAGTGATGGTGATTCCGGATCGGATGGCGGCTCCGGCCCCAACTTCAGAGTGGCTGCGGCTGAGGTCATGACACTGGACAAAAGCAAACGGCTCGCCCTCTTCATCATCGACGGTCCCGCAGGCTCGGAAGGCATTTTCTTACGGCGACTGAACCAGCCCGCCATTCTTATTGCCTCGAAGGGCGGGAAGGGAGGCAAAGGTGGAGACGGGGGTGCAGGCGGTGACGGAGGTGATGGTGGTTATGGAGAAACGCTGTACGGCGACGGCGGCAGAGGAGGTATTGGAGGCCGCGGTGGCGATGGAGGGGACGGAGGCAACGGTGGCAACGTGCAGGTCTACGTCTCGTCGCCGCCGCTCCGCCTGCTGTTCAATCCGGAATCCATCGGCGGCAAGGCAGGACGCGGCGGTTCCGGTGGTTTCCGAGGTTCCGGTGGAAGTGCCGGCGCCGGCAAGAACTGCGGCAAGAAAGGAGCCAACGGACGCTCCGGTTCGTCTGGTCGCCCCGGAAGAGACGGCAGGGCAGGTCAGGCATTTGTGCAGGTCAGCCCTGAAATCTGGAAAGCCGTCAAGGCTCGGACACCCGAGACTCTCCTGGACAGAATTCTCTTTGTTGAAGACGCGAAGTAAGACTTGGGCTTAACAGGTCACTTAAAGACCGCGCCGTGATCGATCGCCTTGAAGCCCTCCGGCCATTTCGTCGCGTTGTTGTAGATGGCAAGTTTGAGATAGGCATCGTTCAGGTGCGCATCTAACAGGTCTGCGCCTCTCAAGTCTGCGCCCTGCAGGTCGGCGCCTCTCAGGTTCGCCCCTTTCAGGTTCGCGCCGCTCAGATCTGCTCTGGGCATTTTTGATTCGCTCAGATCCGTTTCGCTCAGATTCGCATTACTTAAATCTGCATGCTGCAGCTTGCTGCGGCGCAAAAGGGCCTTCCAGAGGTTGGCTCCCTTCAAATCTGCATTCGACAGGTTGGCGTGGTGCAGGTTCGTTTCCTGAAGGGTGTTCCCCTTCACCACCTGCAAGACAACAGGTCTGAATAATCTCCACCAGGGCCCTTTTTCTTTGCTGGTAATCCGAATCATCCAATGCTCCCTTATGAACGATATCGTGAACTGTGATCTTTCGACCTGGATGCCAAGTCCTGTGGCGCTGTGAACTCCTTTTCTGTCTTCATTTTCCATATGCCACGGGCCCGCGACCGTGGCGAGGTACAATAATAAATCATATTTTGAGCGCGGAGCACGCGCTTAATCCATCCAGGAACGGTTCGAATCCGGAAACCAGCGAACGGTGACCTTTTTCTCTTTTGTCCAAAACCGGACGCCGCCTTCGCCTGTAATGTCTCCGACCCCAAATTTGGAGTCGTTCCATCCTCCGAAGGAGAAGGGCTCTCTGGGCACCGGGACGCCGATGTTGACGCCCACCATGCCCGCGTTGGCTTTGCGGGAAAAGTAGCGCGCGGCTTCGCCTGATGAAGTAAAGATGGAAGCCGCGTTCCCGTACGGGTTGGCGTTTTCAACTTCGATGGCTTCATCGAGGCTCTCGGCGCGATGAATGGCCAGGACCGGACCGAAGATCTCATCGTGCGCGATCGGCATCTCTCCGGTGACATTGTCGAGGATCGTGGGACCCACCCAGTAGCCTCCCTCGCAGCCTTCGACCGTAGCGTTGCGACCGTCGACCAGGACATCGGCACCCATCTCTTCCGCCTGATCGATGTAGCGATGAATGCGTTCCACGGACTCCTGATTGATGATGGCGCCCATCTGGTTGCCGAGTTCGATGGATTCAGCGTACGCCTTCATCCCCTCAATAAGCGGATCTATCTTACCGACTCCAATCATAGCACTGACTGCCATGCAGCGTTGACCCGCGCATCCAGTCGCGGAATCAACAATGCCCGGCGGGCTGATATCCGGGTTCGCGTCCGGCATGAGTACCGTGTGATTCTTCGCCCCGCCCAAAGCGAGCATCCGTTTGCCGCTCTGGCTGCCCCGGACATACACCTGCCTGGCCACCTTCGATGACCCGACAAAGCTGACGGCCTCGATGTCCGGGTGATCGCAGATTGCCTCGACGGCCACGCGACCGCCGTTGACCACGTTAAAGACACCGTCCGGCAGACCTGCCTCTTTGAGCAGCTCAGCAAGGCGCAACGCGGAGAGAGGCACCTGCTCAGAAGATTTGATCAGCATCGTATTGCCCGCGGTGATCGCGATGGGCACAGTCCACAACGGCACCATGAACGGAAAGTTGAACGGCGAGATCGAAACGACAACACCAAGCGGCTCGCGGGAAAGCCCGCAATCGACACCGTTGCTCACTTCCTGTGTGCCCCCTGCGATCAGGTTCGGCATGGAGCAACTGTATTCGATGACTTCGATGCCCTTTTCGATGCCGGCCTTCGCCTCGCCCGGTGTCTTGCCGCACTCGAGCGCGGCGAGTTCGCCAAGTTCATCGAGGTTGTCTTCGAGGAGCATCTTCAGCCGGAACATCACCTGCACACGCTTTTTGATGTTCGTCTCCGACCATATAGGAAACGCTGCCCTGGCCGCATTTACGGCATCGTCGATATCATCAGCATTGGAAAGGGGAACGGAAGCGATCTCCTTTCCGGAATAAGGCGAGTAAACCGGGACGAAAGTTTCGGTACCAGGTGTCTGTCTTTCGCCATTCACCCAGTTCTGGAGAGTGCCGAATTCACGATCTGTTCTGAAAAGTGCAGGCATGGTGGAAGAGTGAAATGCTGGAGTGTTGGATGGACGAGAGGATGCTGCGAAGTTGAGCATCTATGTGTCTGGGCTCTTAACTTGACAATGTTAACTTCAAGAGGCCACGGGCTTGTCCCGTGGAGGCTCACGTTTTTTCCTCGCGGTTCATGGCAACAGGCGCACGTTAGGGCTCCCTACCACCGGAAGAAACGATAGGGATCATCCCATGCGGTCGGCGTATCGAGGTAAAGACCGGTAGACCATCTTCCTTCCGTTGGTGGTGGGCAGGCCGTCATGGAAATCTGAGAGAGCCAGACAGTACCTGCGCTGCCATGCCAGATCTGGAAACGCGTTCGGTTCTTCGCCGTTGTGTTCGATTGAACGATGAAGGAGAACTCCTTCCAGTCCTCGGGAGGGGCGAAACGCTGATACTCGAAGATCGACCGCCAGTTGGCGGTGTTCTGTATCGTCAGGGATAGAGAACTGCCGCCCATACCTTTTGACTTTGCCCTGAGAGTGATGCGGTACCATTGACCCCTTGCCACGGGGACATTGTGCTGGGCGAGCATGACACTTCCCCTTTTGTTCTCACCAAATCCCTGGCTGGTGATTCGCAAACATCTCTGAGCGGAGTTCGGCCCAATATTCTCAAGCACGCACGACGCCTGTTTGGAGTCGGTTGTGAAGCTCCAGGGCTCTGGCATCTCCCGGCCTCCCTTCTTCACGCGAAAGTAGCCATTCTTAACCACCGACTCTCTCACTGCTCCGCTGACTGGTTGTGAGAAACGATCCAGCAGGGGAGTCTCTCCGCGGATGCCCATATTGGCGAGGAGGCGCGACAGCAGGAAGCTGGCACGCCGGTAGGTCCGCCGGACCCCGTGCATTTCGGCTTGCAAAGGTTTTGCTCCCTGCCTCGTACCCACTCGATAGGGCACAAGCTGGCAGAAGACAACGTTAGAGTTTTCAGCATGCGCCAGCACACCATTGCCAGCGACTGAGAGTCCCCCGGTAACGAGCGGGAGTTCTCTGGGGTCGCGGTTGTGGACATCCGCCGGGCTGACGCCTGCCAGGAGTGAGCCGGCGCCGAAAGGCTTGAAGTGGGTGGCTATGTGCTCCTGCTTTTTTGTGCGCACGGGCGAAGGCAAAAACCTGCCGGCCTCTTCTCCATCGATTCCAAGGGCGAGAAGGTTTCCTCCAGCCTCGAGCCATTGGGCAATCTCTTTTGCATTCCGGGCCAACGTCTGCCCGGCCCCCTGACCGACAATGAGAACTTGATCGCGAGCAAGCCGGCCACCCTGATACGTATCACAACGAACACCTGCCCGTACGAGGTGGCGCTTACCAGATGGGTCACCCGCATAAACAGCGCGTCGAAGTGGAGGCTGCTTCCAGTCCGCGATGTATCTGAGCAAATTCAGGCAGAGGCGCTTTGCTGCGGGCTCATCTTCAGTTCTTCCGGTCACGTCCATCTGGCAGAACAGCACCATCCCCTTCCCTTCACGATATTCCATCAGCGGCGCATACTGCAGGCTGAAGCCACCATCAACGACAGGCATGAAATCGCCGCGGGCCGGCTTCTCGATGAGCACTGTTGCTACGTTGCCGCGGTTGCCGACTCGCCAGAGCCGCGGAACTTTCAGACCGCACCACTCCACGGTTGGGACGTAGTTGAAGCGAGAGTCCAGCTCGTAATCCAGACGGGGCGGGACGATGGTGGACTCTCCTCGCCAGTCGCGCAGATTCTCGTCATTGAGGCCCGAGAGTGCCGGATGGTCCGGTACTCGCTTGAAGACGCGGCGCAAGCCGTACTCCTGCACGCGGAATCCCAGGCGTTTCTCCAGGGCATCCGATGTCTGCTCGAAAACCAGGACTCTCAGGCCCTCACGAACACGCCCAATGTTCGGGGCCGGCCCTTCGATCGTAAGGGCGCCTTTACCCACGATTAGAGTTTCGAAAGAGGATAGATCGTCACCTGCTTGCACAGTCTCGAAACGAATGCCCATTTCACGGAGCAAGCTGCCCGTCTCCCCTTTGGGGTCAAAGACAGCCAACTTTGCAGGCGCTTGGGGCTTGGGCATCTTCGGCAGAATGTGAATCGTAAATTCATCTTTCTGCGTCTCTCCAGAGCTGAAACGGACGGTCATCTTCAGCCTGTACGAACCGGGCGGAAGGTCCTGTGGCAGCGGCGCACTGAGTGGGATGCGCAACCGCTGTCCGGTCTCTACTCGGACCTTCCCCGTTTTCGTAAACGTCTTCGGAAGCGGCAGGGAGCATTCATAGTCGCAGATCACGGGGACGCGAGAGTTGTTGATCACGATGAGCTGCTTCTCAATTCTCTCGCCGGGGAGGAAATTGTGGTTCTTGCTCGTGAAGCTGTCCGGCTTACCGCCAACATAAGCCAGGAGCGGACCGTTGTTGCGGATCAGAGCCTGGGCCGCAAGTGTTGGAAACCAGTCCGATCGCTTGAAGGCTAAATCCATCCGCTCGTACCGTTCCTCGATGTAGTCCGGGCTGAGCCCTGGACACTGCAGGGCCTCCCAGTCAACGGGGATTTTCTTCCGACCTTTGTCCACTCCGTCTCGCATTTTCCAGAAGATGCTGTGTTCCCACGGAGACATGGCCGACACTCCCCAGGTGCGGAAGGCGCGCCAGTTGTCGGTAAGGTACCTCGCGAACACTTGGTATCGCTCATCGAAATCTCTTGAGCCGACTCGATGGGGATAGTCCCATCGGTGCCACAGTCGCCCGGAGCGAAACTGCTTCGCCTCCCAGCGCAGGTTTGTCTTTTCCTGTTCGCTGATCCGGTAGGCCGAATCGCCGATAAACTGCGCATTCCATTCGGCAAGACAGAATTCCCACGGCACTTTCGCACTGCCGAATGTACGCTTCCCCTTATACCACCCCCGGTACATCGTCCAATCCCACGAGAACGGCGCGCCAAACTCGCAGGTAAATGCCGGCTTCACGCCCTTCGTTGCCCAGTGGCCGAACCAGTCGGACATCTCCTGAACGGGGACGAAGTTTGGATAGAAATTGATGGTGTGCATCGGCCCGAGGTTCCCGGACGCGTGGTGGTAGACGATGCGGCTCGTGTCCAGTCGCCTGACGATGGCTTCAGCCCGGACGGCTCTCCTCACATTTTTCGCCGACCACTCGCTGCGCTTGTCATGAATGCCGTCTATCAGATCCGGATTCATGTCTTCGCTGTATCCGGTGGCGTTATGGCTCATGGAGTACATGACGACCGACGGATGATTCTGTGCTACCCGCACGTAGAACTTCGCGTGGCGTAGATAGCCGTTCGTCTCGTCCGCCTCCGATGCCTGCCAGTCATAGTGACCGAAGTGCGGCTGCGAAAGGGCCACCAGCATGCCCACATCGTCCGCGGCTTTCAGTATCTCTTCAAAGCTCAGGTGCGATCCCGGCTGGCAGCCGTAGTTGTGCGTGTAAACGAAATTGATGCCAAAACTCCGCAGACGTTCCAGGCTCTCACGCGCGCCCTGGTAAGTGGCCCACGCGGCTCCGACTTGTGCGTTGTCGAACGGGACCGCGCACAGGAATATGCGAGTGCCATTCAGGTAGAAATCCCTGCCATCGATCCAGAACTCCCTGAAGCCAAAGCGAACGGGGTGAGAGACGTCGTGCTCCTGTCCTTTCTCCCCAAGCAGTGTGACCTGAAGGTCGAACTGATTCTGAGGAGTATGGATATCCCAGAATTTTTCCGGCACCCATTTCTCGGTGAAAGTGATCCGGCCGTCCTGGAGATCGGTCTTCCGGAATCGGCGGCTCGTAAATTCCTTGACAGGCTGACCCTTCTGTTTGATGAGCGCGCGGAGCCTGTGAGACCCCTCTGCGAGCCCGTGAAGAACTGCCTCAAATGTGATTTCCCCTTTTCTCGTCGAGGTATTCACTTCTGCGCCACCGATGCGGGGGCCGGACGGCCTGGCTTCCAGGAAGACGTCTCCGCACAGCCCGCGCCGAGCCACGCTGCCTTTTACCTTTCGGGCGGAAGCGGTGTCGTTGTAAGACAACATGACCGCTTTCAGTGGCATGGCCAGAACCAGCAGGGACAGAACATGCCGCTTTCCCGGCCGGCACAGATTGGTCAGGTCGATTTCCCCTCTCGGGAATCGCATTTCGCCGGCCTTCCTGCCATCCACATAGACGGTAGCAAAGGAGTTCAGATACTTCGTGGAGAAGATGACGCTCCGTCCTTCCCACTTCGCGGGGATTGTGATCTCCCGCTGGTACCATGCTGAACGGATGTCTCTCAACCGCGTCGATCTCCAACTTGGATGAGCAATGACCGTTTGGGAATCTTTCTGCATGTAGTTCGTGATCCCCGGCCAACTTCCCGGGACTTTGAAGTAACCCCATTTCTCAGTTGGGGGCTGATTGCTTTGGGATGCCGGCTGCCAGAGCCACAAGCCGTTAATGCAGATCCTCTCACGCGTGCTGGTGGATTCCCGCTCTGCTTTATTCAGATCCCAGACAGCTTTTACACCGTCAGGCAGCCGCGCATTGGCCTGGGCAATGCCATCACGTTGGGATGTAAACAGTGCCATGGCTATGAAGACCCCCGGCCAACTCGAAAACGGATTCGTCGATAAGTGATCAAAAGGGCGGCAGCGTTTCATATCGTGATTATCCGAAACGTATGTCTATTGCACCAATTCCATGTGGCCAGATTGTGCAAACATATTGAGAGCGAAGAGCGCGATAGGCAATTCGTGAACTGACAATGATTGTATAGAGGTGGCGTGCTTTTCCATCTGCGCCTGGGTCAAGAACCACAGGCTGCCGTCTTCCTTGAGGCGGGGCCCGCGATGCCGCTATGATGGGGCCGAATGTTGGAACAGCAGACCAGCTCCCTTTTTTACATGAGACGCTCCGTACTCCTAGCCCTGGCT
>Ga0187827_10005252_pt1 | contig 15425 bp, 13 predicted proteins | sample ETNtaG_39_FD_167969 | JGI IMG/M metagenome (GOLD analysis project Ga0187827, IMG submission 167969) | Marine microbial and viral communities from oxygen minimum zone, Eastern Pacific Ocean - ETNP2014_SV_150_PacBio MetaG (Illumina Assembly) | ecosystem: Environmental > Aquatic > Marine > Hypoxic...
TATCTATCAATTTTTTGATTCTGAGACTACTAGGATTAGACCTGCTATTGCTCAAATCATGATCTCGGCGAAAATTTCTATATACTTCGTCCGGCAATCCGTGACTCATGAGATAATCCAGCTTTATCAGAAATTCATCAGGTTCTTCTGCAACTAAGTATTCACTGTATCTTTTGGAGTCTACACAACCCATGAATTCATAAACAATAGTAGGGACACCATAAGCTAACGAGTTAAACAGGATTGAAGATTCTCCAGAACATATAATGTAATCACTTACATCAAGCACATCTATTATAGGGAGTTCATCATTCTGATAGTATCTATCTCGAGATATCTTGGCCATTACCTCCTTAAGAAAGGGATGTTCAAATTGTCTATTAGACTTTCCTTTAAAAATAAGAAAAACTTCCTTATGTTCACTCGCCCATTTAAAAAATGGCCCCCAATTATGCAAAAAAGCCTTTCTTAAATCTCTTTCATCAAATATATCTCCCCATAATGACCCGGCAGGGAAAAGAGAATAAAAATTTGGTAACACGCCAATAATCCTTCTTCCATCCTTCTTTAAGTAATGTAGACAACTTTTATTTTCATTAACTTCTTCAATTTCGTGAATTCCAATTGGATAAAATTCATCAACATGGGGACAAGAAGGCTTTAAATATCTATTATAGTAATTTCCAGAAACAAGATAATAATTTACAACTGTATTTGAACGTATATAATTTATGTTGCTATACGCTCCCATTCCATGCAGCATAGTAATTGTTTTTACATTATACCCTTTTGCAATTATCGTAAATATACTCTGCTCTAGCCCTATCTCACTTTCAAAAAATGCCAATTTTACATCCGTCCGTCCCAGTAAATTCTCAAACAAAACAGACTTGTAAATAACTGCTATTATTTGTCTTAGAATTTGAAAACTAATATATTTATTAAAAGTTAAGGAGCAAAAATAAACAAAAAAACATTTATAATAATTTATAAATAATTTCTTAAAAATAAGTGACATACAAATGTTCTGCTTCTGAGAGTCTAAGACGAATCCACCTTTTTCTTTAATATAGCTTGTCTCTTTCGTTGATAGTGGCCTTCGAAGGCATGTATGTATGCAGTCTGACATTTTCAAAATATTTATATTAAATAAATACATATTCCGATAAATATTAGTTGATGCTTTTAAAAAGTCCTGACCATGGTAGACAAAGAGAGCTTTTTTAGATACTTTCTTACTATTAAACTTGAAAGTAATTCTTGAATACTTTGCTATCCTTAATAACAAATAAAAAGGGCATATAACTAATCCAATACAACACATGAGATTCTTAAAAAAGCCAACTAAATATAATAGCGCAATGTGACATCTTAAAATCTTTACATTTGCGGAAGAACCGGCTAGATATTCAATTACAAGGTTATTTTCCGTAGGAAAATACAAGATCAAATTGTCTTTATAGCGGGAACAGAATTCTTTTAATATTAGACCTTTGTATGATTGGTATGCTAAATCATTGGTATATATTTTTTTAATAATACTCATGGCTCTATCGTCTTTAAAGTAAGCAGTAAAAGGCTCTGCCAGCTTCGGGTTGCTTTGCATTATCTTATTAACATTCTCAACCACATGTTTATTGTAGCGGTTCCATATTCTGTATGGACCCAAAAAAGCATAGATATGGATTTGCTGAATCTGATTCTTACTAATAAATGAAAAAAAACTCTTTTTTATAAAAGGACTAAAATCAATAAAATACTGTTTTCTATGTCGGAATCTATTAACAAAACATAACAATAATGTAAACATATTCAATCTTTCATAAACTATTATTTTGCTTTTCAACTTAGAATACTCCCAGTCAATATGCCGACCCTTTGAGTATAAAGAGAATACCGATAAATGTGCAGAATATTATTTAAATACACGTCTTTTATATGCAAATATCACAAGATTTATTTTTTCTGAATAGTGCAGTAAAAATCCATCCTTCATCATTCTGGGTTAATTTGGTGTTAACTTTAGAGTAATCATCACTCAACTTATCTTCTTCGAATATGCCACAATCATACAACCGAAAGTCTACCAGATCATAATTTGAAAAGAACTTTATCCAGAACGTAATATTACGTTTATAAATCCTTAGTTTGTCGTTATGGGTGTCTTTCTTTTCTCTAAGGCTGTCACGTATAATGAAATCATTTATAAACAAATAGCCTTTATCATTTAGTGCGTTATCAATATTTCTTTTTAATCCACAAAGCTCATCATTTGAAGCATAGTAGGTGAACCATCCAAGTAAAATCAAGTCATAGATTATCGGGAAATCAAAAGGCAGACATAAGTTTGAATGAAAAACAGCACATTTCTCTTCACTAATCCCTGAGAAAAGCTTTCGAAAATAATTTACAGATTTCATTGAGATATCAAAACCATGCACTTTCCGGACAAAATTCTTAAGCAAGAAAAGATTATGGCTAGAACCACACCCAAATTCTGCAACATCAAATGACTTTAAAACATTTTTCGGCAATATATTCAGTAATTGCTCAGCTAAAATAGTATTTTCATTTCTTACATTTCTTTCAAAAAAAGAGTCCGCATCATCTCTAAATATTTCACTATTTGATTTCATTATTTCAATTCTTGTACGTTCTTTATATAGCCAGGAAGCTCTTGCCCCTTTAAGTAATTATGATAGTGAAAACTATGAATATTAAGTACTTCCAAGCTAAAATTTCCATTTTTGTCTAGCTTATAAAAACATCTTGGTTTTTTAGTCAGCGTATATGGAGCAGTACACTGTCTACATGGAAACAACTCAGAAAACCTTCCTGCTTCCATAAGATTATAGACTTTCTGACGAGCCTTTGCTTGCCACAATTCTAACAGGTTCCCTTTCTCATATTTGCCATAAACAGTATTTCTATTGAAATCAAGCCAACAAAACATTACCGTGCCATCATATGCAATAAGCATATTATCTCTGAAATGGGAGCACGGTTCATAGTTTAATTGAGAAATGTCAAAATTCTCAGTCAGTCCCTCTATCGGCAACTGGCCTGCCCAGTCACTGCCACACTGACCATAAACATCTATATTCTTACTTTTAAACTGCGTAAATAATTTAAGAAAATTATGCTTAACATAAGGTATTGGTTCATCTTCATTGCGAAATTTTACAACATTTATTTCAATCCCTAACCTGTCATCACAATTTTCAATAAACTGTATAACCTTTCTTATTGTCTCATCAAATTTCTGCCTGCAGCGAGATTCATACTCCTCTTTATTATCTCCCCAGATAGACAGTTTTATGATGTTCAAACCGGCTTTGCTTAATATTTCACCGTGCTCCGGCTTTAAATTTATACAGTTTGTAGAAAGATTAGAACTAAGTCCTAATGAAAAGGCAGTTTGTATAAACATATTAAGTTTCTTATGCAATAACGGTTCTCCATTTCCATATAATACAATACTCGGCTGAAATTCTTCGTGTTTTTCTTTTATCTCAGCAACCTCATGCAATATATCCAGCGCCATGGTCTCATCCATAAGACCCTTATATTCCTTCTGCAGGAGTTTAGCACCATTGGGGCAGTGAACACATCTAGAATTACAGAGTGATGAAACCTCTAAGCAAACATACATTGGAAACCGTCTATAATAGTTTTCGTCCATCTTAATTTTATACCTCAATGTTGTCGTTGTTGTTGCGTCCTTCATTCCTATCACCAAGCTGTACTGTAGAAGGGCGATGGCATCGCTGGCAACATTTTATACGCATACGACTCTTTTCAAGCTGCATCTTGCGGAAATACTCCATATCTTCTCCAAGCCATACTTCTTTAATAGTTTGATTGTTCAGGTCACCGATCTTTGTATACATATTCCAGTCTGAAATGCACAAGGGAATTTCACCATTCCAAGTAATAGTTATGCGCTGCCATGGATATTGACATATAAAATCATGATCCTGTGGGACTTCTCTGAGTGTATAATCATTTTCAGGATCAAAGTTAATTTTATCAGTTATATCTTTAAATATGTTATAGTAACTAACAGGGTTTTTTTTCAAATACGTCCAAATCGCCTGGATTTTTAATAGCGGAAACCCGTCGTTGATTTCATTTTTCAAGAGATTGAAATTGCGTATCTTTTGTGTAATGTCTAGAAAAGTGTTAGGTTTACGCAGGCGGTTATAATCCTCCTCCAGTCCATCTACCGAGACAGTTAAATAATCAAGTCCCGCTTCTATTAACCCTTTAGATAGATCGCCTTCCAGAAGGCGTCCGTTAGTAATAAGTGACACCTCTTTTATACCCTTAGTTTTTGCATAGTCCACCATATCAACAATGCATGGGTTTAATGTAGATTCTCCTCTCCAACTGAGTCGTATAGAATACAATTCATTTTCAACACATTCATCAATTCCTTTTTTAAACAAATCAAAATCCATATCACCGTAATTTTTTTTATCAATATGAGGACGAAAACACATTGGACAACTTAAATCACATCGAAAACTGGCTTCAAAATCTACATGTAAAGGAAACGGTGCAACATAATGCCATTTTGGATAGTTGTACCACATATATCGATTAACACAGTAATCTTTAAAATGTCTCCGTTTTTCTTCCCATAAACGCTCACGTTCATACGAGTCCAGAGAAAATTGATGATGATTGATTTTCATCTCCTGCCGATCATTGGTTTTACTCATCCTTTTGCTCCCGCTCATATTTCGACAACACGGCAATCAATTCATGAAATGAAAACTGTAAAGATAGCCCGTATTTAGTAAAAAAGTGGCGAGCCTGATCCAAATCCTCTTGTGTATCAATAGATAGTTTAAAACGTGAGTAATCCTGCCCAAGGCCATGTGTATAATAATAGATTTTATACTTATGTTCACGACTCAAGAAAAAATAATTAATATGCTCTCGTTCTTTTTGCTGATTTGCATTGTTGACAGCATCTTCTAACATTTTATTGCTAAAGATTTCAACATCCAGACCTTCTGGAAAATATGTATATTGTCTATTGCTCAAGTAGTCTATCTCAAAGCGATTTTTAACATAATAGAGAATCATGTCATCAATAATTTCTGGTACAATAAATGGACAGTCGGAAGTGATACGAACAATGAGATCTACATTGAAATGTTTACATGTATAGTAAAATCGGTCAATACAATCCTCTTCGCTGCCACGATAATACACATAATTGTTGTCCTTGAGCCACTGTGCAAGAGTATCATCTTTTGATGATGTCGTTGTTGCGACAATGACCTTATCAGCATACTTACAGGTGGACAATCGGCTAAGCAGATAGCACAAAACAGTCTGACCGGTAACAAGTTCCTTAAGTATCTTATTAGGAAGGCGTGTCGAGTCAAGACGTGCCTGTACTATAATCCCTATTAATGGTTTAGTACCGCCTGAACACATCTTCTGCCACAGGCCCTTTCAGATATGTTGAGAGATTCCATTGACTAATGCCTTGCGGGTTAATGCGAAAACTTCTGAGGCAACTTCGAGAGTATACTTAATATCGTTTTCTGTATGAGAAAAGCATATAAAATGTCCATATCCCAAAAATATGCACCCTTCGTCTTATCAACATAAATAGGATAATTCGGTACCAATATAATCGGGTACTTTTGAAAGTGTTGAAGTGCCATTGAGAATTAAGGATTTGTTTTTGTTCCATAAGGAGTGTGATTACCTCATACTACTCATAAAATTCCTTATGCTCCTCAAACCAGTCATACATGTCACCAACGGAAACCCATACAACACAGTCCCTACAAATGCTAAATCTGTTGAAGTTTCGGTCTATCTGAGATTTCCTCGCCTCCTTCAATTTAATCCCGTTCCATATATCGTGGAGGCTTTCCATGGTAACATCACCAACCTCTATTTCGGTATCCCAGTCAACTGAACACACAGTTACCTTACCGTTCCAGTTTATTACCAGAGTGTACCACATTATAGCACAAGGATAACGATAATCGGCCTTTTCATCTGTGATCTCTATACCATTTACGGCACCACCCCAGTCATGAATTCCTGTGATTTGGACTTCATCTGCAATGCCCTCCCACTTACTCGTGAAGACTTCTATTTCTTCCTTGCTAATACCATTAAACTCCATCGCTTTGACACGAATAAATGGTGTCATCTTTTCATTATCATTGCGTTTCCTTAGAAGCTTTTTTATATTAGTTTCAACCCTTTCAAGAAAGTCTTTCTTTTTGTCGCGGCTGTATGTTGCAGAATACGCAGCATCAACACTAATAGTAATATCATCAATTCCAGAATCCAAAATTTCATTTATTTTATTATCATCCCAGCAGACAGCGTTGCTGTTTATACGAACAGTCTTGGCTACAGATACAGCTTTCGCATACTTAACCATTTTTATAAAATCAGGATGCAAAAACGATTCACCATCTTTGAAAAGATGAAGCATTTTCAATGTCTTGTGCTCGGCTAATTCATCTATGATTTTTTTGTAAAGTCCCCAGGGCATCATCCCTATACCTTTCCGGGCTTTAGTTCTCGGACAGTAAACACAACTTAAATCACATAGGTTTGTCGGTTCAATATTGACAACAAGAGGAAAATCCGTATTTACCTCCTGCCTGATGATTTCAGGCTTAAGGCAAGTCAAAGTTCCTTTTACGTAATCTTCATCTAAAACTTTATAATATTGTTTGCTTGGTCCGCGCCCCATTTTCACTAACCTGTTTTTATCTTTTTAAGCAGATAAAGCTGTTTTTTACCGTTTTATATCCAAATCTGCTTAACAAGATGAAAGGTTTCAGCTGCATCAGTATAAATTCGTGCACCTGCTGCTTCATTCTGTTTTCTTACAAAATCTATCCATGTATAGTCAACCTTCTCCATTTCTGTTTTATATATATGTAATAAATCAACTTTTTTATGTATAAAATCGCTAATATCAACATAGTAGTTATCTTTAGGTGAGTTGTCCATGACATACCAGTTACTCCTATATAAAAATACCTCTTTACACTTACGGCATGCTCTTAATGATGCAGTACCAACAGCAGCATGGTCGCTATGTGTATCAGTCGGCTGATGAGTGTATACTCTATCAGGCTCAATTTTGTTAATATATTTTTCAATTTCAAAAACAAAAGCCTCTGTGGGAGCAAGGCTCAGGGGATCTTTGTCCATACAATACAAGTTCGCACCCATTGTATGTGCACTTTTTACACCCTCTTCTTTTGCAGTAGATTTAGTGCGTTCAAAATTCTCTGTTTCTTTTATATACCCTGAATGAGTCACCACTAGAATATTGACTTCATCTCCTTTGGATATATGTTTTAAAAGTGTACCGCCACATCCAAGTTCAACATCGTCAAAATGTGTGCCTATTGCTAAAACTTTCATTAACAACCCCCTTTGTGAGACCTCATTTATTTAAGCCATTATTGTTTTGAGTCTATACTATTTGTAATTAGGATGTTTCTACCTCTAATTACACATATACATTTTGTGCAATCCTATGCAGTGAATGCATGTATTATAAAATGTTAAATAATATTCACAAATTGAGATCATTTGCAAATTGTCTATGCCATATTTTTGGCCTATCCGATTCGTTCACAATTATAAAAAAAACCAAAAGCCATTTAACATTGGATTAATATTTAGGATTAGAATTGCTTATTGGGAGAAAAACAATTTTATACGATATTCAGTTACAACTATTTTTAACATCATTTTTCCACTGAATCAACTGTTCATCATCATAGTCTGTTAAATTGACATGAACCTGCTCGTACACTTCTCCTAGTTTCTCACAATATTCATCTTCATCTTTAATATACTTTCTTTCAATTGCATAATTATAAAGATCAGATCCAGGGAAAAGAGTTAAAATCCCCGCATTAACGTTCTTTATCTCTGTTTCTTTAATGAATTGAATAGTTTTATCAATACTTTCACTTGATTCTATAGGCATGCCGATTATAAATGATGCATGAACATTTATATCACTTGCCAAAACTTTGTTAATATTTTCTTTTGCATTGTTAATGTTAATATTCTTCCCCATATAATCAATAATTTCCTGGCTACCAGATTCAATGCCATAACAGATATCAAAGCAACCAACACGTTTTAAATTTTTAATTATATTTATATCTCCAAGTTTATCAACGCGTCCTTGAAAACGAAATTTGAATTTTTGACGTTCATTTTTAAGATACAAATAAACTCCTCAGCCCGCCTTTCATTAATTAAGAAATTATCATCTACGAAGCTAAAACGATCGATATTATATTTATTTTTAATAAACTTCATCTCGTTGACAACTTCACTTAAATCACGATATGTAATATGCTTGCCAAATGATCTATGGCAAAAATTGCATTTTCCATAACAGCCTCTTGATGTAATTATTTCCCAACACCTTTCAGTTTCTAATAAATAATTCACATATTTATCTATATCAAATATTTCATAAGGTGTTTTATGAGATGCTGATAATAATTTAATTCTTGGTCTATAACCAGTAGAAAATATTTCACTAGCATCTTTTCCGTATATCCCTTTTACTTCTCGAGTATCAGTTCTATTCATTAATGCAATTAGTAAATGCTTTATAGTCTCCTCTCCTTCACCAACAACGACATAATCAATTTTTGAGTGCCTCATAAGCAAATCAGGAATTGATGTAGCCATTGGACCTCCAATGATTGTTTTAGTACCAGGAGAAAGCTCAGAGACCTTATTTATAAAGTTCTTTATAAATTTGTATTGGTAATTTCCTAAGAAACTATTCATTAATACAAAGTCAGGTTTGTCTCTATATATATCAGAAACAAGGTCATTTATCGAGATTGTGTTTACATAATTATCATATATCTTAATATTTAAATTATTGCTGAAAGATGATATTGCACCGGCGATTAAACCTAAGCCCATAGGAAAATGAATAGTAGAAAACCTTTTCTCATATCTCATATCCCTCTTTATATTCAATATAAATGCTGTATATTTTTTACCTTTGCAAAATACCATGTACAGACTTTAAGCAATTAAAAACAAGGGATTATTGGAGGATTTCTTCTACTTTCACACACAATTAACATTTATTTCATGAAGTAATCGAAATGCCACTAACTAGTTTATTTTCATTGCTCTCACGACCACCTTCAGCAGAGCAAAATTCATATTCATAAATTCTTGTTGATTTACAAAATGACGCAAATGACTCATAGCATACATTACACCCTAGAACCATCAACATAGTTGGCATACAAAGAAATAGTGATTACAAAAATATAGGGCAAGTTAACATCTGGAAGATTAAAGGATTATGATATTTTTATTATTTTATAATTACCAATGTATAGTTCTTGCAGGCCAGTACTAAAGAATGTCCTTATCGCATCTTTAGGTGTGCATACAATAGGCTCATTATTGTCATTAAAGGATGTATTCAATACAAGCCCTACTCCTGTTAATTTCCTAAAATTATCAATCAAATGCCAATATCTCAGATTTGCACTTCTACTAACTGTTTGTAATCTACCGCTTCCATCAATATGCGTAACAGCAGGGATATTTTCCCTTTTACTCTCCTTGACAGAATAAACCAACTGCATAAAAGGTGATGGTAATTCATTTTCGAAATATTCACTCTGACACTCCTCTAATACAGATGGAGCAAATGGACGAAACCATTCACGATGTTTCACCAGGTTGTTAATCTTTTCTTTCATTTTCGGGTCACGAGGATCACCGAGAATAGACCTGTTTCCCAGAGCGCGCTGTCCCGACTCCATTCTTCCCTGGAACCAGCAAATCACTTTATTATCAACCAGCGCTTTAGCGGCTTCCTTTTCAATATCCTCAAAATATTCATACTTTATAAGGGAATCCTCCAAGGCTTGCTTTATTTCTTCATTGGAATACCTTGGCCCCCAGTAATCATGCTCCATAACAAACTCACGATCTCTACCTAAGACCTGATTCCAGTAATAAAAACATGCCCCTATTGAGCACCCAGCATCGTCCGCACTAGGCTGTACCCAGACGCTTTCAAAAGGTGACTCCATTAGGATACGCCCATTCATCTTGCTATTCATTGCCACACCACCAGCAAGACATATTGTATTAATCCCTGTCTTTTCATATAAATAATTACACATCTCCAGTATTACATCTTCAACCCTTTTCTGAAAGCTTGCGGCAATATTTAGATGTCTCTCTGTTAATTCATCTTCCGGATATCTTTCAGGTCCAAATACTTTAATAAATTCATCCGAATACCTTCTTGGATGCCACACATAAAACATGAAATAGTTCAGGTCTAAACGGAGCGCACCTCTCTCTCTATCAAAGCGTATAATTTTTGCAAACTGATCATAATATTCAGGTTCACCATAAGAAGCCATTCCCATGACCTTCCACTCATCCGAATTTGCACGATAACCGAGAAACTGGGTCACCCCCGCATAGACCTGTCCCATGGAATGTGGAAACATAGTCTGACTTAGAGATGTAATCTTATTTCCTTCACCGATAAAAAACTCTGCAGTTATATCGTCTCCATAAGCATCCATGGTCAGTATGGCCGCTTTATCGTATGGTGAAACGAGAAAAGAACTGGCAGCATGACAATGGTGATGGGGTAAGAAATGAAGATCAATGTTTCCTTCCAAGAATCGTATCTCCTGGGAGATACCTGTTATTTTTTTATTCATTTTATCCCCGCCAATATGCCGAATCAGGTTATTAGGGATGTAATGAAGGAAATGTTTATGGTATCGAACGGCGGCGGGTGAATCCTGCGGTTCGAGTTCATGCCCGGGATTCCATGCAAAAACAGTATGGTCCACCTCTTTCAAACTAACGCCAGCCTCTTTTAAACAGTAATTTACTGCATGTGTCGGGTAGGCATCATCAAATTTAATTCTATTAAACCTTTCCTCCCTGGCAAAGGCCATCAACTTGCCGTTTTGTATAATAGCCGCTGCCGAATTAGAATCATTTAAACCTAAGATAGTTACTTTGTTTTTTGACATATCTATGTAATATTCATTTTTAAATATGTTTCGTTTGAATCCGGCGTCTATCAAGACGCTGGGTTTTACAAATTACCTCCACAACTCTGAAAATTCCACCCGACAAATGTTCCAAACAGGCTTTATCAAATAATCTTTTTCGTGAATCAGGTTCGTTAATAAAACAATCTATTTCTTCTTCTAAAATTACATCCTTCACATTGGCAATATCTTCTTTTATTCCACTAATCAACCCCGCATCAATCAGGGGCGTCATATTGACTGCCTCATAATCTATCGAGGGTAAAACAAAGGTAGGAATATTGAGGCTAATTGATTCGTAAACAATATTACCTCCTGCGGTAATAGCAGCATCAGTGGTGGATAGTATCGAATATAAATCGTCGCAGTTTGAAATTACTGTTACCCTTTTATCAAAACCCATATAACGAACAGTCTTTTTAATGTCCGAATGAAATTTAAAGGCCGGCCCAAGTATAAGGGTAATCTGGTACTCATCCTTCTTTGCAAGTAATATTTTCAGGATTCTATTGGAAATATTGCATGGATCGGCCCCGCCAAAGCAGAGAAAGAGTTTATTTATTTCTGGTGAAAAAGATGAGCGCGCATAGTCTTCGATAAATGGGTCCAAAACAAGATAATCAGTCCCGATCAGGAGTTGCATGTCCTCTCTATCCTCATACCCTTTTTCATTTTGTGCCGTGAGAGTCGGGTTAATAAGCACGGTAGGCAGTATGTCTTCACCACAAACATCCTCATAAACCACAGTTGGTATATATTCTTTGCTTGCCTCTTCTATTAATCTTTTAATAGAAAACCGTATATCGATATAGAGAAGGGCATCTAATTGTATAGCATGGGAAACGACATAAGACACTTCCTCTTCCTCTGAAATAGCCGGATCCAACAAATCCACAGCAAAACCAGCATTCGTTACAAATTTAACGCCTTCCGGATAGTTCCTCATAATGAAGAGACATCTAACCCCCCTTTTAGACAAAACGCCTGCTAATCTGACACTCCTGAAAAGGTGTCCCATAGCCATACTATAAATACCGCCACCGTCTGCTCTGAAAAGCACTGTTTGCATGGTCAACATTTCAAACTAAAACTTCTGTAGTGATTATTCTGTTTCTTGGAATATCAACTTTGACAGTCCGTCCCAAGAAACTTTCGAGGTCCTCTAACTGGCTTTCCGGTAATGAAGGTGTCAGAAAACAAATGTCTCGTTCTGTTAAAATGTCTCCGGATGATAAATTTCTTTTCGCGAAGATGCTTCTCCTCTTCTTCAACCTTGTAACTTTCTCCGATTTACTAGGTTCTTTTATACCGTTTCCAACTACATTCTCTAAATTACGCAACCAGTCTATCAAGGTTTTCATATCTTCAGGATCGGCGGAACCGGCATGGTCTGGCCCTTTAAGGGTCTTATCAAGGGTAAAATGCTTTTCAATTAGATTGGCCCCCAGACAGGCTGATGCAAAGGAAACATCCAGAGTAACGGTATGGTCCGAAAAACCGGTGGGATATCCGAATGTCGAAGCAAGCTTAGGAATCACGGATAAATTGCACTCTTCCGAGGGGGTGGGATAACAGGACACGCAATGCAATAAGATAATCTCGTTATTGCCTGTCTCTTCTATCCATCTAACGGAATTAGCCACTTCGTGCATATAGCTCATTCCCGTAGAGATGATAACTGGACTCCCTGATTCGGCAACCTTTTGCACAAAATGACGGTAATTCATATCCATTGAAGCGATTTTAATAGCCGGGGACTTCAGACCTATTATAAACTCGATATCCTCAAGGCATTCCGGGGTGGAAAAGATCACCGCTCCTTTGCTTCGAGTATAGTCGAAAAGTTCAATATATTCCTTTCTGGTAAATTCGCATGACTTAACCGCACCATAGATAGAATTCTCAGGGTGAATAAACCCTTCAGTACTGTACGTCTGGAGCTTTACGGCATCAACGCGACATGCGACAGCCGCATCAATAGTCTCTTTAGCAAGCTTCATGTCACCGTTATGATTTATTCCTATTTCAGCAATAACATAGGTGGAATATCCTTTGCCAACAGGCCTACCGTTAATATATACTGTTTTCATAATGTTTTACTCTTTAAGAGTATAAATAATTGTTTTCACCTATTTATTTCTTATGTCTGATGAGCCAAACAGGATTTTTTGACTATCTAAACCGCAGTTAAGTACCATGTCAAGCATAGAAAGATAGGGAACAAACGCACTGCCCCTCTGTTCATATTTTGGATGTTTAAAGTCCTGAGTTATTACATCTATCCCTGAAGCGTCAAAATCTTCCAGTTTCAAGTAATCTTTTCCTGAAAGGCCGCATAGGTACTGAGTAGCTCCGGAGCGAAGGCATATTTCGAGTATCAGATCACTGGCTTTATATTCTTCAACATTCATATTTGAAGAAAATACCATTGGTGTGTTAAGATTTAAGATTTTACGAAACCACTCAATAAACTTTAGATTAAGATCTATCAAATTATCATACTTCTTAGATAAAAGTATAGTCTCAAGCTCTTCGTTATAGTTTTTATAATATCGGCTTTCTAAATAACAATGTTTGATTCTTTCCCATATTTTTCGCTGCCAGGGCAAGCTGTTATCTATTTCAACTTCATTAATTCTTTGCAAATATTTCCCTTTTGTTTTGACAGGAACGCTAAGCCATACGGCAATATCTCCCTGCTTTACACGGTTCCTGTTCTCAAAGTATCGTTTCTTAAATTGTACATGATCGAAAACAATATACTTATCAACCCTTTTCATTTTATCAAAGAATTTCAGCCAGGGCATGAATTCCGGTTGGTGTATGGCAATTATCATAATTCTTGTTTTATACCCATTTCGTAAACGACGCCAGTACAACCTGCTCCAGGCCTCCCTGTCTTTCGGTTAATCAGATAGTTTTCACAGACTGCGCAGATATGAATATCTTGTCTCCTTCGCTGCAAATGGAGCTTTCTTAAGCCTCTCATCCTAGGCGAATGCCAGAGTTCTCTGATACTGTTTGTTTCAATATTCCCGATACGGTTATATTTGCAGTTATAATCACGGCTGCAGGTGGTGACTGAACCATCCGCATACACAGTCAACCTTTGCCAAAGATAAGAACAGGGAAAGAAGTCATAATCTTCAAGGTTTAAAAGATGGGGGTCGTCTTCGTATGAGATATATATTGGATTTATCAACACCGTACCTGCTTCCGGAAATATTTTTTTATTTTCTTTCTCTAACAATTCAATATTTTCCTGTGTATAATCTTTTACACAAGTCTGTATTCTGATCTTGAGGCGACTTTCACATCTTTTTCTTTCCTTATCAATTTTCCTAATAACATCCTGCAAAAACTTCGTATATTCGTCCAGTATCATGACAGACGCTTTTGCATGTTCTTTATCGTAGGAAAGAATAAAAAGGTCGAGCCCGTTTTCTACAAGTCCTTTTATCTTGTTATCATTTAATAACAGTCCGTTTGTAGTAATATGGACATCAAGGACTCCCCGTTTCTTAGTATAGGCCAGCAAGTCCAGAATGTCATGGTGAATCATCGATTCACCACGCGATTGCAGCTTCATGGAACACAGCCCTTCCTCAACGCCTTCATCCACTATCCTTTTAAAGGTCTCAGCAGGCATATCTTCCCTTTTTTCTTCCATATGCCGTTGAAAACACATTTCACACCTGAGATTGCATCGTGAGGTCAATTCTATATCTAAATGAATGGGAAAGCCTGTTAAAAAAGGTCTCCTTGAAACCAGATCCCAAAGCATGCGATACTCCTCAAATGTCAAATTGCTCAACTTAATAATTCCTCTAATTTAACCGGACGATTCATTTCATTAGACCGGTAGCAAGATTCAAAAAACATTACAGCTCTCATTCCCTGATGAAAGCTTGTTTCAACATCCGATTCTTCATGCATCGCTGAAGCATCGTATATCTTATTATCATTCATTAGTTTTCCTTTTTATTGACGCAGTTGTTAGTTGTTCGAAGATCTCAGTCTCTTTTCTTAAATTTCGCCACTTGTGCCATAGTTCTGGTGATACCTTGAAGCTGAGCCATATGGCTAAAATTGCCGTCATTGTTAAGCAGTTCTGCTGAAGTACCTTGCCCTACTATACGACCTTTCTGAAGAACATAAATAGAATCAGCATTTATTATAGTTGACAACCTGTGAGCAATCACTACTAGGGTCGTCTTATGTGCTATGTTTTCAATAGCACTCTTGATCAGCAACTCAGAGCGGCTGTCAAGGGCGCTTGTGGCTTCATCGAGAATTAACAGCTCAGGCTTTCTCAGTAATGCCCTGGCAAGAGCAATA
>Ga0187827_10005253_pt1 | contig 15423 bp, 14 predicted proteins | sample ETNtaG_39_FD_167969 | JGI IMG/M metagenome (GOLD analysis project Ga0187827, IMG submission 167969) | Marine microbial and viral communities from oxygen minimum zone, Eastern Pacific Ocean - ETNP2014_SV_150_PacBio MetaG (Illumina Assembly) | ecosystem: Environmental > Aquatic > Marine > Hypoxic...
AAAATGAATTTTATTATTGTATTTATAGATTATATTATTTATTCAGTTAGGATCTTAAGCTATAAATCTGGAAAGTAGTTATTCATGATTAAGCGGTTAATCAACGTTTGACTAGGAATTTGCCATTTGTTGGCCCGACTAGTTCCCATCCATCATTCAGATATGTGACAAGCTCTTTCTGCGAGACTATGTTGTGTTCTCTTTTCTCTCGCCTTATCTTAATCTCGTCTTCAAATAGCTTTAATGTCTCTATAGGTTCTAGGGTACGTTTTTCTTCTCTTTCCTTTGCGATCTTGATTTCTAAGAGATCTATACCCAACAGGGACTTTGCGATTGTCTTAAGAGTCTCCAGCTTCGCTTTCTGCACAACTGCTGTTTGCTCTATCTGAGATACAGTGCCCAAGTGAGGTTCACTTGCTTTGATCGCCTTCCTCATGCCCTCGATCATATTCGGAGGCAGAACACCTTTGTTGGTGCTGTATGTTGCCTCTATATCGCCTTTGTGTCCAGCTATGAACTGCAGATAAGGGTGAGAGATCTTCCCCTCACTTTCAGCAATGATGAGATGTGTCTCCGCATACACTCTGAGGACATATGGTCGTTTCCATACACCAGCTCTTCTCATGGACACCCGTATCAGGTGAGTGATTTTTCGTGTAAGCATGAACTTCTTCTCAGCTGTTTTAGCTCTCTCATGAGCAATCACTGGAGAGTCATGTTTGAGGACTTCCCCTCGTCTAATTCTTTCCTCAAGATATTCCTTTAGATGGGTGCAGCCCTCATTGATCAGAAATGTGAAGTACTTTCGTCGCGTCTTGCTCAGGGGAGATCTGACTGTGATAATAGTTGGTTTTTTTTCAAAAGTAACTTTTCCTTCACTTATCTTCATTTCTGGAAGATCATTTAGTGTAAGTCCGTCTGATCCGTCGTGATTACCTAAGACTTCAGGTCGAAGATCAGCGAAGGCGATAAGAGATTCAGCCACTTTCACCCTTAGAGGCGACGTTCGAAAAACCCGTGCGAGTTCCTCTTTAGTCGTCGCACCTTCATTTTCGATTGTAGGGGTCGCTTCAGAGTTCTTGATCTTAATCCTCCTCGTCAAAGTGACATCGTTATACCTGAGCCAGTTTTTCACAGCTTTCAAGATGCCCTTGATGTAGCCTGGAGCCTTCTTTTCTGATTCAAGCCTCATAACAAGATCTTCAAGAGAATCCTGTAATCCCTTCATGTTCTTCTTAGATAGTTCCACTAAACCGTGGGGACTTTGGGAGAGGAGTTCGCAGGCTCTTCCAAGTCGCCTTAAAGATACTTCCGCTGTGATCGGGCTACCTCTCTCAAGATTTCTTATCCACCTAACTATATCTGGATCAGAAAGATAAGGAGCGTACTTTGATGGTGGTTTATTCTTCTTTGACAACCTAGATACTTTAATCATATACCTTGATATAAAGGTATCTGCACTTAACTAAGAGCGGGCCCGTAGGGATTCGAACCCTAGATCTCCGGCTCCGAAGGCCAGCGCCTTATCCATGCTGGGCTACGGGCCCATCACATAGATTACATTCTCTGATAATTAGATGTTTGGCTGACTTATTTTGCTGGGTTAGATATTATACGTGGTAGGTTACGAATGTAAGGTGGTCTTATCACTCCTTTGTCGGTTATCAAAGCAGTTATCAGCTCTGGCGGTGTTATATCAAACGCTGGGTTCATCACCCTTATTCCCTTCGGCGCTATTCTTCGCCCCCTTATGTAAATGACTTCGAGTGGACTTCTTTCCTCTATCTCAATATCACTTGGGTTACTTATCATGTCAAAGCTAGACCTAGGTGCGGCTACGTAGAACGGTATTTTGTGTCTAGAAGCTAATACGGCTAATTGATATGTGCCTATTTTGTTGAAGATGTGGCCTGTTTTTGTTACTCTATCAGCCCCTACGATGATTTGGTCAACCATCCCCTCGCTCATAAGATATCCTGGCGCTGTATCTGATATTATCGTCACATCGAATCTGTCCTCCCGAAGTTCGAAGGCTGTTAGCCTTGCTCCTTGGAGCGCGGGTCTAGTCTCCGGAGATATTATTTGGACACATTTTCCTCTCTCACTTGCCGCCCTTATCACTCCCAACGCTGTGCCATATCCTACTGTTGCCAATGCTCCAGCGTTGCATTGGGTGAGTACTGTATCCCCATCTCTTATGAGCTTCTCCCCGAATTTTCCGATTGATTTGCAAGTCTCCACGTCTTCGTCTGCTATTCTTTGAGCTTCTTCTATTACTGTCTCTGCTATTCTTTTATTAGGTCCCTTTGTTTTCTTGGCTTTATCTAAAATTCTCCCAACTGCCCAGCTTGGATTAACGGCTGTGGGTCTAGCTTCCTTTACAAGTTTTCCTGCTACCTCCAATTGGCTCAATAAGCTGTTGCGGTCTTTGGACTTTGAGTGATATGCTGCTAAGGCGACTCCGAATGCTGCTGCGGCTCCGATAGCCGGGGCTCCTCTTATTGCCAATCTCTCTATAGCATCAGCTACCTCCGTAGGGGTATCACAGGTTAAGTATGATAGCTTGTTTGGGAGTTTGGTTTGATCGATCATGACAACTTTGCCTTTTCTCCACTTTACTGTCCTTTCCTCGTAGAAATTGACCATGTTACATCCTCCTAAGAGATTATGCTATTTATTTGCTATTGATTCTCAGGGTTGTATCGAAAAATCCTTAAGTTAGATGAATCCAACCCGCTAAGTTAGATGACTCAAGAGATCCCAGAGGCCATTCGAGGTCGGCTTCTAAAGAAAGGCATAGTCGTGGCTGATGGTGTATCTGTTAGTCAGCTTGAGGAAGGCGGTTATGGGGATAAAGAAAAAGGCAAGTTGTTACTGAAAGACTATGAGGCTATGTTTCTAGTCCACTCTGGAAAACTTGATATCGTTAAGAGCGGGGAAACACTATCTTTTGATTCTTTGGTGGATTACGCGTTTGAAAAAGATAATGAGGCTTGGACTCGTTTTCTGGTTTATAGAGATCTTCGAAGCCGGGGCTATGTCGTGAAAGAAGGATTCGGCTTTGGGATCGATTTCAGAGTTTATGAACGCGGTGAATATAAAAAGAAACCTGCGAAGTTCGTGATCTTTGGCTTAAATGAAGGCGGACAGAAAAAAATAAAGGATTTAGCTGAATCTATTGACGAAATCTCACGGATGGGCAAGGAACCTATTGTAGCGGTGATTGAGCGTAGAGGCGAAATAATATATTACAAGATCTCGAAAATGAGGTTCAACGGAGTTTGAGTAGCATCCGAGAATTCTTATCTCTAATTCGTCCAATAAACTCAGCTATGGTGGGATTCGCTGTAATAGTCGGAATATCGGTTGCTTCCCCTGATAAGCTCCTCTCGTTTGTATCTTTTCTCGGTTTTCTCACAGGCTTTTTTGTGTCAAGTTACTCTATGGTTGTTAATGACCGATATGACATTGAAGTTGATAAGATAAACAATCCTGATCGCCCATTAGCCAGCGGGCGAATATCTGTCACCTCGGCGAATATTTTCGGGTCAGTCCTTCTGATATTGGGGCTTGCAACCGCTTTTCTTATTGGGTGGATAAATTTGGTAATTGCCTTGATCTTTGCCTTAACTGCGTTCGCTTATAACCGGTGGGTTAAAAGACATGGCATATTTGGGAATGCTCTGGTTTCTGCTTCAGTTGCCATCCCATATATCTATGGAGCTTCAGCAGTAGGCGTATTTAGCGACATTCTGGTTATCTCTCTTGCGTCCACCTCTTTCCTTGCAGGCTTGGGTCGCGAAGTTGTGAAAACAATATCTGATATTGAAGGAGATCACGTTAGACACGTACGTTCAATCGCCATCACCTATGGCTCCAAATCCGCTGCTAGGTTAACAGCTCTCTTATTTCTAGCTGCAATAATATCAAGTGTCTTACCTCTAGCGTTAAAAGTTGTTGGAATGGTTTACGCTTCTCTTGTGGCAATACCTGTTTTCATCTTTCTGTATTTATCATTGAAAATTATTAAAGATTATTCAAAGACTAACTCAATAATGGTGAAGCGAATCGCTCTTGCTGGCATGTTTCTGGGGTTAATCTCCTTTATTATAGGCGGATATTACCGTATGTGATTAGAATATGTGGGTTGAAAAATATCGCCCTAAGAACCCTTCTTTGCTTGTTGGCAATGATGATACTCGTTCTCAATTTATTTCTTGGCTGAAAAAGTGGAAAAAAGGTTCGAAGCAAGCCCTTCTTTTAGGGCCGCCTGGCATAGGGAAAACCACTCTCGTTTACGCATCAGCTCAACTATTAGGTTACACCATTATAGAACTGAACGCAAGTGATGCTAGGACGAAGGAAAAACTCAGAAAAGCCCTTGCTCCATCGATCGTATCCACCTCTGTTCTGAACGAAAAGCTTCTAATATTCTTAGATGAAGTTGACGGTATTTACGGCAGACAAGACTATCAAGGATTGGATTTTGTTCAAAGCCTCCTTAAAGAGTCTAGCATACCTGTTATTTTAGCCGCGAACTTCGAAGATAATGCCAAGGTGAAAAAACTTGTCTCAAAATGTTTAACTTTTCTCTTCAAACGTGTCCCTCCTCGGCTTGTTGAGATGCTCCTGAAGAGCATATCTTCCAGGGAAGATCTGCAAATTGAAGAATCAGTCTTCCACAGCATAGTTCTAAAAGCAGACGGAGACATTAGGGCTGCGGTAAATAACCTCCAAATGGGTTACTCAATTAAGGATGGGCAAACTGCAAAACTCTTCTTTAACCGTGATCAACGCATAAGTCTGAAGGACGCCTCAAACATACTCTTCAATTCCACTAGCTCTGATGTATCATTCCACGCGTTTAGACGATGTAATTCAAACATCGAGGAAAAAATACAAGTTCTCTTCTCAAGTATCTTGAACAGCAAACTTGACCCTGAAACCTTAACAAAAGCATTAAACGCATTATCCAAAGCTGATGAACTAGCTGGGCGAATAAGGCGAACTCAAGAATGGCGTCTTCTACGATACTTCGACGAAATATTAGTGTATTCACTTATGGCTGTTCTGCCTAGAGGCGCGGTTAAATACAGCGAATACAAGTTTCCGTGGAATCTCCAGCTTCGAATCTGGAATGATTCACGGATATTAAAAGAAATAGGGCAGAAGTTGGGTAAATTGATAAACACATCGTCAAAGGAAGCAATCATTGACTATTTGCCTTATTTGCTATACACTCTCAAAGACAAGAAAATGGTGGAATCTGTCTCAAAACAGCTCGCCCTAAGTGAGAGCGGTGAACGAGTTATTCAAAAAGAAATATCCCGATTAAGGAGGCCGTAAATCTTACCAATAGAGGTCATAATGGGTGGCACCCTAAAGCTTCCACGTTTGGATATAGACGTGTTCAAGAAGCTTGTAAGTGAGGCTCATTTATCATATGACAAAAGTAAAGGAGTCTACAAAATATCATCCAGGACTGACATCCATCTACTAAAACAAATCTTAAAAGAAACATTAAATGAAAATATTGTATTCACCATAAGATGTTCAATATGCGGGAATAGCTCCGGGTGTTCAAACTGCGGTTATCTAGCTGAATGTGATAAAACCAAATTATCTCCTGCTTGTATCTGTGAAGAATGTCTAAGTAAAAGTGACCCTTATGCCTTATACTCCGTGAATTTCGTGGAGAAAAGATTAGCCTAACCTCAAAATAAAATTTTTTTTCTTAACATGGATCTGGCAACATATGCCTCTAATCATCTTATTTTGAGTGATGCGATAACGTTATTATTAGGTACGCATAATAAATTACTGAGGTAAGGCGTTTTTGACCAAAAACAGTGTTGATATATCCAAAAAGCTCAAACAATCCATCAACTACAATCAGGTATTTGAGCTTGTTAGGACCTCTGTTCAAAGAACTTTAGGCACCCGTAGGGCCGGTTTAAGCCTGATTCTAGCTGAGCTCCCTAATAACATCGGCGCATACCACGTTATGGGCTCCAACAATATCGTTATGAATAAGACTATCCTAGACCTAGTTAAAAGGCAAGCCAGATCTAATGAGGGCGTCAACAGCTATATCTTTACAATACTTGCACATGAGTATCTCCACAGCTTCGGATTCACAGATGAGGCCGACGTTAAGAAAAAGGTGTATCAGGTGTGCGCGCAGAACCTCGGAGAAAGTCATCAAACTACAAAAGTGGCAACACGCCGATTTGAGGAACTCTACCCCGACTTAAAATATCTCGGCCCAGGGAAAGCTGGCAACGAATATGTTCTAATCAAAGAGTTTGATGCAGCTGATACTCCGTATTTCGGTTAATAGAAAAACCTTAACAAACACTGTACATAATATTTAACTTAAGGAAATGGACAGTTTAGGGTGAATGTCTGAAAAGTACTGCCCGAAGTGCAATGCCCCTATTGAGCTAAAAAGGACTGGTTACGGAACTGAAGTCTCCAGTTGCAAATTATGTGGCTACAACGAAATAACAGGGCAAACAGAGTTCAAAGAAAAAAGGGGAAATCTTGGTCAACCACGTGACAAAAAAAATATGTGGGGCTGGGAACCTTCGCTTACCCTTTTTACCGTGATAATCCAACTTGTAACCGGCTCTTATCTGACTATTCTCATAACAAAATACCTATTCCCGCAATCATCTTCTCTGTCACAGACAACGCTTACCTTTCTATGGATCCCTGCAGTAATTGGCATGTTAATTTCAGTAAGCCACGGGAAAAATATTCTAACCGTCGTAAATATGTTTCGAACAGTTGGCTCGTCACAGTTAAGTCGAGAAGTACTTTTTCTACTCATCTTCACTATATTGTTAATACTTTATCCTCTTAGAGGCTTTCTAATCCCTGCCTCAACACCGTTGGTTATTCACGACATTGTGAGCATCATAATCGGAGTGGTCGCAGTTGCGTCGATGGCGCGAATATACAATCTACCATCAAGGCCATGTTGGAATCATGTTTACACTCCTATATCTTTTACCTTAACTTTGTTAATACTCGGACCGACCGCATTCTTGATGACTATGAGTTTCCTGTCCGGAAACATTCTTCTCCTTCAACAGTTTTTGACATATTCTCTAATATTCGTTGCAATATTATCACTAATCGACATATTAGCTTTCAGGGGATACAGGTTGTTTCTGAAATCAGGCGGTGACGATCTTAAAACATGTTTAGTCGAGCTTGAATCTCGGAAACATCTTCTTAAAACGAAGATTGCCTTAAGGTATATCACGATTCTTGTTGCGGTAGCATCCATATTCTCAACTTATCTCTCAACCAGTACTATAGGTATCATGCTATCGATTTGTTTTGTCGTGTCACTTTCTTGCGAAATTATATCTCGCGCCTTATTCTATTCTACACTTGGTATCTCAATCGGTGAACAACGTTTCCTCAAATCCATTCGAAGACTATAGCAGATCTGCTTAACGACCTCATGCTTGGTACGACAAACTTAAGTCCAGCGCAAGGATATTGGTAAGTCAATATTGGCTATTTTTTCCTCGAAATACTTTGAAAACCAATTTTAGATTGGGGACTAGTTTACTGGATCCCCAGTTTAAGGACGTCACGTAATCTTATCTGAAGCCCAAATCGGTCTTCATTTGATTTCATATACCTGTAAATCGATAACAGATTAATGATCTGACTTAGAAAAGAATATTTGTTATTAAGCTTGGACGATAGAAAACTATATACTCTGTTGTAAGATTTGAATTTACTGAGAACCTTTACCTCATATTCCTGTAAATTATCAAGATTATTAAAGAGTATATCTGCACATTGTAGGCTCGGAATGATCCCTTCTCCTAATAGTGAAAACACTGTTCCTATGCTTTCGCCTACTCCGACTACGTTGCCCGAATAAATTGGCCTGCATAGGCTAGGCGGCAGTATTCTTACCGGGCGTCCGGTTTTGCTTATGATTTCGCAAGGATATTTTTTAAGAAAGTTATCAAGCTCTAAATTATGACCTTTCTTATAGTCTCCAGCACCGATGTGTGCATATCCATCTCGAAGGGGAAAATACCAAAAATATCCTGTAAAGTTTGGGAATGGTTTAACATAAAAATCGTCGCGGGGGGTATCTTTGTATTTGACTTTGTATTGAACACAAGGTATTAGAAAATCATTCTTTATTCTTGGTAACATTGTCCTAGTCAAACCTGTTGCGTCAATTATTAGGTCATACTTATTTGGAAGGTTTTCCTTTGTTATATATTCGCTGTATTTAATGTCCACCGATTTTGCCATGTCTTTAATGAACTGCTTTTTCTCGAAAATGCATAACCCTATTAAATTTATTTTTAGTTTTCTTCCCCATAAATCGACTCTCATTTCTTTTCCTTTATGTATAATGTAATCGTTAAAGTTGAGACCAACGTTCTTAGCGAAGCCCTCAACTCCCTTCATTGAGGTGCCCCAAGCGCAGACTGAGTCAAACTTATCCTCTGGTAGCCTCTCAAACCCTGTAACTTTATGATCCTTGTTGAGCATAGAAGCTAAATATGCTCCTGCTAAACCCATACCTACTATTGCAATTTTCAAAATTTAACCCCCATCATTTTTCTGTCTGTTACTATAAGCATGCAGGTATTAACTTTTATCTATTTTTTATCAATATTGCAACTAAAATCAAATTTTGCTAAAAAATTAGTCTATCTTAAGGCTTAAATATCACATTCATTGAGGTTTCATTTGATTTGGGCTACGACATTTTTTTGGTGATTATGACAGCTGGCTTCGGTTTGCTTGCCGCTGTTCCTATGTTAATACTGCCCAAGTTGCTTGCGCCAAAGAGTAAAAACCTAGCCAAGGAGGCACCGTATGAGTGTGGCAATATCCCGAGTGGATCAGGGCGCATTTCATTTATGATGCAATATTATTCGTATCTTCTAATGTTTGTGGTTTTTGATGTAATGGCGATGTTTCTATTTGCTTGGGGTGTATCATATTTAGCGACAGGTCTCATTGGCACAATAATAATCTCTATCTTCATATTAGTGATGCTGATACCTATGGCTTTTACATTATTTCACGCGGGTAGGCGAGAACTTTGGTAAACACGGTTAACCAATATAACACTCGATCTGGAATAATATTACCTTATTTTTCGACTTGTGAATTAATCTCATCGACTCCAGTCTCTGAGGGAATATCTTTTTGACACAAATAAGGAGCTTTTCAGATTTCCTCATACGCGTAATCAAAATAGTGGCAGTCCTAGCAATCATAGGCGGCATTTTTGTTGTTGCTACATCATTCTTACAAATCATGTTTGGCATGTCTGAGCTTCCGCTCCCCATCTCACCTTCAGATTTAATTACAAATCCATCAGCTTTGATTAGTTTACTTACTGGGCTAATGGATACCGACTTCTTCAGGATCTCGGTGTTCCCCGGCTTCACATTTGTGGCCTTATATGGGGCAATTGCCGGATTATGGGAGCGAAAGCTTCTAGCAAAAATGCAGATGCGAGTTGGTCCCCTATATGCTGGAAAGGTTGAGGGTGTTCTACAACCTATTGCAGATGTGCTTAAACTGCTATTCAAAGAACTTATTACACCAAAAGGTGCTGATCGCTTTCTATTCGGATTAGTCCCCGTGCTGACAGTGGTCATATCCACAGCTGCCATAGCCGTAATCCCTGTATCTGAACACTGGGTTATTGCGCAATCAGACTTTGGTGTTCTAGTTATTTTCGCAGTCCTCGGATTTTTCCCTATTACTGTTCTTATAACCGCTTGGTCTTCTAATAGCAAATTTCCATTTATTGGAGGGCTAAGGGCGCTGCATCAAATGGTCGCTTATGAAATCCCACTTATCTTGTCGACCCTGGTCGCTGTAATGTATAGCGGTTCCCTAAACCTCATAAATATAGTGAACGCTCAATCCACATATTGGTTCATATTATTCGCGCCGGTTTCAGCTATAGTCTTCTTTATATGCGGATTAGCCGAGATGGAACGTTCTCCTTATGACCTTCCTGAAGCTGAATCTGAACTAGCGTCTGGTTGGCTCGCTGAATACTCAGGAATGAACTTTGGCTTAATTCTTGGTATTGCTGTTTACATCAAAGTCTATATTTTCTCCGCTCTATTTACAATATTCTTTTTAGGTGGTTGGCTCGGACCTAATTTCCTGCCTCCTGAGTTCTGGTTTATCCTTAAAACAGCTATAGTAACAACAATGATATTATTGCCTAGAGGTGTACTCCCTAGATCTAAAATAGATGTCTTATTACGGCAGGGCTGGGCTCGCTTTTTACTTCTCGCAATAGTAAATATTTTCATAGCTATCGTATTGATCCAAGCAGGTGTAATCGTGCCGGGTGCAGTATAATGAAGAATTTAAATGAGGTTTTCTTAGAAAACGGTTCAAAGTATGGGTGCAATAGATTTGGCTGACATCGTTTTCTATATCCTTGCAATCATTACCTTAGCATCTGCTATACTTGCCTTGGAGGCAAAGGAAATCGTTTACGGCGCTTTAGCCTTAGCTCTTAGCCTTCTAGGTGTTGCAGGTTTCTTCATTCTTCTAGACGCAACTTTTCTTGCGATGTTTCAAATAACTGTGTATGTAGGGGCAATCGCAGTCTTAATAATATTCACTGTAATGCTCGTTAGACGCGAAAAATGGGTTGAGAAAGAAGGAGTTAATCGGGTCGCAGGTATCTTTGTAACTCTATTAGTTGCTCTAGGTATGGGCCTTGTTGTTCTCCAATCAAACATTGGGCAAAGGGTTGCCTCGAAAGAAGCTGCGTCTTTCACTCAAATTGGTGTTCAAATTCTTTCACTGTACTGGCCAGTAATTATCATATTATCACTTGTATTATCCGCCGCCGTAATTGGAGCAATAGCACTAGCTAAATTAGATCGAGGTTAGATCATGAATGGAACCATTAGTTAACTACTTGTTAATTTCAGTCGCCTTATTCACAATCGGAGTTTATGGCCTCGTAACCAAGAGAAATGCTTTAAGAATGCTATTCGCAATTGAAATAATAATAAACTCCGCAACCTTAAATTTTGTCGCATTTTCACGATTTCTTTCAACTCCAAGTATAACAGGGCAATCAATAGCTATGTTTGCTATCGCCTTAGCTGCGGCCGAAGCCGCTGTTGGCCTTGCAATAATACTGGTGACTTTTCGTTTGAAAAACGACGTAGACGTCTCTGAATTAAAGGAGCTAAGGGGTTAAAGGAAACATGCTTTATCTACTGCTTCAATCAGTTTTCATCCCCATAATACTGGCGCCACTTGTTTACTTATTGGGGAAAAAAATGCCTAACCGTGTAGGTTGGGTAACATCAGTAATCCTCGGCTACTGTACATTACTTGTTCTATATAGCGGCTACCTGAAGGTTGATTACATTGAAACCTATTTTTGGCAGCCTATCGGTATCTTCGGGCTACGTACAGACGGCTTAAGTTTACCTTTCGCATCAATTATCTACATTCTTTCTACGGCACTGGCGATCTACTCAATCCCATATATGCGTCATCGAATTGATGAAGAAGTACATTCACTAAATGATTCCGCAAAAAGAGAAGCCGCTGCTTCAAAACATGGTCTCTACAATGCCTTGTTCTTGATATATGCTGCTGGAATGTTAGGCACCGTATTAGCTACCAACTTGATACAGTTTTACATATTCTTTGAACTTATGCTTATCCCATCATATTTCCTTATAGCTGAATTCGGCTATGGCGACCGCGCCAAAATCTCTCTAATGTATTTTCTTTGGACACATGTAGGTGCTTTGCTGGTATTAGCTGGAATTCTCGCCACGGGTTTTCTCTCAGCAAGTTATGGAAATACTCCGCTCTCTTTTGATATGATTAGTGTTACAACAGATGGAGCGATTGTTAACAATATTTCGTCAGGTTCTGTCCCACTTGAAATCATCCGAGTCGTAACCGTTGTTATGACTATTGGGTTATTTGTTAAACTTGCTGCGTTCGGTCTTCATATATGGTTACCTTATGCCCACGCAGAAGCGCCAACACCAATTAGTGCACTTCTATCCCCTGCCATGATCGGCATAGGTGCATATGCCTTCATTCGAATCATTCTCTATATTCTTCCATCTGGATACGAATACGTAGTCCTCGGAGTCAGTGTTTGGGGCCTTATTACTATGATCTATGGTGGTATGATGGCTCTAGTTCAGGATGATGTGAAGCGTCTTCTAGCATATTCTAGTGTAAGCCAAATGGGTTACATTATTTTTGGGATAGCTGCAGCCTACTATATTGGAGTTTCAGGATCAATCTTCCAATATGTAAGTCATGGTACAGGGAAGGCAATACTTTTCATGTCCGCCGGAGCTATAATTATGCAAACCGGTGGTATTCGCAGTATAAGCCAGATGGGTGGTTTGTCTAAAAAGATGCCTTTAACAGCTATAGCCGCTCTTATAGGCTTCTTAGCGATTATCGGGGTACCACCATTAAATGGGTTCCACTCTGAATGGATGATATTTTTCGGCTCGTTTGCTGGTGCCTTGCAGGAAGGAAACACTACCAAATTAATCATCACCGGTATAGCTCTAGCCGGCACTCCGTTAACCGCTGGTTACGCTCTTTGGACGATGCGGCGTATTTTCTTCGGTCAGCTACCTGATCATCTTAAGAATGTAAAAGAGCCTCCAATGACCATTATAGTTCCACTTCTATTCCTTGCTTTTGTAACTCTTCTCCTCGGCATTTACCCTGCTTTGTTAACTGAACGTATCTTCCCAGTTATGGAGTCTGTTTTAGGAAGTTAGAGTAAATTGGCGACAGATATTTCACCTATTCTACCTTGGTTGGTCTGGATACTGCCTATGGCAGGAGCTATTCTAACTCCTGTTGTTGCTAAAGCAAGCCCAACTTTACGAAACTACATAGCTATCCTGTTCTCTTTGTTATCGGCAATCTCCGCAGCATTGCTTTTACCTTTAGTCTTCGCCGGCGAATCACTTCATAGCACTGTTGACTGGATTCCATCACTTAATATCCAAGCTGGGGTTTTAGCAGATCCACTTAGCATTCTTATGGCGAATGTCGTGGCATGGATCAGCTTCCTGATAATGATCTACAGCCTAGGTTATATGAAAGGCGAGGCTAATCTCACCCGTTATTGGTTCTTCATGAACTTCTTTATCGGCAATATGCAGCTGATAGTTCTATCCGATAACTTTCTACAACTATTCTTCGGATGGGAAGGAGTCGGTTTATGCTCTTATGCTTTGATTGGCTTCTGGCATAGCGATGAGAAGAAATATTGGGTCGGCACTCCGATAAGTGAAGGTGGGAAAACAGCTTGGAAGCGTGAACAATCATATCCACCAAGTCACGCCGGTATGAAAGCATTTGTAACTACAAGGATTGGAGACGCATCTTTCCTTATCGGACTCTTGATATTATACTTCTACTCGGGCACTTTTAGCTTCTCAGGGCTTGCTGAAGATGTTAGTTGGGCTCAAGAGCTAACCGCCGCCGGCCTTTTCATACCTGTCACACTATTGATCTTTGGTGGAGCAATAGGGAAATCCGCTCAATTCCCTCTTCAAGAATGGCTTCCGGACGCCATGGCCGGTCCTACAGCTGTCTCCGCGTTAATACACGCAGCTACTATGGTTAAAGCCGGAGTCTTCCTAATGGCACGAGTTGGCCCAATATTCTATATTGCCACAGTAGCTCTAAACCAAGTAACCCCATTTTTCGAAACAATCGCATGGATCGGTGCGATAACCGCGTTTTTGGCGGCAACTCAAGCTCTTGTTGGCCGTGAAATAAAGAAAGTATTGGCATATTCTACAGTTTCTCAGATAGGTTACATGATGTTGGCTTTAGGTACAGCGGGTCTAGTTGCTGAAGAAACCGCGTTCGCAGGTGGTTTTACAGCTGGATTCTTCCACCTCACAAGCCATGCAATATTCAAAGCGTCACTCTTCATGGGCGCCGGTTCTCTTATCCATGTCTGTGGCAGTAAATATCTTAACGAAATGGGTGGGCTAAGAAAGGTGATGCGAATCACTTTCTTCGCAATGTTGTTAGCGGGTGCATCATTAGCTGGAATTCCTCCTCTTAGCGGATTCTGGAGTAAAGACGCTGTTCTGGCCTCTATTCTTGAAGCCTCTTCTCCATCTGCGTTACCTCTCTTTTTGATTGCTGTAGTAACGGCGATTATTACTGTGTTCTATACTTTCAGAATGCTTGGCCTCGCTTTCTTCGGCGATAGAAGCAGCTTTTTACGTAACCGCGAAAAAGATGGGCACCATCTGCATGAAGCTCCTAAAGTTATGTGGCTGCCGTACACTATTCTTGCAATCGCATCATTAGCCATTGGCTTGGTCGGTCCTTGGGCAGAAACATTCCTCCATAATTCTTTAGAGCACTATCTCGGTGAATTTGGTCTTCACACACTTGAAAAAAGCTTCAGCATAAACACATTTGCTCTTGGTGGCTCTGTTCTAGCACTTATTGTAGGCGGCGGATTAGCATATTACATATATATTGCACGACGTGTTGATCCAGCTAAAATAGTTTCCTCAAATATTATACTTCGTGGGCTTTACAGATTTCTTGAAAATAGATGGTATCTTAACACATTATTCTACGGGATCTTTGTAGATGGTAGCATTAAAACAGCTCGTGGCCTTTCAAAAAACGTTGAGTTATCAATAATCGATAAAATAAGTGGGACTACAGCTTTCGGCTCTGTGACATTCTCAAGGGCTAGTAACTGGTTCGATAGAAATATTGTTGACGGAATAATTAACAGAATCCGAACTGTTGGAGTTAAGTTATCTATAACGAGTCGTTTAATCCAAACAGGTACTACTGAAAACTACATCCTAGCTTTTACTGTCGGTATTATTATAGTGGTTCTAGTTCTGCTTATGCAGCCGGTGTTATTGATCGTTTAAGGGGTTAGATAGAAATGGAATTACCAATACTTTCTTTGATAATCTTTATCCCAATCATAGGCGCAGCATTAGTTTTTCTCCTCGGGAGATACATCAACAGAGCTGCGGAAGTTGTAACTCTTATTATAACATTAGTTATTTTAGCTCTATCCATATACATCTTCGGCGGACTTTACTCTTCTCCAGGTTCGGGCGCAGAATTTAACTTCGTTGAAGGTCCTTTCCCATGGATTAGTTCTTTCCAAGGCGTAGACTACTATCTCGGAGTAGACGGTTTAGGCGCACCTATGGTACTCATCTCTGCGTTCCTATCTGTTTTAGTGGTACTAGGCTCATGGGATTTGATAGACAAGAAGAAGCCGATTTACTATGCTTTGATCCTTCTATTTGAAGGGGCAATCATGGGTGTGTTCTTATCCCTTAATCTGATAATGTTCTACGTATTCTGGGAAGTAACTCTTATTCCTAT
>Ga0187827_10005256_pt1 | contig 15411 bp, 13 predicted proteins | sample ETNtaG_39_FD_167969 | JGI IMG/M metagenome (GOLD analysis project Ga0187827, IMG submission 167969) | Marine microbial and viral communities from oxygen minimum zone, Eastern Pacific Ocean - ETNP2014_SV_150_PacBio MetaG (Illumina Assembly) | ecosystem: Environmental > Aquatic > Marine > Hypoxic...
TTTAAGCAACTAATCTATTTTAAAAGAAATGGAAAAATTATTAATTTTGATAATTTAATTAATAATGAAATAGATAATAATAATAATAATATTTTAATAACTATTGATGATGGAGATTTAACTATTTCTGAATTAGCAAACAATTTAAAGAAAATTAATATACCTATAACTCTATTTCTGCCAATTGGATTAATGTTAGAAAATGATAATATTGATTATTATAGAAGCTTGTGCTTACATCATTATTTTTTTGTGAGAAGAAAAACATCATTAAAAACTAAAGAACAATTTTTTAATAAAATAATGAATTTTAATATTCAAAAGTTAATAAACCTAGAAAAAATTCTATCTTACAAAAATATATCTAAAGATTATGTTATAAAAAGAAAAAAAATTTCATTAATAAATTTAAATAAATTAATTATTAATCATAAAATTTCAATAGGATCTCATGGAATGAGTCATGTATTCATGAGTAAAATTCCTAAAAGATGGGCTGAATGGGAAATAAGCAAATCCCTAGAATATATAAGATCAATAAAAGGTAATGATAAAATTATTTCAATTCCATATGGTAATTATAATTCATTTAATGATTTAATTTTATTAATTTGTAAAAAAAATAACATTAAAATTATTTTATCATCAATTAATGTAAAAAATAATCTTATAAATGATTTTTTTGGAAGGACTTATGTATTGAATTCATCTAATAAGTTTTATCTGAATGGATTAATAAATAATAGTATGTTTTATTTTGATAAATTATTAAGAAGATTATAATAATAAGTTTTAATAAATCATGATTGATAAATTTAATAATTTGAAAGTAAGTATCGTAATACCTGTATTTAATGATTTTGAATATTTTGAAAAATTAATAACTTCAATTATTAATCAATCTTACTCTCCATATGAAATTATTGTAATTGATTCAAGTCATTATGATAAAATAGATAATTATATTGAAAGTACAAACTTTCCCTTTAAATTAATTTATAAAAGGTTCTATTCTAAAAATTATTTTTCTAGATTAAACCCAGGTAAAGCCAGAAATATTGGTTATAATTATAGTACAGGAGATTATTTAATTTTTTTAGACACTAAAACAATTCCACAAAATAATTGGCTAGAATTAAATATAAATTATTTAATTGAAAAAAAAGCTGAATTAATTTTAGGATTAACTAAATTTACTTATAATAATTATTTCACAAAAATTACATTATATTCCACTTTTGGCAATGAACTTATAGAAACTTTACCTGGAACAATAATTTCAAGAAATATTTTTAAAAAAAATAAATTTATTGAAGAAGTCAGATCTGGAGAAGATTTAGAGTGGAAAGAAAGAATGCAACAAAATTATAAAAATTATATAGTTAATAAGATCCCTTTAGAATATTCCTCTCTTCCTAAAAATATATATTTACTTATGAAAAAATATTTAATTTATAGTATTAATGGCGCTTTCATAAATGTCCAAAAAAACCAAAAAGATCTATATTTATCAATATTATTAATAATCTCACTATTTATTATCCCAAGGTGGAATTATTATTTAAATAATTGGGAAGAAAGTTTTTTATATATTCCAAATATCACAAAATATTATTTAATTAGTATTATTTTCCTATTTACTTTATTCATAGTTTTTAAAAATTTATTTATAGATAGATTAAATTTAATATTACTATCATTAACAATAAAATTATTATTTTTTATAGGAATTCTTTATTCAGTTTTTAGATGGAATGATTTAATTGCTAATTGGGCTCAAAATAACATATTATATATTCCACATGTAACTAAATTATTTATTTTTTTAGTGCTGTTTTCATCATTAATATATAGGGGAATTATTTCTCCATTTAAGAAAAAAATTAAAATTAATGAATTAATTCCTTTTCAATGGTTCTTTATAGGTTTTATAGGTTTATTAATTGATTTAATTAAAACTCCAGGTTTAATTTTGGGTTCAATATTATCAATAATGAATTTTAATTTTAAAAAAAAAAAATAATATATGAAAAAAGAAATAATATATATTTCGTATGATGGCTTAATGGAGTCAATAGGAATATCTCAAATTTATAAATATTTAATTAATTTACAAGGCGATTACAGAATTAATATAATTTCTTATGAAAAAAAAATTGATTACCAAAATAAAAAAAAAATAAATCATTTTGAACAAAAACTCAAGATTAGTAATTTACGATGGACAAGACTCAAATATCACAAGTATCCCATGATATTATCAACTGTATACGACACAATTAAAGGTTTTATAGTAGCATCTTTTTTAATTATTAAATTTAAAAATATAAAACTAATCCATATAAGAGGGTATTTACCTGGATTAATAATATTTCCTCTATTATATTTAACTAAAATTAAAATATTATTTGATATGAGAGGTTTTTGGCCTGATGAAAAAGCTGATAGAACCAATCTTAGTAGAAATTCATTAATATATAAATTTTTAAAATTTGTTGAAAGAATTTTACTACAGAAATCTGAAAAGATCATTTGCCTAACATATGAATCAATTGATTTACTATTAAATAAATATCATTATTTAAATAGATCAAAATTTCTAGTTATACCAACTTGTGTAGACACTAATGAGTTTAAATTATTAAATAAAAATAAAAAAAATAAAAATAAAATAATTTTTGCTTACTTAGGTTCTGTGGATACTGCTTATAATATTAATGTAATTCTTAATTTTTTCAAAAATATTTTGAAATTTCTTCCTCATTCTGAATTAAGAATATTTACAAAACAAACTGATGAATTTAGAAACATTGATGATGGATACAATTTTCTAAGTGATAATCTTATAATTAAGAATGTAGAACATCAAAATGTTAGTGAAGAATTATCAAAATGTGATATTGGAATTTTTTATCTAATAGATAATTTTTCAATTAAAGCTTCATTTCCAACTAAAATTGGCGAGTTTCTATCATGTGGTTTACCTATTATATGTAATAATTTTAATAAGGATATTTTGGGAATTATTTCATCTAATAAATTAGGTTATATTTATGATTTTGATAAATTAAATTATGAAAAAGTTTCAAAAGAAATTATACAACTTGTTGATGATAGTAATATTAATTTCAAATGCAGTAATTTTGCGAAAACAAATATTTCATTGAAAATTGGTGTCAAATTATTAAAAGAAGTTTATGATGGAATCTAATAATTTTGATCAAAAAACTATTGATGATTTTGGTGATGAATGGAATCTTTTTCAACAAAACAAATTAAGTGGAAAAGAATTATTTAATATATATAAAAATTATTTTTCAATATTTCCTTGGAATCAAATTAACAAATCTTCTATAGGAGCTGATATAGGTTGTGGTACTGGAAGGTGGGCATATTATGTAGCTCCTAAAATTAAAACTCTTTACTGTGTAGATCCAAGCTCCAAGGCTCTTAACATAGCAAAATCAAATCTAAATAGTAATGATAATTGTGTCTTTTTGAAAGAACATGTAGGTAATTTGTCTTTACAAAACGACTCTCTTGATTTTGCTTATTCATTAGGAGTTTTGCACCACATTCCAGATACTTTTAAAGCACTTAAAGAATGTGTAAAAAAACTAAAAAAAGGAGCTCCTTTTCTTGTTTATCTTTATTATAATTTTGAAAATAAAAGTTTTTTTTTAAAATTTATATGGAAATTATCTAATATTTTGAGAAAAATTATATCAAGTATACCTTTTAAAATTAAAAAATTAATTACAGATTTTTTAGCCTTAATTATTTATTTACCTTTAGCTAGATTATCTCTTCTATTTTCAAAATTAAATATAAACCCATCTTTTATTCCTTTAAGTTTTTATAAAGACAAAAGTTTTTATACTATGAGAACTGATTCTCTTGATAGATTTGGTACAAAAATTGAACAAAGATTCTCCAAGAACGAAATTCATGAAATGATGACTGCATCTAATTTAACCAGAATTATTTTTTTAGAAAGAGAACCTTTTTGGGTTGCTGTAGGCTTTAAAAAATGAGTAGCGATCAATATCCTTTTATTTCTATAGTAATTGCAAGTTTTAATAGAAAGGATATTGTTGAAGAATCAATTAAATCTGCAATAAATCAAAATTACCCTTACGAAAAAACTGAAGTATTATTTGTTGATAATAATTCATTAGATGGAACAATAGAAGAAGTTAGAAGTAAATTTTCAAATTATATTAAATCTAATAAACTAAAATTAATTTCTCTAGACTATAACTCAGGTTCTTCAGGATCATGTATTGAAGCTATGAAATATATAAATGATAAATGGCAATATATTTTTAAAATGGATGAAGATATTGTTTTGGACTCAAATTGTATACTTGAAATGATAAAAATGAAAAACAAAAGTATATATGAAGGTATGATTGGAGGAAAAGTTTTATTTTATAGAAATAGAGATACAATACATGCTGTAGGAAGCTACCTTAAACCATTTTTAGCTATTGCAAAAGGAATAGGTGTAAATCAAAAAGATAGTCCAAAATTTAAAAAATCAAAAAGTTATGATGGAGTAAGTGGTTGTATGGTTCTTATACCAAGATCAATATATGAAAAATGTGGATGGTTTGATGCAGATTATTTTCTTTATTATGATGATCATGACTTGATGTATAAATCTCTAAAAAATGGTTTTCGCCATTTATATTGCGCTAAAGCAATTGGATATCACGATACAGCAACAGGAAGTAAGAAAAAATATTCAAATAAAAAATGGCTATATTATTCAACAAGAGGTTCTCTTATTTTTTTGAATAAAAATTTTAGTAAAATATCATTTAACTACTTTATTTATTTTTTAAGTCATAATTTAAAGTTTTTTGTTGGAATATTTTATTTACTTTTTAATTCTAAAATTGATAAAATTTATGAAAATCTCAGTGTATATCTTCTAGGATATTACCATGGTTTAAAAGGTAAAGGAGGTTTTTATGATATTGAAAATAAAAATTTAAGAATTCTAGTTATTTGTGGTGGAAGAGGAGGTCAAGAATTGGGTAAGGGTATTAATAAATATCTTAATAAAGTTAATAAAAAAGCATCTATTACTTATTTAATTAATTGTTATGATGACGGCAAATCAACTGGCAAAATTAGAGCTTTTTACAAAAATAAAATCTTAGGACCTTCTGATGTCAGAAAAATTCATGAAAATACATATAAGAATATATTAAAAGATAAAAATATAATTAGTTTTTTTAACTTAAGATTAGATTTTGACCAAAAAATTAAAAAATCATTATCTTTTTTAGTTGAGAAAAAATTAAATGAAAATGTGAAAAATATTGAAATAAATTTTACTTTATTACCACAAAAATTTAAAAATTTATTTATTTTAGCTTTAAAACATTTTTTAAAAAATGATAAAGATAATTTTAACTGTAAAGATTTTTCATTAGCAAATCTTATATATGCAAGTTTAGCTGATTATTATAATTCAATGCAGAGAGCAGAGGAAGAAATTAGAGATTCTTTAAAATTAGATTCAAAAGTAATTTTGAATTCAGATGAAAATAATTTTTTGTTTGCATTGACTGAAGATGGAAATTTACTATCTTGTGAAGAAGAAATAGTTAATTATAAAAATTTATCTCCAATTTATGAAATATACATTGTGAATAATAAATTAACTTCTGAAGACATTGATTACTTTCATAAAATAAATAATTTTGAAGAAAAAAAATATTTTGTAAAAAAAATTGCAGATAATCCTCCAAAAATATCTAGTAAAGCTCAAAAAGAAATAAATCATTCTGATATAATTATTTTTTCACCAGGAACTCAGCATTCAAGTCTTTATCCTACATATTTTTCAAAAAACTTATCAAATTATATAATAAAATCAAAAGCAAATAAATTTTTTATTACTAATATTTTTGTTGATAACGAGATGCCTGGATTTAATTCTTCAGACCAATTAAGACAAGCAGTATTTTATATGAATGAAAAAAATAAATTAAATTTTAATGTTAATGAACTTGTAGATGTTTTAATAGTTAATAAACCTGATAATGAAAATAATAAACACTTGAGAATTAATCTTAGTTCTTTAGAACAATTAAAATTAAAAAAATATATTTTTGAAAAAGTTGAAAGTGAGCTTTCAAAAGGAAAACATGACTCATATAAACTAGCAAGTCTTATATTTAATTCGTTCTATACGAAATGGAAATGAAAAAAGTAGCTATAATTCCCAGTGCTGGAAAAAATTCTAGAATGGACATTAGCAATATTCCAAAAACTCTTAGAATAATTAATAACAAAACAATTTTAGATAACTTAATTGAGACACTCTCAAAATATGTTGATATTTGTTATGTAGTTATAAGTTATGAAGATTATAAAAGTAAATTATTTATTAAACATATTTTACCAAAAAATCTTAAAAAAATTCAATTTGCTATAACAAAATCAGGAACTGGCGATGGACAAGCAGTGCTAGACTGTTTGAAGCATTTAAAAAAAAAAAATAAGTTACATGAGCATATATTAATTTGTTGGAGTGACGTATATATATATAATAATCATATACTAGATTTTTGTTTTTTAAAAATTAAACAATTTCCCAATTCATTAATTTTTTTACCAACAAAGTTTGAAGAAAAACCATATGTTGGTTTTTTTAGAAATAAAAAAAAAGAAATTGAAAATGTTTTATTTTCTAAAAGAGGTCATGATATTTCTAATATGGAACAAGATCATTGTATTTTTCTTATAAAACCAATTGAAATTTTAAAAGAGTTAAAATTATTTAAAAAACATTATAAACCTAAAGAACTTGTTTTTTTAGATATAATAAATTGGATATATAAAAAAAATTATCTTATAACAGGATTAGAATACAAAAACAAAAAAAATAAACTAGATCCTGTTTTGTCTTTTAATACTGAACAAGAGTTAAATAATATTATTAAAATTATAAATGAAAATCATTAAATCATTACTATCTGATATGAATACAGGTATTTGGTTTTTATCTAAACCAAAATTCTATTTTTATTTTTTTTTTTTATTTAGAAATAAATTTTTACCAAATAAAGATAGCAAAATTTGTAAAAATAAATCTTTTGAATGGTGTAAAAAAAATCAAATATCAATTAATGAATTTGCAAGTAAAAAAAATATAAAAATTTATAATTTTATAGATCGCATTTATTCAACTAAAAACTTTTTAAATGTGATTAAAAAAATTAATTCTTCAAAAACGAATTTTGGTGGTAGTGCTTATTTAGATTTAGTTTATTCTATATGTGAATGTTACAAAGTGATAAATGCTATAGAAACAGGAGTAGCTTATGGATGGTCATCTTCTTCTATTTTATTATCTTTAAGTAAAAGAAATGGTAAATTAGTCTCTACTGACATGCCAATGATTAAACAAAATAATTATGAGTTGATAGGTGTTGCTGTAAGCAAATCTCTCCAACAATATTGGAAATTAATTAAAGAACCGGATATATATGGGTTATATAAAGCTTTAGAATTCATAGATTATAATTATAATTTTGTTCATTATGACTCAGATAAATCTTATTATGGCAGAAGATGGTCTTTTCCCAAACTTTATAGATATCTAAATAATGGTGGAGTTTTTATCTCTGATGATATTCAAGACAATCTATATTTTGCTGATTTTGTTACAAAACTTAATTTAGAGTTTTATGTAATTAAGTTTGAAAATAAATTTGTTGGAATTTTTTTTAAAAAATAATTATGTGTGGAATATTTGGCTGTTTTCATCGTAAAAATTTAAATATAGATAAAAATAATTTCTTAAAAAATTTAGATTTATTATCTAAGAGAGGTCCAGATTCTACTGGTTATAAAGAATTTAAATTTGAAAATTCAAATTTAAAATTTGGTCATAAACGATTATCAATTTTAGATTTATCAAATAATGGTAATCAACCAATGAATTCAAGCAATAGTAGATATTCCATTGTTTTTAATGGTGAAATTTATAATCATTTAGATTTAAGGTTTGAATTATCAAAAAAAATTAATATTAACTGGAAAAGTTCATGTGATACTGAAACACTATTAGAGTACATATCAAATTACGGACTACTAAATACATTAATTGAAACCAAAGGAATGTTTGCTTTTGGATTGTTGGATGTAAAAAAAAATATACTATATTTTGTTAGAGATTTCTCTGGCGAAAAACCTCTATATTTAATGTTAAAAAATAATTTTTTAGGTTTTTCCTCAACATTACAGTCATTGATGTCATTATCTCCTAGTAATAATTTCTTAAATTATGAAGCTATTTCTAAATATTTAAATTTTAATTATATTCCATCACCTTTAACAATTTTTAATAGTTGTTTTAAGTTATTACCAGGGTCTATTTTAAGTATTGATTTAAACATTTTTGAATTAAAAAATTATAAAAATTTTGATGACTTAATTTCCAGCAAAGGAATAACATTTAAAAAGTATTGGGAAATAAAGAATCAAAATAATCTTATAGAAAATAAAGAATCAAATGAAAGTATAGTTAATATAACTGAAAATTATTTAGAAAAATCTATAAACTCTCAATTAATATCAGATGCTCCACTAGGTGTTTTTTTATCTGGAGGAATAGATTCAAGTTTAATTGTATCCCTTTTAAGTAAAAGTAATAGCAATATCAAAACTTTTAATATGGGCTTTGATTTTGGCGAATATGATGAATCTAATTACGCATCAGAAATTGCAAAATATTTTAATACTAATCATACAAAATATAATTGCACTAAAAAAGATTTCTTAGATATTATATCGGAAGTGCCCTCTGCATTTGATGAACCATTTGCAGACTCTTCTCAAATTCCTACAATGCTTTTATCAAAGAGTACAAAAAATGATGTAAAAGTTGTTTTGGGAGGTGATGGTGGAGATGAGTTATTTGGAGGATATAATAGATATTTAATTGCAAATAAATACTGGCGTATTATAAGTTTATTGCCTTTAAATATAAGAAAATTATTAATTTATTCTATTTTAAAATTCAATATTACAAGTTTTAGATATTTAACTAAATTTATAACTTTTATATTAAATGATAAAACTCTCTTAAGTAATAATCCTGAAAAAATATTTTCTAAACTTTCATCAATTGAAACAAAATTGTCATTTTATAAATCTTTTGTTACAGAATGGAAAAATGACTCGAATATAATTGATAATTTTAATAATAATAAAAATAATTTTGAAGAATTTTATAAATCAAACTATCATGAAGATATTGAAACTTTAATGATGAAGTCTGATTTTATCTCATATCTTCCTGATGATATTCTTACTAAGGTTGATAGATCATCTATGTATTATGGATTAGAAGCTAGATCACCTTTTCTTGATAAAAATATAGTAGATTTTGCCATAAATTTACCAGTTAATTATAAAATTAAAGATGGTAAATCTAAATTTGTATTGAAAGAAATTTTATCAAAATATATTCCAAAAAAATATTTTATACGTCCAAAACATGGCTTTGCTCTTCCAATTAAACATTGGTTGAAAACTGATTTAAGAGATTGGACATTAGATATTTTATCAAAAGATTTATGTAATTCACATGGTGTATTTAACTATGAAGTAATTGATAGGACTTATAAAGAACATATGTTAAATGGTATTAATAATGAACATAAACTGTGGTCAATATTGCAGTTTAATCAATGGTTTATAAAATATAAAAAATTTATTTCTCTATAATAAAATGAAAAAATTTTATATAGCTGGATCTGGAGGAATGCTAGGTGAGGCTTTCTACCAAATATTTAATAATAAATATGAAATTAAATATACTGATATTAAATGTTCAGAAAAATGGTTATCTTATCTAGATTTTAGAAATTATGATAGTTATGAAAGAGATGTTAAAAATTTTAATCCTGATTATTTATTTCACTTAGGAGCACACACCAATCTAGAATATTGTGAATTAAACAAAGAAGATGCTTATAATACGAATACATTATCAGTTATGCACGCTGTTAAAATTGCTAATAATTTGAAAATTCCGTTATTATTTATTAGCACTGCAGGTATTTTTGATGGAAAAAAAGATTTATACGATGATTTTGATACTCCAAATCCTCTTAGTTACTATGGTGTAACCAAGTATGAGGCCGAGAAATATGTAATTAATAATTGTAATAAATATTTGATATGTAGACCGGGTTGGATGATGGGAGGAGGATTAAATAAGGATAAAAAATTTGTAAAAAAAATATTAACTCAAATTAAAACTAAAAATATTCTCCATGTTGTAAATGATAAAAATGGAACACCTACTTACACCATTGATTTTGCGAATAATGTTGAGCTTTTAATTAGAAAAAATATTTATGGATTATATAATCTAGTCTGTGAAGGAGTTACTAGTAGGAAAGAAGTAACAGAAAAAATTTTACGATACTACAATTTAGAAAATAAGATTAAAATTATAGATGTTGAATCAAGTTATTTTAAAGACGATTATTTTGCAATAAGACCTTTATCTGAGAGACTTCAAAATAAAAAACTAAATTTATTAAATTTAAATATAATGAGAAATTGGAAAATATGTCTTTATGAATACTTGTATAATAAATATAATAATTATATTTAGCAAAATTCATGATAATAGATTGTAAAACTTTTTTTAATAATTCTGTAAAATTAATAAAAATTAAATTGTATAAAGATCAACGAGGAGTTTTCTATGAAACATATCAAAAAAAATATTATTTAAAAATTGGTATTAATGATAACTTTGTTCAAGATAATTATTCATTTACAAAAAAAATTTATACTTTGAGAGGTTTACATTTTCAAAAGACACCAATGCAACAATCTAAGCTATTAACTTTGATAAATGGAAAAATAACCGATGTTATAGTTGATTTAAGAAAAAAATCTAATTTTTACGGACAATATATAAAAATTAATATGTCTACAAACTCATACAATCAAATTTATATTCCCAAGGGTTTTGCACATGGTTTCTTAACAAAATCTAATGATGTAAAAGTGACATATAAAGTTAATAATTATTATTCTGCCAAGCATGAAAAAACAATAATTTGGAATGATAAGATTCTAAATATTAATTGGAATTTAAAAAATATTAATCCAATAATTTCATCAAAAGATCAAAAAGGTATATCTTTTAATTTGATATAATTGCATGCAAAAAAAAATTATCGTTACTGGGGGATTAGGTTTTATAGGTACAAACTTAATTAGTAACTTAATAAAAAATAAAAATTATTATGTAATAAATATAGACTCTGTGACATATGCCGCATCTAAATTATCTTTAATAAAATTTTCAAATGCTAAAAATTATAAATTTATTAAAATGGATATATGTAATAATAAAATTAATAATTTAATTTTAGAAATTAAACCTTATAGATTATTTCATCTTGCTGCAGAATCTCATGTAGATAATTCTATTTATGAACCAAACACCTTTATTAAAACAAATATTTTTGGAACATTTAATCTTTTAAAAGCATGTAATAACTATTTAAATATAAAAACAAACACGAATAAAAATTTCAAATTTATACATGTTTCTACAGATGAAGTTTACGGTTCTCTTAGTAAAAATTTCCCTTCTTCAAAAGAAGGAGATACTTATAATCCTAGTTCACCATATGCATCCTCTAAAGCTTCTTCAGATTATCTTGTACAATCATGGAATATTACCTACGGTTTTCCATCAGTAATAACCCATTGTACAAATAATTATGGTCCATATCAAAATCTAGAGAAACTTATTCCACTAACAATTTATAAACTCATACAGAAGCAAAAAATACCAATCTATGGTAATGGTCTCAACTCTAGAGATTGGTTACACGTTAAAGATCATGTTAAAGCTTTATTGAAGGTAAGTAACAAAGGTGTTGTAGGAGAAACATACAACATTGGTTCAAATAATGAAATTTCAAATATTGCTTTGGTAAAAAAAATATGTAAAATTTTTGATACAAAATTTTCTACAAAAAGAAAACATGAAAATTATATTAGTTTTGTTAAAGATAGACCGGGTCATGATTTAAGATATTGCTTAAATTATAATAAAATAAAAAAAAACCTAAATTACAAACCATCAATAAATTTTAGTTATGGTTTAAAATCTACTGTAGACTGGTATTTAAAACTTTTACTAAAATGAAAGTAGTAATTGGAGGTGCTGATAGTAATTTATCATACTACTTAAAACAAGAAATTAAAAAATCTATAATTTTTGAAAATATTGATTTTATCTATCTTAATAAAAAAGAATTAGATATAACGAACATAAATTCTATAGAAAATAAATTTAAATATTTAAAGCCTAATTTTTATATAAACACATCAGCCTATACAAATGTTGATAAAGCTGAGACCAATAGAAATATTTGTTATAAAATTAATACTATTGGACCAAAAAATTTATCTTTTGTATGTAAAAAATTTGATACTGTTTTAATTCATTATTCTACTGATTATGTCTTTGATGGACTAAAAAAAACAAAATACAAAGAAGACGATGATACAAATCCCATCTCTGTATATGGATTTACAAAACTTTCAGGAGATAAAGAAATAATTAAAAATCATAAAAAACACTATATACTAAGAATATCATGGTTGATTGACTCATATCTTGATAATTTTTTGACTAAAATTATTAAGTTATTACTGACAGAAAAAGAATTAAAAGTAGTGGATGATCAAATTTCAATCCCAACTTTTTATAGTAATTTAGCAAACACAACCTTAAATATTATTTCTAATGATCATACTGATTCAAATTATGGAATTTACAATTTTACATCAATTGGTGAGGAAGTATCTCGCTATCAATTTACTTGTTTTGTTTCTGAATATCTAATTAAAAAAAATTATCAGGTTTCCAAAATTAAGCCAATATCTTCTAATGATATAAAAAATTTAGCTAAACGACCTCTTTATTCGAGTTTAGATTGTACAAAAATTAATAAATCACTTAATATTAATTTAATTAAATGGGAAAAAAAAATTAAATCAAATATAGATAATTTTTTAAAAAATTACAGAATTTAATATGAAGGGAATAATATTAGCAGGTGGACATGGATCAAGATTATATCCTACAACCTTAGGTACATGTAAACAACTACTACCAATATTTGATAAACCTTTAATTTACTATCCATTAACAACTCTGATGGAGTGCAACATTAAAGATATAATCATGATTACCTCTAAAGAATACAAGAAAAATTTCATGAATGTATTTGGTGATGGAAGTAAGTTTGGAATTAAAATATCCTATTTAGTACAAGACAAACCTATGGGTATAGCTCATGCTTTTATTTTATCAGAACATTTAATTAAAAATCACTCAGTTTGTCTTATTTTAGGAGATAATATTTTTTATGGATATAATTTTAAAGATAAGATCATTCAAAATAAAGGAGGAGTTAAAATATTTACCTATGATGTTCCTGATCCTGAAAGATATGGTGTCTTAAATTTAAAAAAAAACTTTGTAAAATCAATTATTGAAAAACCTTTAAATCCAAAATCATCAAAAGCAATTACAGGTATATATTTTTTTGATAAACAAGTAGTACAAATCGCAAAAAAAATTAAACCTTCAAAACGAAATGAACTTGAAATAACTGATATACTTAATATTTATTTAAAAATTAACAAATTGTATCATTATCATTTAAGCAATGGCTCTGTATGGTTAGATGCAGGAACGCCAACTTCTTTATTACAAGCTTCGCAGTTTGTTCAAACAATTCAAGAAAGACAGAAAATTCAAATTGGAAGTCCTGAACAAATTTCATTAAAAAATAATTGGATTTCAAAAAATAATTTTAAACAATACTTAATTGATAAGACTTTAAATTCATATTATCTTTTTTTAAAAAAATTAATTTGATTTAATGGGGATAGAATACGTATATATTTTTTTTTATTTAATACCGTGTTTGTTTGTATATAAAGGTGTTTCAGTAAAAAGTTCAATAAATATAATTTTTTGGAATTTTTATTTATTAATACTCATCCTTTATATTGGAGCTAGATTTCAAATCGGTGGTGACTGGATCCAGTATTTGTATACCTTAGAAGTAAAGGATTATTCAAAATTTTCTATTTCCTCATTGCATCAAGATCCTTTGTATGAGATTCTTGTTTACGTATTATATAATTTAAATTTGAGTGTTTTATCTTTAAATTTAATTTGTGCCTCAGTTTTTGCTTACGGTTTATCAAAATTTGCATTAAGACAACCATCACCTTGGCTAGTTATGACGATTGCTAGCTCATATTTTATTGTAGCTGTTGGTATGGGTTATACTAGACAATCATTTGCCATTGGAATTTCAATGTTAATTATAAATGCATTGATTGACAGAAAACTAATTATAGCAATAATTTTGTATATTATTGGTTCTTTTTTTCATATTTCAATAATATTATTTGGAATAGTTTTTTTAGCATATTTATCAAAGATAAATTCATTATTAAAATTTACATTTTTTTGTGTGACCTTTATTTTAATATTTTTTATTTTTTCAATTGTCAGTTATGAAAGAATTTTAAATTTGGTTGATTTTTTTATAATTGAAGCAAATGAAATGTATTACTCTGGGGGTGCATTAATAAGACTTACCATTAATTTTATATGTGCAATTTTATTTTTAGTTTTTGCAAATTATTTTACTACAGATTTAATAGAAAAGAGAATATATTTTTTTATATCTGTATCGGTAATAATATTATTTTTTCTTTCATTTAATCTCTCTGTTTTCGCTGATAGATTAAACTTGTATTTTAATATTTTACAATTTTTTGTTTTATCAAGATTGCCATATATTTTTAAAAAATTTATTAATATTTATTTAATAAAAATTCCTGTAACAGTTTTTTATTTGTTATTATTAATTTTTTGGCTTCATTTGAGTCCATATCAATCATCTTGGAAACCCTATCAAAGTTATCTATTTCCTCATGAAGACAGGTTTGATTGTAATAAAGCTTTTATGAAGGGAACTATTGTGAGCGATATAGTTTGTGAGTGATATAGTTTATTAATGTTTCTATCCGCGCTAAAAAAAATTTCACGTTATTCAAATTCAAGAATTATATTTGAGATTTTATATTTTTTTTCTAATCCATGGAAATTAAATTCCAAAGCTGAAGTTCATAGATTCAAAAGTATTAATCATTTTTTATTAAATCAAAATAATAATAAATTATATAATCATATATTAGAAATAGGCTGCGGGGAAGGTCATCATACTGAATTTTTATCTCAAATATCAAAAAAAATTACCTCAATTGATATTTCAAAAAATGCTATTAGAAAAGCAAAAAAAAAAAATATTAAGAATATTAAGT